>OLXR01000626.1_pt1 | contig 14028 bp, 11 predicted proteins | sample 1673941 | NCBI WGS metagenome assembly OLXR01 (sample SAMEA103958134, study PRJEB25191) | human gut metagenome
TCATCGGCACCTCCAAGAGCGGCAAGCCCATCATGCACCTGTCGCGCCTCGGCGAGGCCTGCCGCCGCGACCAGATCAAGATCGGCATCATCACCGTCCCGGCAGAGCAGGCCCAGAGCGTCTGCGATCTGCTCATCAGCAACGGGATCCTCGCCATCTGGAATTTCGCCCCCAAGCACCTGAACGTGCCAGACCACATCCTCGTCCAGAACGAAAACATGGCTGCTTCCCTCGCCCTGCTCTGCAAACACCTCAACGAGCAGATGAAATCCGAAAAATGACACAGTTTCGGAAGTTTTTTCTTGAATTTCCGCGTGCCATGCTGTATAATAACACAGTAATGCCGGTGTGTTGGAATGGTAGACGAGGCGGACTCAAAATCCGTTGGGGTAACACTCGTGTGGGTTCGAGTCCCACCACCGGCACCACTCAGAAATGACCTTTGTATGTCAGATGACCGCGCAAGCGCGTTCATCTCGACAGCAAAGGTCTTTCTTCGTTCAAACCCGCAATCGTTTCGCTGGATTGCGGGTTTGTATTCCAAATTTGGCAGTTGATCCATAGTGTTCACATGGCACACCGTCGCCGCGAACTGTGCAGGTTCGCGGCGATTTTTTATGCCGGAAAACAGTCAATAATCGCGTTTGCAGAGGACACCTTGAAACTGTAATCCAGATGCGTGTAGATATTTGAGGTTGTGGAAATGTCGCTATGCCCCAGCCATTCCTGAATGTCTTTCAAGCTGACACCGTTTGCATAGAGTACTTCCGGTTCATGAGCGGCAGTGAGGACGTAGAGCGGAAAAACATCCCGGAGCCGGAATTTGTCCCCTCCGTCACATATTTTACCCACGACACCGGCATCATGTCTGCCTCAGTAGCCCGGAATTTCCACTACCTTCTGCTCATGCCGGAGCCGGAGCGCTATTTCACTGTCTCACTGGCCGCTCAGCAGCTGGGGATCAGTCAGCAGGAGGCTGAGCAGATCCTTTCGGAATTCTACACCCGGCGGCTGCGGCAGGGTAGAATAAACATTCCGGTTTCCCGGCACAGGGCACACAGCCACACCGTCCGGAAACGCACCGGAGGATATAAAACGCCGCCTGTCGGAGCAATTCCGACAGGCGGCGATCCCTTTCTGGATATAGAGCTGCCTCAGATGATTTTGGAGCATCATGCTGAGGCAGCCCCTTTTATGTAGGAAGCTGGTTATTTTTCGTTTCAGGCTTTGGAACGCCTACGTCGGAGGCGGCTTCCATCTTGAACTTGTCCATGGCTTCACGGGCTTCCGGGATGTTGATGTTGGAAGAGTTACGGTTCGTCATAGTTCTGCATCTCCTTACTTGTTTTGGGGAAATCCGTTTTGATTTCCTACAACCGTAGTTTGACCCGATGCAGGCTTGTTATGAATGGGAATTCGCGGGTCGGCTTCCATGAAATTTTTTGATGCGCATTTGTTCCGCGAATAAAAAGAGATACGGACAGAAGAATCATACTTGCGTCCGGCGCATGGCTATGCTATACTGTTGGTGTACACACCAAAAACGAAGGATGTGATCCGGATCAGCATTACAAGCGCAAGCCTGCCCGCGAAAAAACGAATTCTGACCGTCTGCGTCAGGCTCTTTCTGGAAAAGGGCTACCGGCGGACGACGCTGGCGGAGATCATTGAAAAGGCCGAGGTTTCCTACAGCACGTTCCAGAACATTTTCCGTGCCAAGGACGGCGTGCTGACGGAGCTGGTGGAGTTCATGTTCTCCAATCAGTTCGCCATGGCGCGCAGCATGACGGGCGCGCAGCTGCCGCCGGTGTATACCTACGCCGTAGAAACGGCCATTCAGATGACGCTGACGGAGCTGAACGAAAATCTGCGCGAAATTTACATCGAAGCCTACACGCAGAAGGAGGCTTCGGACTACATCTTCCGCGAAACGGCGAAGGAGCTGCAGCAGATCTTCGGCCCGTACCAGCCGGGACGGACGGCGCGGGATTTTTACGACATGGAGATCGGTTCGGCCAGCATCATGCGCGGCTACATGGCGCACCCGTGCGACGCGGAGCTGACGCTGGAAAAGAAGCTGCGGCTGTTTTTCTGCATGAGCCTGCGGGCCTATCGCGTCCCGGAGGACGAGCTGGAGCAGGTCATCCGCTTCGTCGAGGGACTGGACATCCGCGCCATCGCGGAACGGGTCATGCACGCGCTGTTCGAAGCGCTGGCCATGCGATTTGAATTTTCCCTGCAGGGAATCACGGAAACGGAGGAACACAAATGAAAAAACGACTGTTTACGATGCTGCTTCTGCTCTGCCTGCTGCTGACCGCGCTGACGGCGACAGTGGCGGCGGAATCCACCAACGCGAATGGTGGCCACTTGGAGTTTACCTTCAATGGCCGGACAGTTACGTTCGTATTAAGCTTCAACTATGTATGCGAAAACAAACATAATACCCATGACGGCTACTTTACATACAACCTGAACAGCGTTCAGGCCAAGAAAGCTGACGGCACACTGGTTTCGATGGCAGAATGGAAACCGGAAGACACCATCCGTGCAGACATTACCGTTTCAGGAATTCACTGCTATGTTTGCGATGAGAAAATAGACGGAACCATCACAAAAACAGTTGAATTTACGGGAGCTGATGTAGCTAATTTCTGTCATCTGACACGCAATTCGGACAATGCTCTTACGGCCGAAATGCAGCACATTCGTGGGGCCGACACCAACGACCGCATAAAGTTCAAATTTTATTGTTACCTTTACCCCTTCTACCCGCTTGAACACCACGAAGCAGGCGTCCCGACCTGCGAAGAGGACGGTTATGATACGGATTGGTATCGCTGCCCGCTTTGCGGCAAGAGTTTTTCGAACAGTAACGGAACTGGCGAAATCACCGTCAAACCAAGGCTGGGGCACGACTTCGATGAGAACGGCGTCTGCACGCGCGACAACTATCATGCCGAAGCGTATATTTATAGTTCTCTCACCAAGGAAAAAACCTATTACGACACTGCCGCAAACGCGATAAGCAAGGCCAAAGCTCCTGCTGAATCGGTTCATGTCGTTTCTTATACTCGCAATGACCCCATCACCATCAATAAAATTGTCTATCTCACCGTTGCGAACGGCGTCACCGTTCCCGAGATCCGGATGGAATCATTCTCGGATGGGAGCACAGTTGGTTCTTCTGTGAAAATCGATAACTATGGAACCGTAAAACTGTTTTCTTCGGCTGCAACGGTTCCAAGCCGATATCCGGGTGTCAGCTACACGAATCACAACGTCACCGAACGGATCACGGCAGCAAGTACAATTGCTGTGCAGGTCATGCAAATCTCGAATAAGGACAGCGGAACCATCGGCGAAATCAACATCCCACAGACTGACAACCCAACACCGAAGGTTCAGGTTGCGAACAACGGCGGGACGATCAATACGCTGACCGGCTATCCCGAAAATGTCGAACTGCGCAGCGGCACGGGAAGCTATGGGACAATCACAAACGCAGCCGAGGGCGGCTCGGTGGATTCGCTTCTGAATAAAGGCTGCTATTTCTATTTCCCGAATGGTGGGCTGAAATGGGTCAACAGCAATGCCGGAAAAACAGTTTCCGACGTGATCGTCTCCAACGCGCCGTTCACGGTGAAGGTCAAGCAGGGTGACACGGAACTGGAACCGTCCAATGGCAGCTATACGGTGGAAGGCGTAAATGTGGGCGAGGACGTTGCGCTCAGCGCCGTTTTCACGTCCAACGAGAACGGTCTGACGGTGGACGAATCCAAGATCACCAGCCGCTGGTATTACAAGGGCGAGAGCAAAACTGCCGCTGACGGCAAGGCACTCACGCTGGAAAACATCCAGTATGGCGTCTATGACCTGATTTTTGAAGCGAAGGAAAGCACATACGGCTTCACCACAAGCGTCAGCGTCACGGTCAACGTGATTCCGCCTGCGGAGAAAACCGCGATCTCCCTCAAGACGCAGCTCACCTCGGACGATTACACAAAGGTCTATGACGGCACAAAAAAAGCGAGCGCCATTCTTCCTCCCATTGAATTCCAGCTCGCCGATGGGCGCGAAATTCGAATCCCGGCAGACTGCTACACCTTCAAGGCGGAATACAAATCCCCGGATTGTGTTCCGGACAACAAAATCATCGTCGAGGTAACGCTGACCGATGTGGGCAGCGAGCACTATGAGCTGACGGGCGGCAGAATCGAAGTCCCGGCGACGATCACGCCGTATGATGGCGAATGGCGTGACGGCAAACAGGAGTACAAGGCATTCTTTGTAGAACTCAACTATGATACCACCGAACGCGACGGCTACCCTTCCATCGGTAAACCTGTTCTGAAGTATCTAGATCTTACAGGATACTTATTCGATTCCGAGGGTAAGCAGAATCGCACGATACTCACACCCGAATCTGGTTTTAAATACTCGTTCTATCATCTGCGTCCGGGCGCAACGGAACCAGATCCCGATCTGGATGAGCTTCTGACAGAGGATTCTGTTTTCACATATTCGGGAGAGTATCGTTTCTACGCCGTTGTGGAACCCAGCCTGAATTACAAGGAGTGCATAACGGATCATACCTACTTCCCAGTCCGCGACAACTATAGCGGAGCACATGCACACGATCAGAAAACCTATGCGGCATGGGACGGCGGCAGCTTATCCATCGCGGCCGGAGGGACAGCCGCTCGCTATCTTTCCGTTTCGCAGCCCAACGTCAACGTAGAGCTGGTTCTCGGTCAGAATAAGACGCTCGAACTTTGCCTGTACAACAAGGCCGTACACGTCATCGGCTCCAGCTACGACCAGATCTATCTCGCCGGCGGTTCGACGCTGGTGCTTTCCGACTGCACCAAAACCGGCAAGATCATCGGCAGCAAGGTCAAAAGCGGCTCCGGCGGTGTCGCGTATGTGAAGAACGGCACGCTCTCGGTCTACGACATCACGCTCACCGGCGGCTCTGCCACGACCGGCGGCGCGATCGTCGTTGACAAGGACGGCACACTGAACCTTTACAGCGGCGAGATCTCCGGCAACCACGTCACAAACGGCAAGGGCGGCGCGATTTACATCAAATCCGGCGGCGTTGTCAACATTTACGGCGGTACAATTAAGGACAACCACGTCTATTCCGGCGACGGCGGCGCAATTTACGTCGAAGCGGGCGGCACGCTGAACCTCTACGGCGGCACGATCACCGGCAACACGGCCTCCGGCCTCGGCGGCGGCATTTACGTCGAAGCGGGCGGCAGGGTGAACATTCAGGGTGCGCCCGTCGTCACGGGCAACACCGCTGGCGGCAAGGCCAACAACGTCTATGTCTGTGCCGACAGCACCTCTCCCCTGCTCACGATCTCCGGTGAACTGACAGACGGCGCAAAGCTCGGCGTCAGCACCGACGCTTCGTACCCCGTGCTTCTTGCGGGCAGTACGCAGGATTACAGCGCGTATTTCACCCCGGACGATCCGGACGCGTTCGTGCTCTTCTCCGGCAGTGCGCTGACCCTGTGCGCAAAGCCCTCGGCCACGCTTGCGGGCGACACGCTGACCGTCTCGACCGGCAGCAATTATAAGTCCGATGCGTTTGTGCTGTTTGTGGCAGAATATGGCACGGGCGGCCGGCTGCTCGCCGTACACAGCGAGAAGATCACAGCTGAGTCCGGCACGTATACCTTCAAAGTGCAGCCCGGCGCGACGATCAAATGCTTCCCGCTCCACGCCGACACCTACGCCCCGCTGTTCGCGGCCTTCTCCCCCAAGGCATAAGCACTATCGCAAAAGTCCGACGGATGGAACTCCCATCCGCCGGACTTTATTTTGATAACTGCTCCCGCGCTCTGCGAGAAGCCGGAGCATTCGTTTTGCTTCGTTTACTTTAAAAAGCATAAAACCCCGCCGCAGAATTGCTCTGCGGCGGGGTTCACTTATGTGCAAAAACAGCCGAAAAGCCCTATTCTAAGCGGTTCTCGGCGTTTTTCGGGCATAGAAAAATCCACCGTAATTCTATCAAAATTACGGTGGACTTATGGCGGAGTGGGAGGGATTCGAACCCTCGGACGGCTTTTGACCGTCACACGATTTCCAGTCGTGCTCGTTATGACCGCTTCGATACCACTCCATGATATCGGCTGGCCGTGTCAAACCCCGGACAGCCCTAATATCATACACAAAAGCTGTCCGTTTGTCAAGGGTTACTTTTGAATTTCTTCAAATATTGCGCGAAGCTCCGTTTCGGTCAGGGGACGGTGCTGACCCGGCTTCAGATCACCGAGTGTGAGCTGCCCCTCCTGCACGCGCCGCAGGCGCGTGACGGTCAGCTCTGCACGCTCGCAGATCCTGCGGATCTGCCGGTTGCGGCCCTCGTGGATCGTGACGCGGAAAAGCGCGGTCGTGCCGGCTTTGTGCAGAAGCTGCACAGCAGCGGGAGAAGTCTTGCGGCCGTCGATTTCGATGGGCTGCGAAAGAGACTGCTCCTTCCCTGCTATGTACCCGCTGACCCAGACGAGATAGGTCTTGTCGATGCTCTTTTTCGGGTGCATGAGGGCGTTTGCCAGCACGCCGTCGTTCGTCATGAGCAGAAGGCCCTCGGAGTTATAATCCAGCCGCCCGACCGGATACACGCGCTCCGGTACGTCCGCGACGAGCTCCGCGACGGAACGCCTGCCCTTTTCATCGTGCATGGTGGTCACGAAGCCGCGCGGCTTGCAGAGCATGAGATAGACCGGCTGCGGCTCCTGCCGCGTTTTGACGCGTGTGCCATCCAGCTCGATCACGTCCTCCTCTGCGTCGGCCTGCTCGCCAAGCTGCGCGGTGTTGCCGTTGACGCGGACGCGGCCCGCCGCAATCAGCTCCTCCGCCCTGCGGCGCGAGACGCCTGCGCAGCGCGCCAGAATTTTTTGCAGTCGTTCTTCCATACGATCCTCCTGTTCTGCGGATAGACGGGCGTGTCGCGCCCAAGAACGGCAAAGCCGTAGTCCAGAAGCGCAGTGTGGTCGCGCCAGTCGTCCGGGTCCGAGATAGTGACGGCGATGAGCATCCTGCCGTCACGCTCGGCAGCGCTGACGAGAATGCGGCCCGCATGGCGGGTATAACCGGTCTTGACGCCGATACAGCCGTCATAGCGCCAAAGCAGCTTGTTGTGATTGGTAAGCGTCCGGCCCGCGCAGACCGCAGTTTTGGTCGAGACGACCGCGCGGAGCTGTGCGTTTTGCAGCGCTGCCTGCGCAAGGTGGGCCAGATCGAGCGCAGTGGAATAATTTTCACCGCTGTCCAGCCCGTGCGGGTTGGCAAAGTGCGTCTGCGTCAGGCCCAGCGCACGGGCGCGCAGATTCATCTGGCGGACAAACGCTCCTTCGCTGCCGGAAACGGAGATTGCCAGCGTCAGGGCGGCATCATTGCCGGAATGGAGCATCATGCCGTAGAGCAGATCGCGGCGCGTCAGCGTCTCATCCTTTTTCAGGTACATACTGGAGCCTTCCAGCCCTACGGCGGCGTCCGGCACGGTCACAGTTCTGTCCAGTTCTCCCGCTTCGCAGACGAGAAGACCGGTCATGATCTTTGTCGTGCTGGCGATCAGCGCGCGCTGCTCGCCGTTTTTCACGTAAAGGCACTCCCCTGTCGTCCCGTCGAGCAGTGCGGCGCTTTTGGCCGACACCTGCGGAGGCGGTGCGAGCTGTGCGGCGCTGGATATACCCGCCGCGCCGAGGAAAAAGGCGGCGGCGCAGAGTGCCGCCGCCGCTTGCCGGATCGTTTTTTGACCGCTGCGTTTCATTCTGCATCACCCTGCCGGGAGTTTGTGCAGAATACGCGGGTTTTATGCTTCTTCCGCTGCCTTTTCGGCCTCTTTTGCGGCTTTCTTTTCCGCGAAATATGCCTCGCCCTTTTCCAGCAGATCGGGCAGCAGCTCAATCAGGCGGTCGACCGACGTGGAGGCTGGCTCCGCGACCGGGAGCATACGCACGTTCTCGCCGCGGATCACAAGAAATGCGACCGGCGTGATCTTGATTCCCGCGCCTGCTCCGCCGCCGAAGGAATTATCGCGGTTCGCGGGCATATTTTTCGTTGCGAAATCGCTGCCGCCCCCGCCATAGCCGATGGAAACCTTGGTTACGGGGATGATCGTCACGCCGCCGGGCGTGGTGATGGGACTGCCGACGACCGTGTTGACATCGATCATATCTTTAATCTTGCTCATGGTATTGGTCATCATATCAGACAGAGGATGTTCCATACTTTACACCGCCTTTTTTCGTTCGTTCAGAATTTTTAGGAACCGGATGCCAGCGCGCAGCGCAAGGGCCAGCGACCGACCGATGGTGATCGTGGTCACAAGATGCGCGTCGACCTGTGTGTTGCTTATAGTATAATCGAGCGCGGGCTGAATGTCACGCTTTTTTATGACGAAAAGCCGCTCTAAAGACGGCGTGATCGCGCCGATGGCGGCCCAGGCCCGGCCATAGCCCATAGCGGCCTTTGCCGGATCGTCGCTGCCGCCGATACGGACATACAGCGTCCTGCGAAGCGGCTTTTTCCGGTGCCTTTTCCGGTTTCTTTTGCTGTTTTTGCTGTTTCTTTTTCTTTTTTGGCTGCTGCGGCAGAAGCTGAAGGCGGATGGGGCCGAGCTTCGCCGCAAGAAATACGCCCTCCGCATTATAGCGCGCATCAACGCCGACGGGAATGCAGCCGATCAGCACAAGGGCAGCAAAAATCGCAAGAAGCGTCATCCACCATGTCCAAGTCATAGCGGGATCTCCTGCTGCACAGGCGCTGATGCATCCGGCTGCGTGGACTCCTCCTGCTTCTGCTCCAGTGGCTCGACCTGCGAGGGATCGACGTGCAGGTCGACCTTTTCAATCTCCGGCAGCTCGGCCAGCGATTCCAGGCCGAACACGCGCAGGAAGTCCGGCGTCGTCTCATAGACGATGGGGCGGCCCGGCACGTTCAGCCGTCCGCATTCGCGGATGAGCTTTTTTGTCACAAGGGCACTGACGCAGTAGGCGCTGTCAACGCCGCGGATCTGTTCGACAAGCGCCTTTGTCGCGGGCTGGTAATACGCGATGACCGTCAGCGTTTCCAGCTGCGACGGCGAAAGCTTCGGCGGCTTGCGCGTTTCAAGTGTTTTGGTCACATATTCCGCCATTTCCGGCGACGAGCACATCTGATAGGCGTTTTCCAGCCGCACAATGCGGATGCCGCTGCGGTTGAAGCTCAGCTCGTCCATCAGCGTCTTGCACGCTTCGTGGATTTCTGCTTCATCGTGTTCGAGCGTCTGGCTCAGGCGTTTGGCGTCCACCGGCTCTCCGGCGGCAAACAAAACGGCCATCAATGCCCGCTGTAAATCATTCTGCTCCAAGATTAGCCTCCTGATCAGGAAATGTCCGTCTGCACGTCGGCATCCGGCGCTTTTAGAAAGGTAACCGCCATATCGCCGCGTTCATCCTCTCCGATGGAAACGGAGCGAAGGCGGCACAGCTCCAGCACGGCGAGGAACGTCGCCACGATCTCCGACCGGCTGCGGCTGCCCTTGAACAGGGACAGAAAGCGCATGACACCGTGGGCAAGCAGGCGGCTGATGACCTGTTTGGCCTTCTGCGTGACCGGGTACGGCTCTGTGCCGACGATCCCGGCGAAGTTGGACGCGGGCGGCGGCAGACGGCGCTCCGTCCGGTCCTGCATGGCGGCGAGTGCGGCGGTCAGGTCAGACTTGTCGTGCCGGTAGCGGTAGGTCATGTCCGGACGATACGGCTCCGGGCCCTTTGTGAACAGGCCGAGGCCAAGCTCATTGCGCACGGCCAGCTGCTTTGCAGCCTTCTGGATCTGCTGATACGCGTCCTGCCGCTGGCGCTTCTGGAGGGATTCGACGAGCTTATCCATCTCGCTCTGCGCTTCCTCCTGCTCCGCCTTGGAAAGGAGCATTCGCGTTTTGATATACATGAGATAGGACGCCATGGCGATAAACTCGCTGGCGATTTCCATATCCATGCGCTTCATTTCGTCCAGATAGGCCAGATACTGCTCTAAAATGGCGGAGATCTGGATATCCTGTATTTCAATTTTATTCTTGCTCAGCAGCAGCAGGATCACGTCCAGCGGGCCGTCGAAGTCCTCGAGCGTCTCGCCCTTCGCGTGCACGACGCTGCCGAGATGGTATCGCGGTTCATCCATGCAGATATAACTCCAAAAAATAAGTTCAGCGCAGCGCAAGCAGCAGCCGCACCGGCCATGTGCCGATGGCTTCCAGCCCATTCAGCAGCCCGTCACGCAAGAATTCCAGCGGCACATCGAGTACGCCGGTCAGGAGCAGGAGCATCAGAAGCGCCATGCCGTAGCGCTCATAGCGCATGAGCCAGAGATAGGCCTTGTCGGACAGGCAGGAAAAGAGCACCTTCGACCCATCGAGCGGCGGGATGGGAAAGACGTTGAACACGGCAAGGCCCGCCGAAATGATCTCGACATAGTAGAAAAAGAGTGCGAAGACATAGACGGCTGTCGAGCCGGAGAAGTAGTACCAGTAGGCAAGCACACCGTAGAGCAGCACAGCCAGATAGGCCAGCAGAACGTTGGACAGCGGGCCTGCTGCAGCGGTGAGCGCCATGTCGCGCTTGGGATGCTTGAAATACCGCATATCGACCGGGACGGGCTTCGCCCAGCCGAAGCGGAACAGCGCCATCATAAGCAGACCGCCGATATCAATATGCCGCAGCGGGTTGAGTGTCAGCCGTCCTGCACGCTTTGCCGTCGGGTCGCCGAGCCAATAGGCCACGAGTCCGTGGCACGTCTCATGAAACGTGATGCACAGCAGCGACGCGGCGACGAGCACCGCCGTCTGCCATACGCCGTCAAACTGGAGCTGCTTCAGCCATGCTACAAATCCGTCCAAATCAAATCTCCTGTCTGTCGATCATGGGTTCACACCAGCTCGATCTGCTTTGCAGCGGTGAGCGGCGTGTTTTTCTCTGCGTCCAACTGGAACACGCGGACAAAGCCGGTCTTCGTACCTCGCAGAACGACGGAAATACGCGTATCCAGACTTTGCACGGGTACGTATTGGACATCGACCATCCGCCCGTCCGCGTCATAAAGCGCGATCAGGTGCAGGCCGGTGAACTCCGGGTCATAACTGACGTCCACGCCCTCGTCTGAGACGGAAACCTCCGGCGCGGGACGAGAAACAGCGAACGAATAGCTGCCGATCGCCGTATTGGCGATTCTGAAATAAACGCGCTGCCCCTTTTCCAGCGTGAGAGAAACGCCGCTGTCGGGCCGGGAGGCGCTGAAATGGCGATACAGCTTCCACACGGCGTTTTCACCCAATTTGTACAGCCAGCCGCTTTCACCGGCTGCATGGAATACATAGCTTCCGGCAGCAGGCGCGGTGAAGCTGAAAAAGCGCTCATAACCGGTGAACGCAGCGTTGAAGCGAACCGGACTGCAAAGCCCGATCTCCTGTGCCCGCGTGACCTCGACCATATACGAAGCCTCAGCCTGAACGCAGAACAGAGCGGTTTCTCCTGCTTCCAGATAGAAGCCGCGCTGGAGCATCGTGCCCTCTCTTCCGGCTTTGGGCAATACGTCGGTCGTATCGTATAGCGCGCCCGTTTCGGCTCCCTGAACCGTCAGGGTGTAAACGCCGTCGGACGGGGCCGTGAATTCCCAGACAGACGCATCTGCGCCTCCGTTCTGCGGCGCATCCGTCAAAATGCGAGCCGCCGTAGGAGCCGGGCAGTCGTTCCACGCGCCATAGGTCGTATCGTCTTCAGATACGATAAATGTGCGGAAGGAATAGTCTGCTCCCGCATCGGCCTTAAACGACAGGCAGAGCTGTCTGGACTTGACGCTGTCAAAATTCGCAGAAAATGAAACGCGTTCCGTCTGTTCCTGTCCCGCTTTGCGGTACTCGATGCCAAATTCTGCGCTTCCTTCTGCGGCAGCACATTCCAGAACGACTGCGCAGCGATTGCTGCCGCGGAACGTCGTTCCAGTGGAAACGAACGGCTTGTCCGCATTGACCTGAAGCGTACTGAGCCTCACGGTTTTGCTGCCGTATTCATATACGGCTTCGCCATAGATCGTATACTGGCCGGGCAGAAGCTCCGCGCTCCAGCTTGCAACACGGCAGGGCGCATTCTCTGTAGATTCTCCATACGCCATGCGCATAGCCTCGCCGCGCCAGAGGTCGATCCGCAGATTATCGGAGCTTCGGATCGCATAAACAACCGGCGTCACCGTAATGGAAGGCGTGCAGGTCGTGAAATTGGAAATATAAAAGCTGAATTGCTCCCCTGCTGCCAGCGTGTTCTGTCCGTAAGCAATCGCCGAGCAGATGCCGGTATTGTCATCGGCAGCCAATGTATACACCCTATGGTACAGCAGCTTCTGGCTTCCCGCATCAAGCGTCACGCACGCAAGCGACGGGTCGACCGGCCGCAGCACCACAAGGGTCCGAACAGCCGTTGTCATGCCCTCGTACCGGACGGATTCCGGCTGCTGATAGCCCTGATACGCCAGCACCCAGTCGTCATACAGAACCGAGTCGTATTTTTCGTAGACGGACCACGTCAGCTCCGTCCCGGCAGGATACAAGGAATCGACGCCGCCGAAGCGCAGCGTGCCATAGCCGCCCGTTCTTCCATCGAACTCGGGAATGGATACGGACACGGACGCGTTCGAGGCGTCCGGCGCGGCAGCGCTGACGGTAAAGGAAATGGAACGCGTGTTGTTCAGAAGATAGGCTTCCGATATGCCGCTGGCCGTTACGCGGATCGTGGCTTCATAGCTGCCGGCAGCAAGGGAATTACAGGTTTCCGAAAGCTTGACATAGGCATTGGCCGAGAATCTGCTGACGGGGCGCTGGCTGGTTTTTTCCCAGACGGTCTGGCCGTTCTGCGTGATCGTTGTGACGATTTGCAGTCTTGCGCTGCTCAGGTTCACTGCGCTGTTGTTCAGCGCGATCCCGCCGATTTTGAAGGATTGGTTGGCAGGGATCGTATCAATGCCAAGCTCCAGATCATCAAACATGGAAGCGCGGACGTACAGATCCTGAACGGAAAAATCCGCCGAGGTGTTTTTGTTGTGGGTACCGGAGGCGTCCTGCTCCAGCTCTGCGCGGTAGGGTTCCAGAACGGTAAAGCTTTCGAGCCGCCACGGGAACGTCGAGGGATAGTCCAGCTCCCAGCTGTCGGCGCCGAAGCCGTCGAACATCCCGTCCATCATCATGACGCGCAGCCGGTTCGGCGCCTGGCGGCGCAGTGCGCCGTCGTATTTATCGGAATCAGAATCGGAAATGAAAATGGCGGGATAGGCTTCCTTGCTGTAGGGGCTGGCGGACGTGTCGTGCAGATAGCCCCAGAGCGTGATAGCGTGGCCGCCGATGCGGAACGAGGAGAGATAGTTGCCGATGGAAATGCCGACGGCGCAGTCGCACTCCAGCGCGTCAAGCACCGGCCGCAGATTGTCGATGTGGTTGGAAATTTCATAGGTCTGGTACAGACTGTCGGCGGGATACTCGGAAAGATACTTTCCGGATTCGCCCGGCGCGCGCAGCTGCGCCCAGCCGTCATTGCCCCGCATGGCGTAATAGCCGTTGAAGAACCAGTCCAGCCCGTATGTATACGAGCCGCCCGCGTCTGTAAACGCTGAAATGAACGACTCAAACAGATCGTCCTCTGTCCGGAAGCCCGCTTCGCTCCCCCAGCCGCTGAACCGGAGCATATTGGACGAAGCGGCAGCCCAGCAGAGGTTGGCGTCCGAGGCGATCTCCCCTTCCGCAACATCCGTGAATTCCTTTTCCGCGTCAATGAAGTCCACGTTGGTGAGGCTGAAATAGCGGTCCTCCAGCGCACTGGCCGTCAGCTCTGTCTGCACCTGCTCCAGCGTCGATTCTGTCAGGCCGGTCAGGAAAATTTCCCGCGTATCGTCGATGGAAAACGTGGTCTTGTAAAAACCGGTGCAGGTGGGCGCGCCGCCGCTCATCACGGCGGCATCCGGCTCGGAGAAGCCGACGGGTGTGACGGT
>OLXR01000634.1_pt1 | contig 13907 bp, 10 predicted proteins | sample 1673941 | NCBI WGS metagenome assembly OLXR01 (sample SAMEA103958134, study PRJEB25191) | human gut metagenome
ACGCTTTGAAAAAGCACGGACGCTTTGGGAGGAAGGTAAAAGCTTCCCGAAAAAGAATACTTGTATACCGTTTCTGAAACTATTCCGCATATCCGTCTCCCCGAGGCGGAAACGGGCACAATCATACTTCCGTCAAGGTGGGGCTTATAAAAATTTCTTATGTTAATCGGAATATTTTTTGCGCAGACGGGCAAAACTGAATCACTGTGCAAAACTCTTGCGCCGAGCGAAGAAAGTATGCGCAGCTGTTCGTAGGAAAGGCACGGAACAAGGCGGGGCGAAAAAACCATAGAGGGGTCGGCGGCGAAAAAGCCGTCCACGTCCGTCCAGTTTTCGTATATTTCCGCGTTCAGCGCGGCAGCCGCCACCGCTCCCGAAATGTCGCTTCCTCCGCGCGGAAAAGTAACCGTTCTCATGCCGTCGCTGCCGTAAAAGCCCCCCATAACGCAGCCTTTTGCGCAGTTTTTTGCCGAATCCGCCAGCAGCCTTTCGCTTTCCGCCAAATTAAGGGCGCCGTCGGGGAAAAAGCGCACGACCTCCGCCGCCTCGATGTAGCGGAAGCCGAGCGCTGCCGACAAAAGCTTTGCGGACAGATATTCTCCGCGCGACACGACGAAATCCCTGTATGGAGAGGCAAGGATTTGCTCTCTTACGTTTTTTAGCAGCGCCCGCATATCGACGGGGGCGTCGAGTTTTTCGGCGAGCGACAGATATTTATTCGCCACAAAATCCCAGCTTTTCATACTTCCCGTTTCGTTCAGCTCGAAAAAACAGTCGCAAAGCACGTCGGTAACCTTTCTGTCCTTGACGAAGGCTTTTCCCATTGCGGAAACGACAACGAAACGTCTTGCCTTGTCGCTTTTGATTATTTTAATGACTTTTTTTACATTTTGCGCATCAGACAGTGCCGTGCCGCCGAATTTACATACAAACATCACAAATATTCCGTGTACGGTGAAATATGAATAAAAAAACATGAATAAAATTCATATTTTTTGGTCAAAACCCTTGACAAACCGTATCCGATACAATATATTATAGAAAACGAGGTTTTATTATGGTTGCGATTGACAGTATAAGAAAGGAGAGAATAACGCCCAACGATTTCATCGTGCTGATTGAGATAACAAAGGGCAGCAAGATGAAATACGAGCTGGACAAGGAAACGGGTTATATTCTGCTTGACAGGGTTCTTTATACGTCCACTCATTATCCCGCAAACTACGGTCTTATTCCGCGTACCTTGGCGGCGGACGGAGACCATCTCGACGTGCTCGTGCTGTGCAGCGAGCCGATAGACACAAACTGCACGGTGCGTTGTTATCCGATTGGCATGATTACTATGGTAGACCAGAATTATCTGGACGAAAAAATTATCGCGGTGCCGTTCGGCGACCCTACTTACAGCAGCTACAAATCCATATACGAGCTGCCCAGCCACAAGGCGGATGAAATGATGCACTTTTTCACCGTCTACAAATCCCTCGAGGGAAAGAACACGGCGGTCAACAAAATCTGCGACGCCGACGAGGCAAAACAAAAAATTGCCGATTACCTCGAATTTTACGAGAAAGTTCACAAACAGGCTTGAAGTGTTTTGTTTTTGAATTTATATGTCTTCCTTGGAAAGTCCCCGTATCGCCTGTATCGGCGGTGCGGGGATTTTTCCGTTTGACAAAAAATGAAAAACCTTTTACAATTTTCCCGCGGGAGAGTATAATAAAGGCGATGAAAACTGCGGTTGTCGGCGGCGGCGCGTCCGGTATGGTTTTTGCAATAGAATGCGCGAGAAGAGGCGGCGAGGTCACCTTGTACGAAAGACACGGTCGCGTGGGAAAAAAGCTGTGTGCGACAGGAGGCGGCAGATGCAATCTTTTGAACGCGGAGCTTTCCTTTTCCGTATACAACGACGCGCGTTTCGCGGAAAAAATTTTCACGCTTGTGCCCAAAAGCCGCATCGAAAGCTTTCTCAAAAGCACGGGCTTGTTTCTTACCGAGCCTGACGAGAGAGGGAGGATTTATCCCGTCACGGAAACGGCGTCCACGGTGGTGGACTGCCTGCGCTTCGCTCTTTTGCGCGAGGGTGTGAAAAGCCGCTTCGCCGCCGTAGAAAGAATAGAAAAAACAAGAGGGAAATTTACCGTCGTTTGCTCCGACGGCGACGGCGGGGAGTTCGACAAGGTCGTTTTAGCCTGCGGAAGCGGTTCTCAGACCGAAAACCCCCGTCTCGACAGATTTGTCGACGGCAAATATCTGACGCGCACGGAGCCTTCTCTGACGCCTCTGAAAGTGGACAATCCGTTGAAGGGCATAGGAGGAGTCCGCGTCAAGGCAAGGGGAGCGTTGCTGTCGGGAAGCAGGCGGCTTGGCGTGCAGGAGGGAGAAATTCAGTTCAGGGATTTCGGTTTAAGCGGCATTATGATGTTCGATTTGTCCGCGTTGATAGCGCGCGAACGCGTTGCGGGCATTTCCGAAAAATATGATTTGGAAGTGGATTTTCTGCCGTTTTTGGATTTTTGCCGCCTTAACGAGGAATTGGAATACCGTCTAAGCTGCGGCGCAGGCAGGGACGGAGTTTTCCGCGGACTTTTGCAAAGCAAGCTTGCCGACCAAATAGCGCGCCGCGCGCGCTGTTTCACCGCCGCGGAGCTTGCCCGCTCCGCAAAAAAACATATTTTTTCTAATGCCGTCACCATGTCTTACGAGATGTCTCAGGTCACGTGCGGCGGCGTAGACGTAAATTGTCTCGACGAGGGACTTGCGCTTCCCGACGGGACGGTTGTTGTGGGCGAGGCTCTCAACATGGACGGATTGTGCGGCGGCTACAATCTGGCTTTTGCCTTTGCGTCGGCGCTTGCGGCTGCCGACAGGATTTGAAAATATTTCTCACAGAGGTATACATAAATGAAAATGGACGCGATTATCAAGCCGGCGCCTCAAAAGGGGCTGGAGCTGGTTCGCAAGGACGTGCCTGTGCTGAGCGACGGCGACGCTCTTGTGAAGATTCACAAAACCGCGATTTGCGGCACGGACGTGCATATTTACAATTGGGACGAGTGGTCGCAGAACACAATCAAACCGCCCATGACAATCGGGCACGAATTTGTGGGAGAGATTGTGGAAATGAAGGGGGCGCACAACAAGGCTTTCAAGGTCGGCGATTTGGTCAGCGCCGAAGGGCACGTCGTATGCGGCTCCTGCCGCAACTGCCGCGCCGGACGCAGACATCTTTGTCCCAACACAATGGGCATAGGCGTCAACCGCGACGGAATTTTTGCCGAATATGCGTCAATTCCTATAAGCAACCTGTGGCTTTGCGACAAATCAATCGACGAAAGAATGTACGCAATCTTCGACCCTTACGGCAACGCCACTCATACCGCGCTGTCCTATGACCTCGTAGGCGAGGACGTGCTGATAACGGGCGCCGGCCCTATCGGAATCATGGCGGCGGCAATCTGCAAGCACGTCGGAGCAAAGAACGTCGTTTTGACCGACATTTCCGATTACAGACTCGAGCTTGCGAAAAAGGTCGTGCCGGGAGTGGTGACGGTCAACACCAAAACCGTCGATTTGAAGCAGGTACAGCGCGAGCTGGACATGACGGAGGGCTTTGACGTAGGCTATGAAATGAGCGGAAGCGGCATTGCTTTCAATCAGATGCTGGACAATATGATTACGGGCGGCAAAATCGCTCTGCTTGGCCTTTTGTCGAACTCCGTTCAGATAGATTGGAACAAGGTTATTTTCGGCAGTATGCAAATCAAGGGCATTTACGGCAGGGAAATGTTTGAAACCTGGCACAAAATGACCGCCATGCGCAAAAGCGGACTTGATATTTCGAGGATAATAACGGACGAATTCGATTATCACGATTTTGAAAAGGGCTTTGAAAAGATGAACGGCGGCAAAAGCGGCAAGATTATACTGAATTGGGCTTAAAAGGGGAAATAAAAATGATTGACAGACAAAGATACCAAAAAATTCTGGACGAAATAAAAGATGCGGGACTGTGGAAGGAGGAGCGCGTAATTACGACGCAGCAAAGCGCGTTAATCGACACCACAAAGGCTAAGGGAGTGCTCAATTTCTGCGCCAACAATTACCTCGGGCTTGCAAACAACCCCGAGCTGATGAAAGCGGCGCGCGACTCTTACGCGAAATACGGCTACGGTATGTCAAGCGTGCGTTTTATCTGCGGCACGCAGACGGTGCACAAGGAGTTGGAGCACGCGTTGTCCGAGTTTCTCGGCACGGAGGACACAATCCTTTACAGCAGCTGTTTCGACGCAAACGGCGGTCTGTTTGAAACCATAACGACGGAAAAAGACGCGATTATTTCCGACGCGCTTAACCACGCGAGCATCATCGACGGAGTGCGTCTTGCCAAGGCGAAGAAATACCGTTACGCCAACAACGACATGGCAGACCTTGAAGCGCAGCTTAAAAAAGCCGACGCGGAAGGCGCGGAGCAGAAAGTCATCGTCACCGACGGTGTGTTTTCCATGGACGGCATAATTGCCGACTTGCAGGGAATCTGCTCTCTAGCGGAAAAATACAATGCCATTGTCGTTGTGGACGACAGCCACGCTACCGGATTTGTGGGCGCAAAGGGACGCGGCACGCACGAATATTGCGGCGTCGAGGGACGCGTTGACATAATCACGGGCACGTTCGGAAAAGCTCTTGGCGGCGCGAGCGGCGGTTTTACAAGCGGCAGAAGAGAAATAATCGACCTTTTGAGACAGCGCAGCCGTCCTTATCTGTTTTCCAATACCGTGGCGCCCGCGATTTGCGCCACGACGCTCAAAGTTATCGAAATGCTCACGCGCGACACGTCTCTGCGCGACAAGGTTATGGAAAACGCGGCGTATTTCCGCAGCGAAATGAGCAAGAGGGGCTTTGAGCTTGCAGGCAAGGATCACGCCATCATACCCGTTATGCTTTACGACGCGGTGCTCAGTCAGAAGGTTGCGGAAAGAATGCTGCAAAAGGGTATTTACGTCATAGGCTTCTACTATCCCGTCGTGCCCAAAGACAAGGCGCGTATAAGAACTCAGATGTCCGCCGCCCACAGCAAAGCGGACATAGACAAATGCGTAAAGGCGTTTGCCGACGTGAGAGAGGAATTGAAATTTTAACAATCAACGACAAGCGAAAACGGAGCCGCGCGGCTCCGTTTTTTTCAATTTTTTTTATTTTATCCGTTGAGCTTGCCTCCTCAAAAGCTTTCTAAGACTTGCCGAAACAAGCTTGCCGCCGTCCTGTCGCAGCCGTTGTAAAAACCCTTACTTTTTTCCTGCGAATGAAACTTACAAAGAATACAGCTCCGAAATGTTTTTTGCGATTTTCCTGATTTCCGAAACAAGCTTTGCGGGACGCAGCACCTTGACGTTGGAACCGAAGCCCATAATTTTGCTCACGAGCATTTTGTCGTAGGGGAAGCTTCCGAAGCCCCAATAGCCGTTGCCGTCCTTGCTTTTTACCACGTTTTCGACGCCCAGCCACTCTTCCACCTCGGCAAGGACGTTTGGCTTGAACGCAATGGTGACATCCGTTCTCGGCGACTTTCTTTCGTTGAAATCGGCGAGCCTGCCGTCAAAGGGGCGGGGCGAAAATTTTTCCTGCGTTTTCGTACAGCCGAAAATGCGGTTGAGCTTGAAAAATCTGAAATCCTCTCTGAGCCTGCAAAAGGCGTAGACGTACCACTGCCCGTCTCTCAAATAGAGACACAGAGGCTCAATCCTGCGTTTTCCGATATTGCCCTCCGCCGCGTGATAATCTATGTCGAGAACGAGATTTTTTTTGAGCGCGTCCTTTACCGTTTGCAGCTTTCCGAGCAGGCTTTTGTTGTCGGAGTTGAAAACAACAAGCTTGTCCGACGCGAGAAAAAGTCGTCGGAAACTGATTTGGAAAGGCTTTTGAGTTTTTCTTCGAGTTTTTGCGCCATTTTGTCTCCCGAAAAGCCTTTGACCGATTCAATCAGACGCTCGTATTCTCCCGCCGTGAAATAAGCCGCTTCCAGACGGAAGCTGTCCATAATTTCAAAGCCGCCGTGCCTGCCCGACACGGAAACGATGGGAATGCCCGCTTCGCCGAGCGCGTCTATATATCTGTTGATTGTGCGCGGCGAAAGCTCGTATTTGGCGGCAAGCTCCGTCGCCGAGGCCCGCTTCTGATTGAGCAATGTCATTAAAATACCGAACAAAACGCCGTTTTGCATAAAACTTTCCCCTTGACCATAAAATAGAACGTATTTTTCAGAAGAAATTATAAAACTATGACAGACAGTTGTCAAGTTTTGTTTTGTATAATTCAAGAAAAACCACTCCAAAGAGGTTATTACGATGAAAAACATAAGTCTTAAAAAAATTGCGGACAAGCTGTTCGACGACAGCATACCGGACAGATTCATTGACTTTCTTGTGGCGGAAATGACAAGCTGCGGCCGTCTTATCGCCGCCCCGTCCGAAAGGACGACGTGGGCTGCGCGGACAGAATTTTCGTCTGCCGAATGAATATACTATATATATGAAAATCGTTTTTACCGGCGGGGGAACCGCAGGACACGTGGTGCCCAACATAGCTTTGATAGAGGAGCTGAAAAACAAGCATACACTGTTTTACATCGGCGCGGACGGGCTGGAAAAGCAGCTTTTGAAGCCTTATATAGAGGACAAAACGCTGAGTTTTTTTGCCATAGAGGCGCACAAGCTGGTGCGCAGCATGACGCCGAAAAATCTGCTGCTGCCGTTTAAGCTTATCAAGAGTGTTTCTCAGGCAAAAAAGCTGCTTAAAGAAATAAAACCCGACTTGGTGTTTTCAAAGGGCGGTTACGTGGCGCTTCCCGTGGTGATTGCCGCCAAAGGGCTTAAAATCCGCTGCATGCTGCACGAAAGCGATATGACTCTCGGATTGTCCAACAAAATAGGCTCGCTGTACGCCGACAAGGTGCTTACCACCTTCGAGCCTCCCGCGCACAGCAAAAAGGCAATAAAATGCGGCGCTCCAATCAGGCAAAGCCTTTACGAGGGGGAGCGCGCGCGCGGACTTAAACTCATGGGCTTTGACGGAACCCGTCCCGTCGTGCTGGTCATGGGAGGCAGTCTCGGGGCGGCGCGTCTCAACCAAACCGTGAGAGAGCTTAAAAACACGCTTTCGGGCGCGGATATTTTCGTTATTTGCGGCAAGGGCAAGGTTGACGCAAGTCTTAACGACAGACATTTCAGACAGGTTGAATTTGTAACCCGCATGAAGGATATCTTTGCCGCCTCCGACGTATGCGTAAGCAGAGGGGGAGCCAATTCCCTGTGCGAGCTTGCGAGCTTGCAGATTCCTTTCGTCGCGGTGCCTTTGAGCAAAAATTCGAGAGGCGAGCAGCTTGAAAACGCGCGTTTTTTTCAACGGGCGGGCTGCGGGCTTGTTCTCGAAGAGGACAGCCTCAACGAAAAAACGCTCAACGAAAAAATAGGCTTTCTGCTTGACAACAAGCTGCATTTCAAACACAATCAAAGCAAGCTCAGGCTCGACGGGACGTCGCGCATAGTCGGCGAAATAAATTCGTTTGCCCATTGATGCGCGCGACGCGCGTAAAAATACTTTTTCTCCATATCTCGAAAAAAGCTCTCCGACTTTTGTCGGAGAGCTTTTTTATCAAAAACGCAAATTGCAGCGGCAAGGGCAGAAGCACACGCAAACGCAGCAGCCGCAATCGGTTCTGTCGTTGCGGCAGACCCGGTTTGTTTCGCAGCCGTCGCGCAAGAAGCTTCTGTTGTCGCAGCCGCAGCCGTTGCGCCGACAACCTTCGCGCGCGCGGCAATTGTCGTGAAAATCCTCCTCGCGGCGGAAAATATCGCACGCGTTGCGACAGCAGCGGCAGCTTTGCCTGTCGGGACAGTGGGGGATGACGGTCGGTTGGTTCAAATAAGTTCTTACGTTGTTGCTGACCACCGTCACGGGCGTTTCGCCCGAAAAGTCGATTACTTCCGAAACATTGTCAATATATCTCATATCAGTTCACCGTTACGTCAAATTCTACATTTACGGCTGCTCCCGGCGCTATATCGGGCAGGGCAAAGCCGTTTTGAGGGTTGTAAGCGGGATAAGAAACTCCGTTTATGCGGACGCTGCCGGCGACAAACGTTGTTCCTAAGGGTATCTGGTCGGTAAACACAAGGTTGATTTTGTTGAGCGTGCCCGTATTTGTGATTACGCTGGTATAATGCAGATTGTCGCCCTTTGCCGCCACGGTTTTATCCACGCTTTTTACTACCGTTATTCTGTTGGAAACGACGGGCAGCGAAATTGTGTTGGTGTCCTCGCTGAAATTGACGGGACCTCTTGCGGGGTCGTTGACGGTGTAAGCGAGAGTGGCGAAGTTTGTCACGGGAGACACGGTCATGGGGTCGTTGGCGCGTATGGTATACGACACCGCGACAGCCTGACCTACTGCAAGGTCGGGCAGAGGAAATCCCGCCACAAGGTCGTAGGAGGGTTGTGAAACGCCGTTTACCGCCACGCTGCCCGCGACGTATGAAGCGCCCTGCGAAAGCGTGTCTTTGAAAAACAGATTGTAGAGCGCCGCCTGCGAGTTGTTGGTTATGGTAACGGTCTGTCTTGCGGTTTCGCCCTCCTGCAAAAAGGTTTTGTCCGAGCTTTTCACCTTGGGTATGGAATAGGTGAGAATTTCGGTAGTGACGATGTTGCTGTCCACCGACGCGGCGAGAGTGCTGCCGTCGGGCAAAACATAATCGAATGTTACGTTAAATTGATTGGGTATTATCATTTCCGAATTATCTCCTTGATTGACTCTGACTTGAAAAAGGATTGTCGCGCTTTCCTGCGGCGTCAGATTTACCGCGAAAAAGCCGTTTTCGGGGTTGTAGGTCGGAAAGCTTATTCCGTTGATTAGAACCGAGCCGTCCACGAAGGCGGTGCCGTCGGGGATAGGGTCCTTGAAAAACAGGTTGACCATGGGTACGCTTCCCGCGTTGGTGATTTGCGCAGTGTAATTGAGCACGTCTCCCGCAACGGCAAAATTTTTGTCCACGCTTTTAAGCGCCTGTGTGTTTTCCCGAATAATGGCAACGGACGTTTGGTTGGAATCCGCAAAACCCGAAGCCTGATAACCCGCAAAGGGGAAGAATTGATAGTCGGCACGCGCCGTATTCAGCACGGGATTTTGGGCGGGCAAAGAGTTTACTTTTACGGTAAAGACCACCTCGGAGGAGCCTCCCGCCGCAATTTCCGCTATGGAAACGGGCAGTCCGCCGGCATACGGGCTTCCGTCGAGAAAAACGGATCCGTCTACAAGCGACGTTTCGGGCGGCAGAAAGTCGTTTACCGCGACGTTGAGAGCGGAAACCTCGCCCGAATTGGCTATTTTGACGGAATAGGTGATTTCGTCGCCCACCGAAGCAAATGTTTTGTCCGCCGTTTTGAGCACAGCCAAATCCGCGCCCTTGCTGTCTATCTGCAAGCCGAGCGCATTGGGCACGTAAAGGTCGCCGTCGCTTGTAAACCTGATAACCGCGCTTGTCTGTGCGGGCGCAAGCGTTGCGGAAACGTCCACCGCTGTGGTGTCCCATCCCTGTCGGCAGGCAACGGTGTTTGTGCCTGCGGCGGCGTTGGCGTTTCTTGTGCCGAAGGTGCCCGTCGTGTCGAGCAGACCGTTTTGGTCGTTGATTTGCGACGCAAAAAAGTTGCCTGCGGGATTGTTGGGGCCAGACAGCGTGCCGAGCGTTGCCACGGTTTGACCGAAAAGCATTCTGTCTCCCGTGAGCACCGCGTCTCCCTCCTGCGCGGAAACGAAGACCTTGCCCGTTATCGGAAGGACGCCGGGAGTAAGAAAATTCGTGACGGTGACGGTGGTGCTGCCGGTAGAGGGCGAAACCACATTGCCGCCGCTCCACAGCGTCAGATTTCTCAGGTCGAGAGTCTGATTTTCGTAAACTACCGCAAGCGTCCAGCCCGCATGGTTTGTCTGCGAGGTGCGCGAGTCTATGGCTTCGATTAGCGCCGGCACTCTCTGTACGGAATAAGCTCCCGAAAGCGCCGCCGCAACGAGCGACGTCACGTTTGCCGACCTCACGTAAAAACCGACGGTAACATTGTCCACCGTGATGACGAAATCCTGAGAGGTTGCCGCGTCGGGCGCGATTTGCACGTTTGCCGACAGCGGCGTTGAAAAAACAACGGGGTTGTTAATCAGATTGGAAATGTTGTTTACTGTCGAACGATAAAGGCCGCCCCAGACCAGTTCGGCGTACAAAACGCTTGAACCGGCAGGCAAGGACAGCTGTGCGCGCGAGCCGTTAAGCGTGTAGTCGAGCGTAGTTCCGGCGGGAAAATTTCCCACCTGCAAGCTTGTGTTTAAGCTGGTGAAAGCGCCTATTGAGCCTTCCGTGCCCGGACTGTTGCTGTTTGCCGCTTTGCTCAGACCCAATGTGTTGCCTGCAAAAATAATTGCGCCTTTTTTGACGTCCGAGTATCTTTGTACAAAAGGCATGTTTTTTTCCTCAACAAAAAAAATACTACATACCCGCGCCTTTAAAAAGGTCGCCGGATATGTAGCTTAAATGAAAAAATCCCTCTGTTTAAATATATGTTTCAAGCGGCTCGGAGCGTGTCTTTTGCCGAACGTCGGGAAACGTAAAATGTCGCGTTTTTGCGCGTCGTTAAGAAGCTGAAACTTACTTTTTCAGCGACAAAAACAAATGTTTTTTTGCTCGTTTTTTTTTGTTTCCGTGTCGTGTTATATGTGAATTTTGTCACAAAAAACACGTTTGAACGCGTTTTGAAACGTATTTCCGATTTTTTGTCGGGTACGGCAAACAACAAAATTACACATCGGAGATGTGTAATTTACAAAAAAAAAAACGATGAAAACAAGTTGACAATGTGTATTGCATTTGCTACAATTTTCACGATACATTATACGGAAGGACAAAAAGAACTGGCAAATGAGAAGAAAAGCGTGTAATGTAGAGTGAATAATGATAGGAGGCAGAAAGAATGAAGGCAAAGCGGAAGAGTTTGGCGTTGCTCCTTGCAATCGTGCTGGCGATTGTGCTTACAATCGGACTTGCGGCGTGCACAAAGACGTATACGATTACGTTTGACAGCGCGGGCGGAAGCGCGGTAGGGAGCATAACGGTAAAGGGGAAGGAATCGCCGAGTGCGCCGAGCGCCCCGACGAAGGAGGGATATACCTTCGAGAAGTGGATAAAACCGAACGGAGACGAATTTTTGTTCGGGACGGACACTGTCGAAGAAAATCTAACGCTCACGGCAATATGGAGAAAGAACACATATACCGTGAGATTCGTCACGGGCGGAGGCACGTCGGTAAGCCCGCAGAGCGTGGAGCACGGCGGGAAAGCCAAACGCCCCGACGACCCCGTGAAAAGCGGAGAAATATTCTGCGACTGGTACGGGGACAGCGAATACAAAGAGCTTTTTGACTTTAAAACTGCAATCAAGTCAGACACGACGGTATATGCGAGATTCGAGCTGCCGTCGATGTATACATACAAAGTAAGCTTTGCGGGAACGGCAGTCGCAATAGCGGACAGAGAGACCAACGAAGCGGGAATCCTGACCAACCTACCTAAACCTGAGGAAAGCGGAAAGGTATTTGCGGGGTGGTGGATAAGCGACTTCGAGGACGCCGGAAAGCTGACCTGCGAATATACGGGACAGGTGCTTACGCAAAACATTACGCTGTTTGCGGTATGGGAGAGCGAGAATCCCGAGGTAAGCGTAAACGAGAGCGGAGTATACTGGGCGAGCGAGGGAGTAAACGTAAGCTACCGCGTGGAAATAACTGCGCCCGACGGAGAGAAAGAGTCGAGAACGGTAGGGACGACGGAATACGCTTACGATTTCGCCTCCAAGGACGCGGGAGAGTACAAGGTAGAAGTAACGTACAACAATAAGACTACGACGGTCTACTACAACAACAAGGCGCTGTCAAGGGTGTCAGTGTTTGAGGTGGACGGATTTGTGCTGAAATTCAACAAGGTGTTGAACGCGGAAAAGTACCTTGTGACGGTCAAATGCGGAAACACGAGCCACGAGCACGAGATGAGCTTTACCGACATGGAGACGACAAGCGGAGAAATAGACTTTACGCTGTGCGAAATGACGGAAGAAGGGATTGTGTTTGTAGTCAAGGCGGTAGGAGAAGGGTACGTAACGAGCGAATCGGAGGAATACGTATTCGAGAGACATCTTGACAAAGTAACGGGACTGAGCGTGAAAGCCGAGGACGAGACGATAATCTGGAACAACGTAGCCAACGCGCAGTATTACGAGTACCAAGTAAACGACGGCGAGTGGATAAGATACGACGGAACGGTGTCGTTAAAGGAAATGGCAGCGGGAGCAATCGTGGTCAGAGTGCGCGCGGTGGCGCACGGCTACAACAGCTCGGAGGTAGCTGAATACACATATACAAAGACAAGGCTTGCCACACCTTCCAAGGGAAGCATAGAGATAGACGGAACGGAATTGAAATGGGGAGCCGTCACCGGAGCGGTGAGCTACACTGTGCTTATAAACGGGACGGAATATCCTGCCGATGGAACATCTCTGCAACTGCCCGACGGAATAGATTGGACGAACATGCAGATAAGCGTGCGTGCAAACGGAGCGACGGAGACGGAGAATTCGCTGTACTCCGAGGCGACGGAGTTTGCCGCTACGCTGGAAGGGAAAATAGACTACGACGAGGGATATTTGGTCTGGCCTACAATCCTCGGAGCGAGCAAGTATGCGGTAAAAGTGAACGGCAAAGATGCGGTCGAGGTTTTGGGCACGGCGACAAGATACAAGATAAGCCTTGACAGAGAAGGAACGAACGTAATAGAAATCTGCTACTATGACAAGGCAGGAGAAGCGTCGGAATGGGCGAGAATAGAGGTGGTGGCGTATAAAGTGACGCTCCGGTACAACATGGAGGGTTACGAAGACTACGCAACGCTTTACCGCGCGCAGAACGACCCGTTGGAGCTTCCCGACGACGAAGTAACGCTGGTAGGCTACGGCTTCGACTATTGGATGGGAGAGAGCAGCGGAGTAGAGTACACAGAGACAAAGCTCACGGCAGCGGCGGACCTGACGCTGTACGCGCACTGGACGGCAAACGAATACACGGTTACGTTTGTCGTTGCAGGCGGAACGATGAGCGAAACTACGTTTAAAGTAACATACAGACAGAATTACGTGCTGCCCACACCCGAGTCGGACTTGGTCACAAAGGCTTTCTCTGGCTGGTATACCGCGCCCGGCAGCAACGGAATACAGTACACCGACCACACCGGCGCGGGAAAAAGCGTATGGTCGGACGCAGAAGGCAGAATACTTTACGCCGGCTGGATTGACGTGTTCGAGTTCTCGGAAATAACGCTCAATCAGGACAAGGGTTACTCGGTCAAAAAGGGCGAAGGCATAAATCTTTTGACAGAGGTCAAGATACCCGCCGAGTACGACGGACTGCCCGTCATAGACATAAGCAGCGGCGCGTTTCACGGTTGCAACAATCTGATAAAAATATACATACCCGACACGATTTTGAACATAGACTACGGCTCGTCCGGCGGAAAAAGCACGGGTTCGCCGTTCTCGAACTGTTATAACCTGATGGATGTAGAGGTTTACGAAGTATATCCCGACGAGGTCTATGAAAAGAGATATACGTCCATTGACGGTGCGCTGTTCGAGTACAGAGACAAGGAAAATATGAGCGAATTGCAACTCAATTATATCTCTTACGCAAGAACAGGCAGGTACGATATACCTTACGGAGTGACGGTGCTTCCGATAAGTATATTCGACGACGCAAGATTTGAATATATCAGCGTGCCCGCTACCGTTGTGAAGATAGACGAAAAAGCGTTTGCATCCGG
>OLXR01000636.1_pt1 | contig 13892 bp, 7 predicted proteins | sample 1673941 | NCBI WGS metagenome assembly OLXR01 (sample SAMEA103958134, study PRJEB25191) | human gut metagenome
CCCGTCGCCTCGACCAACGTCGAAACTCGACTGTTTTGCAAAGAGAGTGCGTTTTACGCACTCTCTTTGCTTTTTGTCGGTTTCTCCTCCTCCCCGAAAGCTCGCTTTCGGGGGTTCCCTTTTTTTTCAAGCCCTTTTTGCTTGTTTGGCTTTTTTGTTACGCTCCCATCTAAAACAAGCAAAAAGCGCCCTCGAAAAAGCAAAAAAATCTTTGTACCCCAAATGTACCCCAAAAAAAATTTAACGTCAAAAACCCGTTTTCAGAGATAAAAAAGAGAACCGCCTGACCGTAAAAGTCGGGCGGTTCCGCAGCTTAGCAAATAAATTACAATTTAAATTCTATCGCGGCATATTTTTACGCTCCAAAAAACACGGTCTTTTTGACTGTGTTTTTGAAAAAATCTTAGTCGACTTTATTTCTCATCGGTCAAAACCCGCTCCGTCGCTTCCGTTTTTCCTTGTTCGTACTCTATGGCTTGCTCCAAGCCGAGTTTAACGTCGTCAAAAATATTCATGTTCTGTCTCCTTGTTTGCCTTTGCCGTTCACCAAACGGGAACATCCATGTTTTTCGTCGTCACCTTGACTACCCTTTCGTCTACAAGCGTCACCTTTACGCTGCGCACGATTGTTCCGCCGCGCAAAAATCCCCGCCACTGCGTTTTTTCGTAGGTGATTATAAGTTTATCGTCTTCCTCATCTTTTGAAGCCGACTGTTCTTCGAACATATTTTGAAGTTCCTCTATTGACGCGCCTTGCTGTATGGATTTCGTTTTTTTAATAAAATTAAAATGCCTTTCGGCAGTCAGGGACAAAATTAAAAACAACACGCCGAACCCAATCAACGCGCCTAATCCCGTCGGAATCGCAATAATATTCGCAACCGAATATTTTACAGCCAAAATTACAATATAAATTGAATTAAGGTACAGAAGTACGAATGCGCCCGTCAAAGACGAAAACACGCCGAAAAACAAAAACATAATCGGTACGCTGCATAAAAGAGAAGTAACAAAATTCCGAATAGGCATATTTGTTAAGTCGGGTATACACACAACGACAACCAAATACGTCAACAAAACAGCAAGCAACAAAACAAAAGAGGAATATTTGAAGGCATTTATGCGTTTCATTCCTTTATTTTTGTTTTTGCTCACAAAGTCGCTCAACACCAAACAGGGAACGGTTAAAGCAAGACAGAATACAGCCACCGCAATTATAACAATCCACATTTTTCGCGCCTCTCCTTACACAAACAATTATCCATAAATTCCTTCGTTTTGTCAAGTATTTTAACAAAAAAAACATAAAATCGAAAAAATCAATTCAAGCAAAACGAACACATTTTGCACCGTTTTGTTCAATTTTCGCATAATCGCTCGTTTTTGGATTTGAGCGCATAAAAAAAGCGAAGTCTTTTAAATTTCTTCGCTCTGTTTTTCCGACGGCAAAATGAAATCCGACAAATTGTTTAACGCTTCCGGATTGCCGGAAAAAATTTCTCCGACAGTTTTACATTTTCTCATTTCGAGACAATCCGCGCAGGTTTGATATTTTTTGGCGAAAACGCATTTTCTGACAGCGCAGAGATTTTCGCAAAAATACGTCTTAACTCCGCCCGACCTGCAACCGTAACAATTTATCATTTCGGGCGTAATGTCTACACCGTTGAGGCTGCTCCACAGTTTTGAAGTTTTTTTTCTTAATTCATCGTCATCGTTAACGGTTGCGAGTTTTGCGTCGCATTTTTCACAGTTTAAGCCACAGCAGCCGAGCTTGTCCTTCATTGCCTCACTCCTTCTGTTTAAGTAATTTATTTACATATTCCGTCGGAACATCCATTCGCTTTGCAATCTGCCCGGGCGTCAATATTACGTTTTCACTCTCTGTTTTCCGCATGATTTTTCATGTAATCGTTTCCCCAATCGGTCATGGCGTCGAAAATCGGCCGCAGGGAATTGCCAAGCTCCGACAGGGAATACACCACCTTGGGTGGGATTTCGGCAAAAACTTCGCGTCTCACTATTCCGTCCCTTTCCAACGAGCGCAGATTTTCTGTAAGCACCTTTTGAGAAATGCCCGTCACTCCTTTTTTAAGTTCGGTGAATCTTTGCGGAGCGGAAAGCAAATTTCGTATGAGCAGAAGTTTCCATTTGTTTCCAATTACCCTTACCGTCACAGCGACAGGGCAATAAGGCAATTCTTCCTTGGTCAGCATTGTTTTCTCCTTTTTTTTGATTTTAAAGCAACGTTAGCAAAAAGTCAAGCATAGGTTTCCAAAAGAAAGTCTGTTACAAATTTATTACCTAATAATAAAAAAGTAACCTTGTTGCAATTTTTTCGCGCGTCTGTTATAGTTTTAACGGCAAAGGACGCGGGAAACAAGCGTTTGCCATACGAAAACAAACGGAGGTATATTCGATGAACAACTATTCCAAAATCAGTTTGAGCGAAAACGGCAGAACCGAGCTTCACGACGCGCTGAGCCTTACCGGCGCGGAAATCAGCGTAAACAGCCTGCCTGCGGGCGCAAGCGTGCCCTTTGTGCACGTGCACAGGCAAAACGAAGAAATTTACGCCGTTCTCGAAGGAAAAGGCAAGGCGGAAATCGACGGCGAAAGCATAGAGATAAAAGCCGGCGATTGGGTTCGTATTGCGCCCAAAGCCAAAAGACGCTTTTTCGCTGCCGACGACGAGGGTATCAAATATATCTGCATACAGGTAAAAGAAAACTCCCTCGGCGGCTATTCTATGGCGGACGCGGAAATTGCGCAATAACGTACATTCGATTTTCAAACGCAAAAAAGACGGAGTTTTCTCCGTCTTTTTTGCGTTTCATGCCATGATACCTACATTCAACAATTCGCCGAAGAGCATTCTTTCGATAGGCTTATCGGTGCGCACGGATATAAAGTCCACGTTGCGTTTGGAGCAGAACGTCTTTATATCCTGCTTAAAGTCTCTCAACGCCTCCTCGTATGCTTTCTGCATACTCCGCGTGATTCGGATTTTCATATTCTTTTGGTCGGACATATCCACCGACTCAGAGTCTATCAGGTTCACTCTTCCGTCGTACGTCGGGTCTGTTTCCTCCGGCGACAGCACCTGCACCAACAGCACCTGACGCTTTTTGTAGCACAGGTAGTCCACCGCCTTCTTCCAGTCGCTTTCCGTGAAAAAGTCCGAGATTATTACAGACAGTCCGTTGTTCGTTCCTATCTCCTGACAGCTCGCTATTCCTTTCTCTATGTCCGCCTCTTCGTCGAAACCCATCTCTCCTATCGTGCTTATTGCACGGAAAAACGCGTTCTTTCCTATTATCGTACCGAACGGATTCTCCGACCTGTCTCCCTTTATCAGGTGAAACGACACCTTGTCCATGTTGTGCACCGCCAGATATCCCAGCGCCGCCGCCGTCGCCACCGCATACGAGCCCTTCTTCGGATTGTCCTTACCCATCGAGGCAGAGCAGTCCAGAAATACCTGCACCTGCATCTGCCTCTCGTCGGTAAACAGCTTCAGATAATGCTTCTCGAAGCGCGAGTACAAATTCCAGTCGATTCTTCGGATGTCGTCCCCAAGCTGATACTCCCGGTAATCCGCAAACTCCACCGTCTGTCCGTAGGTGTTTACCAGATGCTTACCTCCGAAATATCCCGCAAGGCTGCTCCTCAGATTCAACGCCAACGTCTCCAGCCGACTGAAAAACTTGTCGTCCAAATGAGATATTTTCATCTTTTTCTCCCATTCTCCGTCTTATTTCGCCGTCTTCGCTATCTCTTCCAATATCTTCTCTATCGCGTTGTCCGGCGTAACTCTCTCCGCTATCGCTTCGAAGTTCATCTTTATTCTGTGTCTCAGTACCGGATACGCCAGCTCGTTTATATCGTTGTACGCTACGTTGAACCTGCCTTTGATTAACGCTTTCACCTTGGCAGCAGAGATTAATGCCTGCCCCGCTCTCGGGCTCGCTCCCACTCTGATGTACTTCTTCGCCGTCTCCGTCGCGCACTCGCTGTCCGGATGCGTCGCAGACGTCAGATACATCGCGTATCTCATTACCTCCGTTGCTACCGGTATCTGATTCGCCGTCGCTCTCATCTCCAACAGCTCCTCCCCCGTGCACGCCGCGTCTGCTACCTCCTCCATCGTCTTCTGCGTCATGTCCACGATTTCCATCAGCTCGTTTAAGCTCGGATTGGGCACCACCAGCTTGAACATGAATCTGTCCATCTGCGCCTCAGGCAACGGATACGTTCCGTCCTGCTCTATCGGGTTCTGTGTCGCCAGCACGAAAAACGGCTCGTTCAGCTTCCTCGACTCGCCCATAACCGTAACCGTGTGCTCCTGCATCGCTTCCAGCAATGCCGACTGCGTCTTGGGCGTCGCTCTGTTTATTTCGTCCGCCAATATTATGTTGCTGAATATTGGCCCCGGCTGAAATTGAAACGTCGAATTGCCGCTCGCGTCCTTCACTATTATATTCGTTCCCGTTACGTCAGCAGGCATTAGGTCAGGCGTAAACTGAATCCTCTTGAACGGCAGGTCGAATACCCGCCCGAGACTCCTCACAAGCCTCGTCTTCCCGACTCCAGGCACGCCCTCCAAAAGTACGTTTCCGCCCGCTATCATCGCTATGATAGTCCCTTCCACGACCTCCTTCTGCCCAATCACGTCCCTCGATACCTGCGCAAATATATTCGCACACTGCTCCCCGAATTTTACTACATCTTTCTCTGTTACCATGTTTTAAAGCCTTTTCCTTTATTTTTTAATTGTTTCAAAATAATCCATGATTATTTGTTTGTCTTCTTCGGAAATGTTTTCGTTGTTCATCAAATCCTGCTTAGCCTCTTCCAAAGCAGCCTCGTAATGGTCGCCGTAATACTGATTGCCGTCGATAATCTGACTGTTGCCTTCATATCTGCCGCCGGAACCGTCGGAGTTGCCGGGGTCGTTGCTATCTTCGTCCTCGGGAGGCAGCATGTCGGAAGGCGAATTATTGTTGCCGTTGTTTCCGCTCTGATTGCCCTTGCCGTCGATTTCCGCATTGTCGTCAATATTAATATAATCCACTCCGTCCATCTCTTCGAAAACGGCGTAAACAACCATATCGTCGTTGATTTCCGTATCCAATCTCAAAGGATTGCCGTTGCCGTCGTCCCATCCGACAAAAACCCAATCGCTATCCGCAACAGCCATAACGGGCTGAGCTTTTTCGCCGGCCGTGACCACTTGCCTTTCCTCGCCGATAATCCTGCCGTCGCCTTTTACCTGATAAATGACTTCGTACTGCGCCGCAGGTCCTTCGAGCGCTTGTCTGATTAAGTCTCTGCCCGAAACTTCACTAAGCGCGGCGTATGTCGTCATACCCGTGCCGAAAACGCCGACAATCGCCAACGTAACGACAAGCGAAACGGAAAAGACGAATTTTATCAGTCTCGCGTTCACCTTTTTCAACGCCTGAACGGCGTCTTCTCTCTGCTTTACGGCAATGTAGGAGTTGTCCCCTTCAAGCTCGGTCATGGTGAGCAGTCTTTCTTCGAGTCCGAGCGAGTCCACGCGCCTTGCGGTCTGCTTTATTGTCGGGCGGAAACGGCAGAAGTAGAACAAAGGCGTCGAGATAGCCGTCGCCGCAACAAAAAGCACGATGCAAACCCAGATCCCCTTGAATCCTACATACCAGCAAACAATCGCCGACAGCAGAAGTGCGGAAAATCCCACCACAAGCCCCCAAAGGAGCGACTTCAAAAAGCTTTCCTGCGCTAAGCGGGAATAATACTTTTCAAGCAGTTTTTTCGGTTCCATAGTTTTTACCTCCATATAAAAATTTTTTTATTTTATTCACGGGAATACAATTTTCAAGGTATTTATATTGTCTGACAAACAAAACCGCCAATTACCTACATTAAATTATATGCCCGACGAATTTTTTTGATGTTTTTCATACATTGAACCGATTTAATTCATTAAACCGATTTTATTGACAATATATGCATTGCATCGTGAAAATTATAGCAAAGTATATTCTCTATGTCAACCCATTATCTTGTATTTTTTAAAATATATTTTATATGCCAGCAACGTGTAAATGAGTTGTTGTGTAAACGATTTTAAATTGATTGTTTCTCGCATTTTTTCACAATAAAATCTTAAATTTCTTACACTTCGTACTTTATAGTTAAAAAACGTTTTATATTTTTACTTATTTTTTCGACAAATTATGTTAATTTATGCCATATCCCCGCAAAAATAACGTCTGTTTATAAAAACGAAAGCTCGATTCCGTTCAATATTCAATCAAACTTCCGTCGCATTTCATTCAAAAAATTCGAGGAATAAAATTGTTTCCGCCCCCGCCGTTGAACTCAACGGCGGGGGCGGATTGCCCCTATCGGTATTTAAACCGACTTCACAACTTTGTTTTTAATCCTGTTCGGTGAAATTCCAAACTACTTTTGCAGAGCAGTCTGTGTTCCACTCGCTGTTCCACAGTCTTGTGGACATATAATATGAAGTTTTGACATTGATAGTCTGCTCAGCCGTCCAACCGTTGAAAACATTTTTCTCCAATGCGACAGACGCAGGCAGAACGACACTCTCAATTGACGTACAGCCCTTGAACGCTTCGATGCCTATTGACGTCAGCGTCGAGGGCAGAGTGATGTTTTTGAGAGCTTTGCAGCCGTCGAATGTGTAGTTGGGAATTTTGTCAAGTTCTCCCGACAGGACAACCGTTTCCAAAGACGTACAGTTTTGGAATATCTTTTGACCTACGAGTGCTGCTCCCAGCATGGTGACCTCGCGCAGCTGTTTGCTCTCTGCAAAAGCCGATTCGCCTATTGTATGATTGCTGCTCGAGATAAATACCAGACTTGCGGGCAGAGTGATTTGCTCGATACCGCTCTTGTAAAAAGCCTGCTTCTTAATGGTCGTCAAAGTCTCGGGAAGCGCATTGCCTTCGCCCTCGTAACCCGTGTAAGTCACGTTTTTGAGCGACGTGCAGTTGGAGAACGCCTGCGCTCCGATTGAACGCAAACCCGAGGGGAAAGTCACGCTGACAAGGCTTGTGCAGCTGTCAAACAGATATATCACTGTGCTGCCAGCCTCGGTGTCGGCGGCACTCCCTAAGTGTACGACGTTTTCGGGGATTACCACGCTCGTCAATCCGCTGTAACGGAAGGTTTTCACATTAAGGAAAGTCAAAGCGGAGGGCAGGTCAATTGTTTTGAGAGACGTGCAGTTGGTGAACATCTCTGCGCCCAAAGCGGTCAAGCTGTCGTTGAGCGTCACGCTTTCAAGAGAAGCGCATTTGTCAAAGAACTTGCTTCCCACCGTTTCAAGCGCGGGAAGAGAAACCTGCGTTATTCCCGATTCGGCGAAAATGCTGTCACCCGTTTCTTTGACGCCCGGCAGGTCGAGTTGAAGAAGAGCCTTAGTGCTGCTGAATGCCTTGTTGCCGAGAGCTGTCACGGACTGAGGCAGGCTGTTGCCCTCGCCTTGGTAACCGTGATAAGTAACCGAGCTGAGAGATGTTGCGCCGTAGAACGTCTGACCGCCTATAACCGACAGATTGGAGGGCAAAACGACGCTTTTGAGTTGCTTGCAATCCCTGAACATATCGGTCGTACCCGTTTCTCCGTCGGCGTCGCCGAGATGTTTCACGCTCTCGGGTATGGTTATGCTGACAAGTCCGCTCTTATAGAACGTGTACGTACCCATAGATACAAGACTCTGAGGCAGTTCTATGCTTTGGAGTGCGGAGCAAGATTGAAACATTTTCTTGCCCAATGCCTTGACGCCCTCGCAGAGTTTTACGTCCGCAAGCTTGGTGCAGCTCGAGAAGATACCCTCGCCGAGTACTGCGTCCGCAGAGTTGAACTCAACGGATTGAAGCGCGCTTGAAGAGAACGCATAATTGCCTATTTCCTTTATGTTTGCGGGCAACACCAGATTTGTCAGATTGGTGCTGCTGAACGCGTAAGCCTCTATTCTTTCAAGCGACGCGGGGAAAACAACTTCGCTCACTTCACGTCCGTTGAAAGCATATTCGCCTATTGTCACGCAGCCGTCGGGAATCGTGACTTTTCCGCCAAGGTTGCCGAATGCAAATATAAGCGTGTTTTCGTCGTCCAGCAGGAAAGTATCCTCCACTCGCCAACCCTCTCTCGACGTCGTCACCGTTTGGAGCGCGTTGCAGCCCGCAAACGCCGAAACTGCCAAAGAGGTCAGAGACTCGGGCAGGTTGACAGAGGTAAGTCCGCTGTTTTTGAACGCGTTGGCGCTGATTGTCGTGAGAGCTTCCGGCAGTTCGATTGCTTCAAGAGACGTGCAGTTAAGGAACGCTTCTTCGGATATGACGCTCAAATATTTGTTGAGCACCACCGACAAAAGTTTGCCGCAGTCTTCGAAAACATTTTCGCCCATAGTTGACAGTGAGGACAAATCAACCGAAGTCAAAGACGAACAGCCGTCAAAGACGTTGATTCCCAGAGTTTCCACTCCCTTCATTTCAAGCGCGGTCAGCGACTTGCAGCCTTGGAACGCATAGTTTCCAACCAACCTTGTGGAAGCAGGAAGAGCATATTCCGCGCCGCCCGTATAAGTGACGATTGTCAAATTGGAACAATTCTTGAACACTTCCCGACCGATTGTCTCCAAGCCGGCGGGCAGAGTGACTTTTACGAGACTGGCGCAATTTTCAAACGTGTTAATAGGTGTCGATACGTTTGCCGCGCCGTTTTGGCTCGAACCGATGTGTTTAACGCCTTCGGGTATGACAATCTCTTTGAGTCCGCTTCCTTTGAAAGTGTAAGTGTTGAGGAACACCAGACTCGAAGGCAGAGTGATTTGTTCGAGCGCGGTGCAGCCGTTAAACATATATTTTGCCAAACTTTCCAGCTCGTCGTTGAGAGTCACAGAGGTGAGTTTCTTGCTGTCGGAAAATACATATTCGGCGTGTTTGGTCAAAGCGGGCAGCGAAATCGACTGCAAATCACCCTTGCTGAAAGAATACTTACCGACTTCCGTCACGTCGGGCAAAGAAAGCTCGGTTATGCCGCAGCCGGAGAACGCGTACTGTGCGACAAGAGTAACTCCGTCGAGCACATTTTCCTCGCCGTCTGCCCCCACCTTGATTGTCGTAAGTTTGGTGCAGTTGTTGAACACGTAACCGCCTATCTTGAAATCGTTTATGTTTGCGGGCAGTACGACGGTTGTGAGAGACTTGCATTCGGCAAACAGATATACGTTGGAACTTGCAGCGCACTCCGTCGCGGACGTACCGAAACTCTTAACGCCGGAAGGTATGACGATTGACGTCAAGCCGGTTTTTCTGAAAGTGTAGGTGCCCATAAACGTCAAGGTTTCGGGCAAATCGATTGACGTAAGTTTAGTACAGCCGTCAAACGCGTACTTGCCGAGCGACGTAACCGACGAAGGGATTTCGATTGACGAAAGAGACGTGCAATTCTGGAACATGTAGTCTCCCAACACTTCCAAATCGGTTGACAGAACCACGCTTTCGAGGGCGGAACAGCCTTTGAACAAGGAGCCTGCCACCGTCTTTACGTTAGACAAATCCATGCTCTTCAATGAAGTGCAGCCGGAGAAAAGGCTGGAAGGCAAAGAGGTCAAGCTCGGAGGCAGAGCGTTTTCATAACCGTCGTTGAACCTTGTCGCGTCTTTGACAGTGTAGCTGTCGTAGGTGACGATTTTAAGCGTCTTTAAATTATTAAACGTGCTGCTGCCGAGAGTTTCCATCTTGTCGGACAAGACAACTTTCTCTAACGCAGTGCTGCTGAAAACTGACGAGCCGAAAGACGTTATATTGCCCGTGAACGTCGCTTCTTTGAGAGACGCGCAGTTTGCGAATGTGCTATTTCCAAGCATTTCAAGGCTTGCGGGCAGCGTCACGGAGGTGAGTCCCGTGTTTTTGAAATTGTTGGAACCGTTTATGTACTTCAATCCCGACGGGAATGTAATAGAAGTAAGCGCCGTGCAGTCTTGGAAAGCGTTTGCGCCGGAGGTATTAAGAGTCGTGCCCGAATTTCCGATAGACACCAACGTCGTGGGTAAACTTACGCTTGCAAGAACAGAACAGTTGAAGAACGCGTTTGCCGGAATGTGCGCCAGCTTGGTTCTTGACAGGTCTATTGCTTTGAGCGCCGTGCAGTTGTAAAATGCGCTTTCCCCCATCGTCGTAAGGTTGGACACGCCGGTCGCAGCGTCGCCCGTATCCGTCATGAACACGACTTCTTCCAGACTGTAACAATTGTAAAACGCGTTTTTGCCGATTTCCTGCAAGGTGTAGGGCAAAACGACTTTTTTCAGAGTTATCTGTCCCTCAAACGCACTCGCGCCTATTTTGGTAACTCCATTAGGCACGGTGTAAACGCCGTCTTCGCCTACTATCGGACCGTAACTAAGCTCGATGACTGTTCCATCGCCGTTGGTAATAATGGGAAGCTCGCCGTCCAGTTGGAGATACAAGCTCTCGGGGTCTATTTCTATCTGCGTGACGAAAGAGTCGTTGAGCACTCCGTTGATTGTCGCAACAGTCTTGGACAACTTGATTTTGCTCAAAGTCCCCACCCTGTAGAACAGCGACTCGCCGAGAGTCGTGCCGTTTTCGGCGATACTTTCGGGCACATAGAAGTCTGTCAACGCCGTTTCTCTGAACGCATGACTGCCGATTGAAACAAGCGAGTTTTTGAATTGGTTTTCATGCCCCTCGGGATAAACCTCAAATTTCACTGTTTTAATTGAAGAACATTCGCCGAAAGCCCACGATTCTATTGTCTCAACGCTTGCGGGTATGGAAATGCTTGTAAGCGATGAACAGCCTTTGAAAGCATGTTCTCCAATGGATTTCAGATTTCCGTAAGGCTCAAACGAAACGGTGGTCAAAGTCTTCAAACTGCTGAACGCGGAGTTGCCAATCGTTTCGAGAGAGGCGGGAAGCTTCAAAGTCGTCAATTGACTCGAACTTGTGAACGCACTGTTGCCTATACTCTTCAACATGCTGTCGTCGCCGAAAGAAACGGTTTTCAATGAGTTGCTGGTAAATACATACTCGCCGATTTCCGTCAAAGAATCGGGGAACTCGAAATTTGAAAGATTGATGCAGCCGTAAAACGCGTATTTGCCTATGGAAGTCAATTTGCTGACGGAGTTTTCAACCAATTTAACCGTTTCAAGTCGTCTGGAAAGAGAGACAGTAGAACCGCCCTTGTCGGTATAACTCGCCAGCGAATAAAACGCATGCTCGTCTATTTTTGTCACAGAGGACGGTATGATGAGAGTCTTAGGCGCGCCTCCGTAAGAAAACGCATACTTGGAGATTGTAGACACTCTGTTGGGAAGTTCCAACGTATCGAGCGCATTGGCTCCGAAGAAAACACCCTTTACATCATAACAAGGTTGACCGCTGGTTGCGACGTTGTCTGCCGAACCTTCATCCAAAACCAGAGGATTGCTCTCGTTGCCCTCTTCAAAAATGATGTTTGCGAGGTTGGTGCAGCCGATAAAGATGTTTACCTCCATACGGCTCACCGTGTTGGGTATGGTGAGGGTGACAAGCGAAGTGCAGTTGTTGAACAAACCCGTCTTCATGGTTTTGAGTCCTGCGGGCAGAGTGATTGTGGCAAGCTTTTGGCAGCCGCTGAACGCATCCGCGCCTATTTCCAAATCACCCAGTATGCCTTGGGAGAACTTGATTTCCGTTATGTTTTTGTTGTTTTTGAACGCGCCTGCGGAAATATATTCTACCGTGTTGGGAATGTCCACCACGCCGTCCTTGCCGCTTGCGCCGACGGGGCAGTAAAGCAGGTCGGTCAGAGCGCTTTGCTGACTGCCTTCCTTCAATGTGTAGCCGTAAACTACGCCGTCAATAGACGCGTATTTTTCGTTGCCCTCTGCTATATTCACTTTGCTTACGTTGTTGCTGTCGAGGAATGTGTTGGACAAAGGAGCGTCGTCGTCGATTGCAATGGACGTCAACGTCGCGGGGAAGCTGACTTCAAGCAACTGCTTGCAGTCGGCAAACACCTTTTTCCCTATTTCTTCTACGCCCTCTTCAAAGATTGCGTTTTGGAGACTCGAACAGGAGGCGAACACCTCGTCGCCCAAAGTCTTTACGTTGCCGGGGACGATAATTGTCGTCAGAGACGTGCATTCCTTGAACGCGCCGCTGCCGAGCTTTGTCACGTAATCGGGAATGACAAACTCAGTCAAAGACGAACAACCGACAAACGCCGAGTCCTCTATCGTCATTGAGTGACCGTCTGCAACCTCGTCGGAGCTTGCAAAAACCACCGTTTTCAACGAAGTGCAGTTGCCGAATGCGCTGTCGCCTATTTTAGTGACTTTGGCGCCTATGGTAACCTTTGTGAGCATGGAGGCGTTCATGAAAACTTTGGAGTTGATTGTCACAACGTCCTCGTGCAGCACAAACTCGCCCGTCTTGCCGTAAGGGAAGTACAATATTTCGGAAAAGTTCTTGCTGTAAACCACGCCGTTTTCGGCAGTGTAGCTTTGGTTGTTGGGGTCAACCGTCACACCTTGAAGTTTGTTTCCGAATACGCCGCCTATGTCAAAAAGCGTAACCGCCGCGCCGAGATTGACGAATTTTACGTAGTAGCTGTCTATCGTCGCGGAGGGGTTGGTCTCCTTCATGTCCTCGATGTACTGAGGGTCTGTGCAGAACGCGTCTACGACGAGCGCAGCGGTAGCCTGCTTGACCTGCACATCCACTCTCTCCAACTTCGAGCAGTAGCCGAAAGCGTACACGCCCAGCGAAATCAGATTTGCGGGAAGAGTAAGCTGTGTAAGCGACGTGTTGTTGTGGAAAGCGCGGGCGGCGATTTTAAGTCCCAAGGGGCTGCCGTTGCCCGAAAACTCTATCGCCCCGATGCTGCTGCATCCTCTGAAAGCGTTTTCGCCTATCTCGGTGACGTACTCCGGAACAATCAGCTTGGTGATTTTGCAGCCGTAGTAACCCGTGATTGTCTTGGTTTTCTTGTAGGGATTGGCAAACGCGTTGTCCGCAATCTTGTTTATCCCGAGCGGAATCGTGAATACGCCGTTTTCTCCCGAGAAAGTTCTCGGTGCGTAAATGATTGTGTCCGCCGCCTTGTTTACCACAAGCCCGTCAACCGCGCGGTATTCTCCGTTGTCGTCGGTGAAAGAAATTTTTTCAAGACGGCTCATATAGGAGAAATACGCGGGATTGAAATTTTCTATACGCGTGGGCAGGATAAGCTCCGTCACCCAAGCCGCGCCGTCAAACGAAAGCTCGGTGAGTTCGATGGGCAATCCTTCTCCGTCGAGAAACTCTATGCGCACCAACTTGGAGCAACCTTCAAACACGTTGTTGTCTATCTTTGAAACAGACGCGGGGATGGTTATGGACGTGATGCGCGTGTTTTTGAATACGTTTATGGGCAGGGTAACCACGCCGTCGGGAAGAACGTACTCGCCCGCTTTGGCTGCGGGGAAGTACCTTATTATCATACTGCTTTTCAGTTCTGTGTCGGAATACTCGAACAGAACGCCGTCGACGGACGTGTATCTCGTTTCATAAACCTCGTCGGGTTTTGCGACGTATATCACCACTTCCTCTATATTCGAGCAGTAGGAAAAAGGCGAACCTGTTTCTCTGCCGCCGGACGAGCCGTAGTCTATGTTCTTAATCGTGTCGGGTATGGATATTTTTTTCAGATTGGTGCACCTGTCGAATGCGCCGCCGCTTATGTCTATGACAGGCAGTTCGTTGTACTCGGCGGGTATCGTAACCTCCGTAACATAGTCTATACCCTCGCCTTTCTTGACCGAGTAACCCTTGATTGACTGTCCGCCGCCTATACTCTGCTCGGTCTCGAAAAACTCGAACACG
>OLXR01000640.1_pt1 | contig 13815 bp, 8 predicted proteins | sample 1673941 | NCBI WGS metagenome assembly OLXR01 (sample SAMEA103958134, study PRJEB25191) | human gut metagenome
CCGCCACAGGGAAAGAATATACCTGTTCTGAAGACTGCACGCAGCCGGAGTCAGGTACTTGCGCGTATACTGCAACTCATACAGAGGCTTGCACACAGCCTTTTCCCTCTGTCCCAGAGTAGCTCCACTCACCCTTTCCGGAGTGGGGACAATACCGGCCAGAGCACCGGATACGTAATAAGGCAGTTCCTCAGGCATTCGAATTTCCCACGGTATTTTTTCATTCACAAACACGCCGTTTAAAATGGTATTAAAGGAACCGTTCCGGCAAATACGGAACAGGTAAATCCCCCCTTTCCTGCTCATGAACCTTTTATAAACCCCGGACCCCGCAAATCTGGAAACGCGTGTGCGCGCCTCTACCGGGTAGGAATACCACTGCTCCATGGATGCAGCAAGTTCCTTCCCCCAATTATTCTGTTCTCCTATCGCAAGATCCCCCTCAATATTGAACTGGAACACAAGGGGAGCGGTGGAAGGGTGCCTTCTGGCTTCCACCACGTAATCCCGCCTGGATTCATTGGTGAGATAACCGTTGGGATTGTAAAAATACAGGGCTATTTCATGGACACCTTCCGGCACCTCTACGGCTACCCATATATCGGGTCCGTCCACAAAGCCCGGATACACTTCTCCGTGGTCATCCCACTCCGCCTCTGTCCGCACGGAATCCGTAGGGTCGAAAAGAACGTTGCGGTTATCATTTTCCTTGATGCTGTGCACCCACCAGCGCAAAGCGTCCCCTTTCTTGCGGTTGAGCCCCATCAGCCCCTGAATCCAGTAGGGAGACAAGGCCCCCTTGTATCCGGGATGTCCGGGAACGGAAGAAAGGGTACGGAACTTGATAGGCTTGGCTTTGAATTCGGAATTGCTCATGGGGGCATTCGTGGCGCACAGCGTGGCACGCGTGTGCCCGTACTTCCCGCACCAGTCCCCTTTTGTAGTCCAGTCCTCCCCCCGGAACACAATATTCTTCCCCGCATGCGCATCAGACCCCAGCCTTTCCAACCTTCTGAGCACCACAGAAGGCTCCTCCATCTGCGCCGGACGAGGGAACGGGACTTCATTGTCCATCTGTTCCCTGTCCAGTTTATAAACCTGAGTCCCCTTTTTCAGACGAACAAAGCCTCGTCCGTATGTCGCCGCCCAAATACTCCCGTCCTGAAGCGCCAGCAAGGAAGGAACATCCACGTTTTCCAGCCCCTTCCTTATTCTCTGATTCACCGTCATTTTTTCAGCATCCAGAACATCCACTCCCTGCATCCGGTAGCCGATGAAAATTTCCTTTCCCTGCTGAATAATGGAAGAAATAAAATCTTCAGACAACATTCTGGAATTCGACTCCCCCGGCACCGCAGTCTTCCGTGCGGCAGAACCATACAGATGGCTATTTTTCTGGGCATAATCACGCCCTCTCATATAACGCCAAGAACTAATGCCGTTACTGTACGCCAAGCCTGAGCAGGTACCTACCAACACCTGGCCCTTATCCGTACAAGTCAAAACATTGCAGATATTGGAAGGCAAACCATCACCATACGGCTGGTACGGCTGACGGGCGAATTGCCTGTTATCCCAGTACCAGGGAGCCTGAACATTTTTCCACTGCATATACTTTGACTGGCGCGAAGAGTAGGATACCCCGCCGCAAGCATAGGCCAGCCACAAATTCCCCCTGGTATCAAAACCTGCGGAAGCCGCCTGGTCTTCCACCAGGCCGGTGGACCTGTCCAGCGTCTTCCATGAATCGCCTGCAGGATCGTAAATGGATACGCCTCCGGATGTGGCGACGGCCACCTCCCCGGAAACGGGAGAAATGGCCAAAGCATAAACATGTTCTCCATTCAGGGCATTGCTGCGGTCATACATCTTCCATTCCCTTCCGTTAAAAACGGCTACGCCGCTGTCATCCGTGCCCGCCCAGATGCGCCCCTGCCTGTCCTCCGCGATACAGGTGAAATTCTTTCCTTTGGGGAAACCGGAATAATAATCCATATTAAGCCACGATTTTTCATATGTCCGGTCCCCAATCTGAAGGCGGTAAATGCTTTCTTTTTCTCCTACGGCCCAGATGGAGCCGTCGCCAGCTACCAGCGTGCCGCGAATAAAACGGACCGGACATTCCGGAAGTTGCTCCGGTATCTGGACGGTTACAACCTTTCCTGCCGCCCACGCCCCCAACAAAAGGAAAATCAACACAAATGTCCCTACGAAGTGTTTGAATTTAATCAACATAACCAACTATCTCCTGATTATTGCAGGATAATATTATCGATTTTTATCACTGTCAACTCCATTTTCAATTTATTGTCAAGTTTATCCAAATAAAATACGGCATAATCCGTTTAGAATTATACACATAAACCATTTAATATATGTTAGTTATATTAAAAACATCAATTCTAAGAAAATCCTCACTAATACTTTTTTATGCTTGGATGGGAAAATACAGGGAACAGGCCTGACAGCAACGTCCGGCATTCCGTTTTTTCAACATGTTTCCCCCGGTTATTCTCTGATTCAAATTTCAAACCTACCATGCGTTTCCCCATATAAAGTTATATTTACCGGCCTTTTTTGAGGCAGGAGAATAAACACAGCTCAAGATCCGAAGGAGAAGCCATCTACTCTTCCGAAGCGGCAATAGGAGGCAATATGGACGCGCCCGAAGGAGGGCTTCCCGATGATGGCCAAAGAAAAAGAAAGTGTTGTCCTCACCAACACGAACAATTCTCCCGGACCTGATTCCAGCAACCAGTTCCGGCATAGTCACGCAGCACCCTTTCGACAATGAATGAGGTATTGCTTCATAAAGCGGGACTGACGGTCAACTGTATATTAAAGCCACCAAAGGAAAGGAGGGAGGAACCAGTCCGGCAGGCGGAAAAGAAGAAAGCGAAGACAAAAAAGATGGAAGTAAGCCCCCGGTTTTCTCCCTGGATGGCCTATCCGGGCGATTATAATAGCGGTCTGCAGGTTTCTGTTGAGCCCCAAGCCGGGGGTATGAAACGCCGCCTCCCTAAAAGATGCGGCCAAATTCACGACAGATAGAATTATGCCGTTCCGTACGTTCCTTCCTCATACCCAGGTGCCAATTATTACTTCTAGATAAACGGGAAAAACGAACCTCCCTGACCTATCCAACCCCTCCGGATTATTTCTGGAGAGGGAGGTGTTCCGTTCCACAACAAAGAAAAGGAACATATTATTCTGCATCCGGCCCATAGCAGAACAGCCTTTCCGCCCCGGATTACCTCCCTGGGGCTGTTGAATACCCTGCTGAAATATCGAAACGTATCAAATAAACACTTATTAAAGCTCCGCAGCCGTCAGGTCCACGCACAAACCTTGACAACTGCGGAGCTGTGCTTACACACACTTATTCATCCAACAAAAATCGCTCAGCAGAGCTTCTTCCATCAGGAATGGTGGAAAGCCGTTCCTTCTTCCGCCGTCATCGGAGAAGAGACCGGGTGTTTCTCGAAGAAAGAGAGCATGCGCTTGTAGTCTTCCAGGAACAGGTCTGCCAAATCTTTGGAGAAGCCCTGGCGAACCATGACGCGCATCACCACCGTATCCTGACAGTTGGCAGGGAGCGTGAAGGCGGGCACCTGCCAACCGCGGGTTCTCAGCTTGTCCGAAAGGTCAAAGAGCGTGTAGTTCGTACGGGCTCCATCCTTGATGAAGAAGCAGACGGCGGGAATACCTTTTTCCGGATCGCCCGTACAAATGAATTCGTACGGTCCCAGTTTGGAAAGCTCATCTGAAATGTACTTCGCTACCTCGTAGGCCTGCGTATGGATGTTCGTATAGCCTTCCTTGCCCAGTCGGATGAAATCATAATACTGGCAGATAATCTGTCCGGCCGGTCGTGAGAAGTTAATGGCAAAATTGGGAATTTCCCCGCCAAGATAGTTGACATTGAAGATCAACCCTTCAGGCAGTTCGGAAATATCTCTCCAAACGACCCAGCCCACTCCGAGCGGAGCCAATCCGTATTTATGGCCGGAAGCACTGATGGACTTGACGCGGGGAATGCGGAAGTCAAAGACAAGATCCGGGGCGCAGAACGGAGCAAGGAAACCGCCGCTGGCTCCATCTACATGAATGTCAACGCTGATGCCGGTCCTGTTTTCATAATCATCCAGGGCCTTGGCAATTTCCGCCGGCAATTCATAAGCACCCGTATAGGTCACTCCGAACGTGGGAACCACAACGATGGTGTTCTCATCAATCTGTTCCAGCATCCGGTCGACATCCATCTTCCATTTTCCGGGCGCCATCGGGATTTCACGCATTTCAATATCCCAATAGCGGCAGAACTTGTGCCAGCAGATTTGGACAGGGCCGCATACCAGGTTGGGCTTGTCAATGGGTTTGCCGGCGGCTTTCCGGCGGGCTCTCCAGCGCCACAAGGCGGCCATGCCTCCAAGCATGCATGCTTCACTGGAACCGATAGTGGAACAACCAATAGGCTTTTCATTCTGGCTGGCATTCCAAAGATTGGCAATAATGGCAGCGCAGCGCATCTCAATAGCGGCTGTCTGGGGATATTCATCCTTGTCAATCATGTTCTTGTTAATGCTGAGATTCATCAGCATCCTGACCTGCTTTTCATCCCAGGTCTGGCAGAAGGTTGCAAGATTCTGGCGGGCATTGCCGTCCAGCATCAATTCATCGGACACCAATTGGAAAGCGTCCTCCGCGCGCATCGCATAATCCGGGAACTCATCCTTGGGGAGAAGGTTATCTGCTTCCGGAGAACCGAAAATGGAATTTTCCGCCCGGGCTGTATCGGGTTTTTGATTTGGATCAAACATGACGGTATCTATTGTTTCATCGTTTCCGGGCCAACCGTGAAAGGCAACCCGCATGAAGGATAGAAGCACCCGCGAATAAAAGCGTTCATATTTCCATTGTCATTATCCTAGGTATAATTTCCCCGGAAAAACACAGAGGCGAGATTTATTTCATCATTCATTGATGACTAAAAATTATTTAATTTCAAATATTTTTATAAAAACTCGTCAATATCTCCAGACAATTTTATGCATGACATCTCCATATTATGACAGTTAAGAGAAACGGACGTTTTCGGATGCAATTCCCAGACGGGATAATGTGTTACCCCCCCCCTATCTTAACAATACAACATCCATTGGAAAAAACTGTGTCACGGACTTTTACGGTTCCTGATGCCGAGGCGTGCATGCGCACTTTCAGAAAGGGAAAAATACGGATTAACCCGAATTTCCATCAAAAAAACTGCTGCACAATAATAAAACCAACATCGTGGAATCTTCCCCGCTTTTCCTGATGAGCAACTTCTGGTGCAGACAGGGGGCAGAAATACTCAACCTATACCGGGTTAATGCCGTGGCAAGTTACACCCTTTTAAGTCACGGCTGGCAGCAGAGGTACCTTCTCCCCCTCCCTGCACTTTTTACCCGGTCAACAGGCGGCATTCCTTCAAGATTACTCCCGTTCAATTTTCCGGAAGGTATCCTTCACATAAAGTACATGCGGATAAAGAATGGAATCCGGAGCTACTTTGGGATGATTGAATTCCGCTATTTTTCGCATTCCAACACGTTGCATCACAGCTTGTGAAGGGAAATTCACGCAAGCAGTAAAAGAATATACCCTGTCAAAGCCGAATCGTGCAAAACCATGTTTCAGGCATGCACGGGCGCCTTCCGTAGCGTATCCGTACCCCCAGGCTTCCGGCACAAGCCTCCAGCCTATTTCCACACACGGTGTAAAGTCCGCTTCAAAATCAGCCCAATGAAAGCCGAGAAGGCCGATCAAGGAACCGGAATGTTTCAATTCTACTGCGTACAATCCATACCCTCTTTCATCCAGTTCTTCCCGCATACGGTTCCACATGGAAAGAGAATCCTTTTCCGTCATGACACCGGGAAAAAAACGCATCACCTGGGGATTGGCGTTCATAGCCGCAAAAAAAGGCCAGTCTTTTTCCCGCCACTCCCGTAACACCAGGCGTTCAGATTCCGGCAATGACAGTTTTCCTCCCGGCATGGCCTTAGTTGTACATGGAAAGCTCTGTTTCCAGCTCCGGGCAGCGATTCACGCGAAACCGTTCATCCAGTTCCAGAATTTGGCTATGGCCCAGGCTGTCCTTGATGGTGAGATTGACTTTGGAACGACCGGGATACCTTTTTAGAATATCCCGTATCTGTTCCAGATTTTTTCTCGTGTGGCGGAGGGGACTGACAATGATATTCAGAGGCCCCTGATCCCCGGATTTGGATTTGCGCTTTTTGCCTCCAAGTGGGTCAATGCTCTGGGCAGCCACGCTTTTGGAGGATGTACGGTCATCCTCCCGGATATTGGCTCGCACGGAGACGAAAACGCCCGGCTCCAGGCCACCCTCCATTTCCTGAGCCTTTTCATAGACATCCGACCACAACAACACTTCTATGCTGCCGGTAAAATCTTCCAACGTCAGAATGGCGAATTTTCTACCGGCCTTGCTGATTTTGGGGGTGACGGAACGAACCATGCCGGCAATCTGGTGCTTCTGCTTGAGTTCGTGTGGTTCCAGCGTGTCAATGAGTCCTATGCGGGTATATTTTTCCGCATCAATGACACCGCGCATGGAGTCCAGGGGATGGCCGCAAAAATAAGCGCCCAACAGATCCTTTTCATCTCCCATACGCTGCTCCTTGGACCACTCCGGAACGGCAGGTTCATCCTTCACCCTGGGCGCTTCAAAGGTCATGTCAAACAGGGCCCCCTGCCCCAGAGCCTTATCCTTATGTACCTGGGAAGCTCCGCTGAGGGCCAGGTCCACACGTTCGAACAGGACACAACGCGGCTCCAGCGTCCAGTCCAGCGCTCCCGCACGAATCAAGGATTCCAGAATCTTTTTGTTGACAGATTTGGAATCCAGCCTGTTACAAATGTCCTCCATACTGGAAAATTCCCCATTCTTCTCTCTTTCTTCCAGAAGAATCTGCATAGCCCCCTCTCCCACGTTCTTAATGGCTGCCAGCCCATAACGCACGGCCAGCTTGCCGGAGGGCATTTTCTCAGGAGTGAACTTGAGCATGGATTTATTCACATCGGGAGGCAGGATCTCAATACCCATGCGGTTGGCTTCCTGAATGAACACTCCGATTTTGTCATTGTTCGCCTCATTAGACATCAGCCCGCAGAGGAATTCCACAGGGAAGTGGGCCTTGAGATAGGCCGTCCAGTAGGAAATATGCCCGTAGCAGGCGGAGTGGGATTTATTAAAACCATACCCGGCGAATTTTTCAATCTTGTCAAAGATAGCTGTAGCCGTTTTTTCATCAATCTGGTTTGTTTTCCAGCATCCTTCCACAAAGTGGGCCTTTTCCTTGGCCATCTTCGCCGGGTCTTTCTTGCCCATGGCGCGCCGCAGAAGGTCGGCCCCGCCAAGCGTATAGCCGGCCAGCAGCTTGGCCGCCGCCTGCACCTGTTCCTGGTAGATCATCACGCCATAGGTTTCCCCACTGACCTGTTCCAGCAAAGGATGCTCATACTCCACCTGGCGCAGCCCCTTTTTCACTTCAATCATTTCATCCATAAACTGCATGGCTCCCGGTCGGTAAAGAGCCAGCAAGTCAATGATGTCTTCAATTTTCTGAATCCCGTAACGGCGGCAAGTGTCCACCATACCGCCGGATTCCAACTGGAAAACCCCCATCGTATCTCCCCTGTTCAGCAAGTCCAGGGTTTCCCGATCATCCAGAGGGACGGAATCCAGTTTAAACTCCGGCACGCGCCAGCGGGCGTATCGCTCCGCATCATGCATGACGGTCAGGGTTTTCAAACCCAGGAAGTCCATCTTCAAAAGCCCCACTTCATAAATCGCGCTCATGTCGCACTGGGCGACGACAGCGGCATGAGGATCGGACAGATCGTCACGGGTAAGGGCCACATGCTCGTCCAGGGGACGGTCACCGATCACAACACCTGCCGCATGTACCCCCACGTTGCGGATCAAGCCTTCCAGGCGGGTCGCGTACCCCCACAATTCCGCATACCCCTCATCAGAGGCAATCAACTCCCTCAGCTCCTCGTTACTCTTGTAGCTGGACTGAAGAGTCACCTTGGGGCCGGTTTCGATAAGTTTGGAAATACGGTCCCCGTCCGCATAGGACATATCCATCACACGGGCTACATCCCTGAGTACGGACTTGGCCCCCATGGTGCCGTACGTAATAATGTGGGAAACAGCGCGCTCTCCGTATTTCTGCCGAACATAATCAATTACTTCCGGCCGGCGTGTCTGGCAAAAGTCAATATCAATATCCGGAGGGCTGACGCGTTCCGGATTTAGGAAACGTTCAAAGATTAATCCGAATCTCAGAGGATCTATGTTCGTGATTTTCATGGCATAAGCCACCAAGGAACCGGCTGCAGAACCGCGACCGGGACCTACGGGAATGTCATGATCCTTGGCCCAGTTGATGAAATCCGCCGTAATCAGGAAATAGGAGGGAAATTTCAACTGGTTGATAATTCCAAGTTCATAATCCAGACGATCGCGCAATTCCTTATCTGCAGCTACACGTTCCTTTCCGTACCGTTCTTCCAGCCCCTTATAGCATACTTTACGCAGGTATTCTTCGCGCGACGACCCGTCCGGCGTGCCGAATTCGGGGTATTTCTCCGTACTGGTGGAATCCAGCTTGATGGTAACATTGCACCGTTCCGCAATTTTCAACGTATTTTCCACGGCCTCCGGATAATCCTTGAACACCTCCCGCATTTCCTCTGGAGATTTCAAATACACTTCCGTGGAATAGCGCATGCGTTTTGGGGAAGCCAGTTTTTCGTTGGTTCCGATGCAAATCAGAACATCGTGCATGTCGTGATCTTCCTTCCTGAGGAAGTGCACGTCATTGGTGGCAACAATGGGGGTATTGGTCTTGCGGGCGATACGCACCAGCTCCGGCAGGCATTTTTTCTGTTCCTCCATGCCATGGTCCTGAAGCTCTACAAAAATATTGTCGTCCCCAAAAATATCCTTTAGCGCCAGAAGGGCTTCCTCTGCTTTTTCAGGCTGGTCATTGAGCAGCCACTCATTAAGCGGTCCGGCAATGCATGCTGTACAACAGATGAGGCCCTCATGAAATTCCCTCAGGGTTTCCATATCCACGCGGGGTTTATAATAAAAGCCTTCCAAGTGGGAACGGGACACCAGTTTAACCAGATTCTGCCACCCGGTTTCATTTTCCGCCAGCAAAAGGAGATGTGTGTATTTGCGGCGGCCGGGAAGCTGTTTTTTCACGCTGATGGGCGTCGGGGAAAGGTAAACCTCGCAACCAAAGATAGGCTTTACCTCCTGCTTCTGCGGTCCTTCCGGATGCTCCTTGTTCCAGGCAGCCACGGATTTATTGAGGCTGTTTGTCTCCATGACCAGTTCAATGGCTCCGAACAAATTGCCGTGATCCGTAACAGCAACGGCGGGCATCCCCATGCGGGAACACTCAGCAATGAGGTCCTTGATATGGACGGCGCCGTCCAGCAACGAATATTCCGTGTGATTGTGAAGGTGTACGAAGGAACCGGGCATGGATGGATCCTGTAAGCGGTTAATAAAGGAAATCAGCGGTGAACAGGGCATTCGGCCTTCATGGCTTCCACGCATTCCCGGATAAGGTCCGGGCCGCGGTAAACGAAGCCGGTATAAAGCTGCACCAGGCTGGCTCCAGCCTTGATTTTGGCGACGGCATCCGCCCCGTTCATAATGCCTCCAACGCCAATGATCGGAATACGTCCTTTCAATTCGGAAGCAAAAGCTCCAATAACTTCCGTGGACCGTTCCGTCAGAGGAGCACCGGACAGGCCGCCTGCTTCTTCATGCCGAGGATTGGCCTCTACCCCGACGCGGGAAAGAGTCGTATTCGTAGCAATAAGACCATCCAGTCCCTCATCCAGAAAAACGCGGCTGAGCTCCGCAATATGCTCATCTGTCACATCAGGAGCCACTTTCATAAAAATGGGCACATGGCGACCCGTTTCCGCAGCCAGGTTGGATTGCTCCGATTTCAGGGAAGCCAGCAGACGGGCAGCGGGTTCCGCCGCCTGAAGGTCGCGCAGGCCTGGCGTATTGGGAGAAGAGAAATTAATGGCTATATAATCCGCCACAGGCCAGGCCGCACGCAGACAAGTAAGGTAATCCTGGGCGGCATCCTCATTGGGAGTTATTTTATTTTTCCCAATATTGACACCCAGAACACCGTGAAAACGAGTGGCGGAACGAATGTTTTCCACTCCGGCGGCAATACCTTCATTGTTAAATCCCATCCGGTTGATAATAGCTTTCTGGGGAATCAGCCGGAACAGGCGGGGCTTTTCATTGCCCGGTTGCGGCCGGGGCGTCAGCGTACCCACTTCCACAAAACCGAATCCGGCCTGGCCAAAAGCGCTTACCGTATCCGCTTCCTTGTCCATTCCGGCGGCAAGTCCCACCCGGTTGGGGAATTTCATCCCCAGGATTTCCACAGGATCAGAAGGAACTTCCCCCATTACTAGAGGCAGTACACGCATCTTTTCTGCCAGGCGCAACCCCCACAAGGTCACCTTGTGGGCAGTTTCCGGATTCATTTGGAATAATACACTTTTAGCGGCGGAATATAAGGCGGGTGACACAATGCGGGGAGTGTATCACACCCTCTTTTAGGGTCAAGAATGGGAAGCGTCTTGCCGGGATGATTTTATCCGGTACAATCCCTTGCCATGAACAGGAAGGAATGCCTCTCATCCTGCCGTCTGTACGGTATTGTAGATATGGGATATACAGCTGAACATCAACTACTCCCTGTAACAGAAAAACTATTGGCAGGCGGCCTGCGCATTCTCCAGCTAAGGGCAAAAAACCATAACCCGGAACACATTGAAAATATGGGGCGCCAGCTTGCCCCCCTGTGCCGTAAATACGGCTGTCTTTTCATCATCAACGATTATCCTGAAATTGCCCTGAACATCGGCGCAGACGGCGTCCATCTGGGACAGGATGACGGAGACTTGGCATCCGTAAGGGGGCTGCTGGGAAAGGATGCCGTTATAGGACGGTCCACGCATAGTCCTGAACAGGCCCTGGGTGCATGTGGAGAGCAGGCGGACTATATCGGGTTTGGGCCCTTGTTCCCCACGGGTACCAAACCGGGAAGACAGGCCATTGGCCTGGAAGACATCGCAAGCGTACAGCAACAGCTACCGGAAAATTTCCCTGTCTTCTGTATCGGCGGCATCAATGGGAACACACTGCCCTCCGTACTGGAAGCGGGGGCAAACAGGGTAGTCATCGTTTCCTGGCTGCTTACACACCCCGACATCACGGGAACAGTCAGAACTCTCAGAAAAGAACTGGGAGAAGCGTAACGAAAAACGCGCACCCCCATCCATGTTATCCCTGCCTTTCCTCTTCCTCCGGAGACAGAGCCGGACGGGAGATCAGAAAAACGGCGGTATTCACAATCATCTGCAAAATGTGCTCCTGATCCTTCATCCACGGTTCCTTTTCTTGAAGATCCATGCACGCGACATATTTCCCCAACGTAGCATGGAAGATGGAACTCATGATATGCGCATGCCAAGATAAGGAAAGCTCATCATCCCACGGACAGAATCTCCGAATTCTTGCTATCATCTCCTGGATAGATGGAGCATAAAATTCATCATAGATTTTTCTTCCAAGATATTCCGGCTCCTGCGGCAAACGCCACAATAAACGGACATGATCCGGCCCTCCCAGGCTCTCATCCAGAAATAGCCGGAAAGCAGGTTCTATAAATGCACGGGCATACGCCCTCAGGGACGGATGAAGATCCGCCTCTTTCAGCATCTTCATGCGCGCTTTCATCAGAGGTTCCGCATATTGTCTGTAAACAGCCAGATACAGTCCCTCCTTATTCTCAAAATAGTAAACGATAGAAGCCAGATTAACTCCTGCTTCAGAAGCGACCGCCCTCATGGTCACGCCATTAAATCCCCTGAGGGCAAAAAGCTTCTGTGCAGCACGGAGGATTTTACCGCTGGTTTCCGCAGAACGGTCGGACTGGGATTTGCGGGTAGAAGACATCTCCTAAACAATCAGACAATGCGCCGCCTAGCGGGAAGAACGGCTTGAGTCGATGGCTTTTACCAACTGTTCCATGTTTTGGGAGGACTGAATAGGCTTGCCGTCCTTGTCCACCAGAATCATGGTAGGGATACCGCGTGGAGCCACCTTCTTGGCAAGCTCCGTCAAATCCTCTTTCAACAGGATAGGCCATGGCATGTTATTGGCAGCAGCCCATTTTTGGGCGGCATCCAGGTTCTGGTCCATATTGCACATGATTACTTCCACATCCGGATTATCCTTTACCACCCTGTTATAGGCCTCCACGCTGTGAGGCGCATTTCGGCAGCAAGGACCGCACCAGCTTGCACTGAAATACAAAATGAAATGCTTGGGATTCAATTTCCCGTCCCTCTTTTTAAGTTTGCCGTTTTCAAGCATGTAAGTCTTTCCCTTCATCTCTTCCGCCACAGGGCCGGACGGCATGGACGACCATTCTGCAATAGGCTTGCCGATAATTTCCTTGTGTTCCTCCAGCCATGCGCGATCTTCATCGGAAAGCTTTTCCAGCGGCATCGTAATGGGCTTTTTAGCCGTCGTCACCAATTTGACTGTCTTCATATTCAGGGCTACTGGACGGGCTTCCACCGTACTGCCTGTATTTTTATTAGTCCAGGTGCGGAGGGAAGGATCATCCGCTGCTCCGGAAGAATCCGCCCAACAGAGAGAGGACCCCATCATGAATGTGGATGCCAATAAGATACACCAAGATGAAAATTTCATACACATAATGCTAATATACTATTTCTTATCTTCCATGTCGAGAAGCTGATTCCAAAATTTGCCTGGCCCGGGCATGTCCCGGGTCGCGGCGCAGGGCTTCCGCGGCAGCGGCAGCGGCCTCACGGTACCGCCCATTGCGGTAAAGCATCACCGCAAGAGTGAAAGGAATATCCGCATTTCCCTTTTCCAGGGAAGAACAGTTTTCCAAATCCTGCAAAGCCTGCTCCAGCCGGCCCACTTTTTCATTCAACAGAGCACGGTTAAACAAAGCACGAATAAAGGAAGGCTCTATTTTTAAAGCTTCGTTAAAGGATTCCAAAGCTCCCGGCTCATCATTATTTTCAATCTGGCCCAGTCCTAGGAGATACCACAGATTGGCATCCCTGGGAGCCAGGCGTACAGCCTCTTGCATCTGATCCACCGCCTCCCGGCTGCGGCCTTGAGAAGCCAGGAAAACGGCATAATCACGGTGCACCACGGATGAAGTGGCATCCCATTTCAAAGCTTTGGAAAACCACAATTCCGCAGTTTTCACATCCTTACGGCTGATGGCTATCTGGGCCAGCTTCATAGCTCCGGAAGGCTGGTCCGCCTGGTGCAAAGCGGCAGCAGTAAGTTCCTTCATTCCCGGACTGTCCGGAGGCAGAGAATCCCGGAGAGCCCATTCCGCCTGCAAGCGCACGACTCTGAACGGATCATTAAGAAGTTTGCCCGCAGCAGGATTACCCACTCGCCCCATCACTTTGGCGGCGGCGGCTCGCGTCAGAGGATCCGGGTCCTTAACCGCCGCCGCGGCCACTTCCTGGACGGCGGGTTCATGAGCCCATGCATCCATCAAATCCAATAACGTAGCGCGCCATGCACCCACTTCCTCCCTCTTAAAACATTCCATAAGCAGAGGCAAAACATCTTCCTTTCCTTCGTAGGCATGCTGAACGGCCCTGGTCCGTTCCCTGTACTGCGCCATTTTGGGT
>OLXR01000658.1_pt1 | contig 13528 bp, 10 predicted proteins | sample 1673941 | NCBI WGS metagenome assembly OLXR01 (sample SAMEA103958134, study PRJEB25191) | human gut metagenome
CGCCGGAAGAACAGGCTTGGAATGTCACATCCGGGAATTCCGATGCCAGCGTATCAAGAACGTGTTCATAGCCCCGCACATAGTCAATGGGCAGATTCCCCTGGCGGCAGGCGTCCAGCCAGGGAGAGCCGGGATCGGAAATTTTGCGGTTGCAATCCCATTTGACGTAGGAAATGCCCGGATGTTCTCCAAGCAGCTTCCGCATGGCGTCAAGAATGTACCTGCATACATGAGGATTGCTCAGGTCCAGCAAATACTGGCTGCGTTCCTGCCTGTTTTCCCGATGCGGGAGACCGATGACCCACTCCGGATGGTTCTGATAAAGCTCCGAATGAGGGTTCACCATTTCCGGCTCCACCCAGATGCCGAAGCGTATCCCCAGTTCTTCCGCATGGCGGATAAGGCCTTCCAGCCCATGGGGCAATTTAGCGCGGTTCACCTGCCAGTCCCCCAATCCCGTGCGGGCGTCATTGCGGGGGAACCGGTTGCCGAACCAGCCGTCATCCAGCACGAAAAGCTCTATCCCCAAGTCCGCCGCACGTTTCATCATGCCGTGCAGCACTTTTTCCGTAAAGGTAAAATACACCCCCTCCCAGGAATTCAGCAAGGTTGGCCTCTCTGATCCTCCGCCGCGCGGGCCGTAGCGGCGCGCCCAGCGGTGGATGCGCCGGGAGGCCTCTCCCTTGCCGTTTTTACTGTGCGTCAGAATGAGGGGCGGCGTTTCAAACACGCCGTCGCCGTCCAGCAGATAGGGCGCGGGAGCCGTATCCAGTCCCGCTCCGGCAAAAAGGTAATGATACGGGCTGTGCCGGAACCATATCCGGTAATTGCCGGACCATGCCAGCGCCCCCAGAACAACCTCCCCGGAATCCTCCCGCGCCGGACCGTCCAGAGAGATGATGAATCCGGGGCTTCCCTCCTGGGCGGTGCGGGTGCCGGTTCCGGATACCAGGGCAAGTTCATGCCCCCGGGCCACTTCTTCCTCACTCATCAGGGACTCGCCGCCCCAGGTGCCGCGGAAGCTGGTGACGAAGTACCGTTCTGCGCGCAAACCCAGTTGTGCGGACGCAGCGCGGTGCAGGCGGATGCCTTCTTCGTTCCGAACAACCGCCCACTGCAAAAAGGTGTCCGATTCCCTGTGGGAGCGCACGTGGATTTCCACCCGCACAGGGTAGGAAGGGTCCTTCCCATAGAAGACGGCTTCTTCCCGGTCGTCATCCAGTTCCAGCACTTCCCAACCCTGGCATTCCAGACTCAGGGAAAGGGCCCCGTCCGCCTGGGTCACGCAAATGCAGTACTCGCCGGACGCATTGGGAAGCCCTGTTACGGAATCCGCCAGGGAGGAATACAGGAGAGGAGCATCCGCGGCGTTTTCCAGGGCATCCTCCGGCTGATGCAGCCTCGGGCCGTAATAGGCGCGGCGCACACGGCCCTGTTCATCTTTGCACAGGGTCATCTGGGAGGAACGGGTCAGCAAATGAACGGAATCCGGAGTCATAATCGGCAAACGTGGAAGGGGCCAGTTACTTATGCAGGCAGGCAAAAATGTTCCTGCCTTATCCACATTAAGGGCCTCCGCGGACGGGGAAGTCAATGGCAAAATGACAGGAGCTGCCGAACGGCTTCCCTACTCCTTCCACAGAAGGGAAGAGGGGCGGAATTTCATGGTTTTCGATTCATGCACCAGCAGCCTGCCGCCGTTTTCCGGATGGCGTACGATGCGGGCGCGGCGGCGCTTGACGCGGAAAGTGCCAAAACCCCGGAATTTCACCAGCGACCGCCTCCGGACCGACCGCGCAATCGTATCCAGCACCGCGTTCAACGCGTGTTCCGCCTGCCGGGAAGTAACGTCCTTCCCCAGCTCACGCTGGAGCTCCCTGATAAATTGTGTTTTATTCATAGGCCTCCCAGCATGGCCTGCCCCATTTCTCCGGTAAAGAGGCAACGGCGCGCGCTCATTCCTGCCACCATACCCATACAAATGCCCCCTTCCGTTCCGGTCTGCGAGTTTCCTCCTTGCCCCCGCGGACCAGCCCCATTAAGGTTCCGGGGAAATGCCTCCCCCAGCCGCTGATGCCCCGTGCCCGGAACAAGCGTTCAACGCAACCGCGCTGAAGTGGCACACCTGCGCCTGGCTTCTGCTGCCCGTGCTGGTATTCCTGGCCGGGTGGATGCACTGGTACGCCGCTCTCCCTCTCACGCTCCTGATGGCGGCGGGACTGACGCCCCGAAAACGCAAGGAACCGCAAACAAGGGATTCTCTCCCCGCCTTCCCCCTGTTCACCCGCTCTTCATTTCTCGCTCTGGCGGCGTTTGCCGCCCTGATGGCGCTTTCCGGCTGGGGGGAGTGGGTCAACCAGCACCCTGACCATATCGTCAGAAATGCCTGTCTGTGTGAATTGGTCGCCAGCCCGTGGCCCGTCATCTTTCCGGACGGGAACGTGCTGATTTACAACACGGGGTTCTGGCTGGTCCCAGCCCTGGCCGGGAAACTGGCGGGGCTGGACGCCGCGCGCGTGCTTGTCGTTCTGTGGGGGACCTGGGGCCTGTTCCTTTCCTGGCTGTGGCTCTGCGTTTTCTCCGGACGCCGCTCCCTGCTGCTCGCCCTGCTGATGGCGGCATTCGGCTCTCTGCTGAATTTCCAGTGCTGGCTGGGGCTGGATCTGTTCCGCCTGCATTATTTTGGTACAGCGGAACAAATCATGTGCAGCGCAAACGCATCCATTCCTGTTCTGCTCTTTTTCATCTTCCTGGCTTCAGGACGCATGCCCCTATACTGGATGCCTATTCTGTTCGCAGCCACGGCCTTTTATTCCCCCCTCGCGGCCCTTGGAGGGCTGCCCCTGGCGGCCTGCCAGTGGCGCCGCCAATGGAAAGGCGTCCTCCCTCTCCGGGATGTCCTGCTCCACCCCTCCTTTTCAGCCGCCGTTCTGCTGGGAACGTGTTTTCTTCTTTATTATGGGGCGGTAAACGCGCCATCCTCCCACATGGGCATACGGCCTTTTTATACGCATCCGGGGGATTTCCTGCTTATGGCGACCTCATTCCTGCTGTACGCCCTGTTCTGCTGGCGGGATTTCCGCAAGAATCCCCTCTTCATCTGTACGCTGGCAACCGGCCTGATTCTGCCTTTCTTTTACGTGAACGGAGACGTCAATGACCTGCTTTGCAAAGGAAGCGTTCCGGTCATGGCCTGCCTGCTTGCCTTTCTGGCTTCCTCCTGGACGCGGCATCCCGGTCTCCGCGTCTGGATATGGCTTTTGCTGGCGTTCGGACTGGCGCCCCGGTTCAACATTCCCTATTATTGCTGTTCTTCCAGCGCCCTCCAGGAGTTTCTGGCGCCTCCGGCTTCGGAAACAGAGCCTTCTTCCTTCGCCAGCCGGGAGTGGAAGCTGCTCTTCTATGCGCCCCAGGCGCGCCGCCAGGATGAATGGGGCCGCACCATGCACCACCCCGGACATCGGTGGTATCCCTACTATTCCGGCACGCCGCGCCCATGGCTGCGCTTCATTTACCGTTTTTAGAAGAGTAATATGATGCCGAATGAGGGCGGCAAAATCGGGCAGCTTGCCCGTGTGCAGGTATTAAATTTGACCTCCGATGTCCCTAAACTTTTCAATGAAAGCGACGATTTTTTGAAAGACGCTCTGTTTCTTCGTCAGATATTGAGGATTTAATGGACTCATCTTCGGCAGAATAGCATTGAGGTCAGCGCCGTTCTCGCTGGCGTACTTCCGTTTCAAAGATGTTTGAATATATCGCTTTGCGGCTTCCTCGTTCAGTTTCTCTCCCGTAATCAGAGCAGCAGCTTCCTTTTTCTGTTTCTCCTGGGCATAAGTAAAGAAAGCGGCAATAATATCAGTCTTATCTCGAATCGGTTCCAAATCCGTTTCATTGATAAAATCAACAATGAGGCTCTCTTTTGCCCTGTTCCCGATGCTCGCTCTGATAACACGGCGCACCTCATCTACCAAGGCAGGCTTGTCCTTCGTTTTCCTGTTGTGTTCGAAAATCAGTCCGAGAATATAGTCGAGATCTATTTCCTGAGATTTAAGCAGATCAATTTCAAAAACCACATCATCCCAGTCTATTTTTGAATCTTCCGGAGCTTTACCGTTCCTCTCATGTCTGAACCAGTCTCGGATATCATTGTATATCGAACGATAATCCTGTACGGTTCGCTCTTTCAGTACATCAATGCCCTGCATGGCTGCAATATCTTCATCAGTCAAGAAGTTGGCATTCTTAAACGCTTCGAGAGCCGCACGATTCTCTTTGTCTATTTTTTGCAGGGCTTTGAGCTGCGTAAACTCATCGTAGTTTTGTAAAATATTTTCTATCCGTAGATATTCTCCGAACAGCTTAACAAAGGATTTTTTATCTGCTTCCGTCACTATCTCATCCGGGGCAGGGAATTTTTCTTTCAGTTCCATGACAACTTCCACATACCCTTTTCTCGCCTCGCCGGTGGCAATATCCTTAAATCCTTCAAGGTATTCCTTGTAGCTCTTTTCAAGCACTACGTTCCTTGTGTTCTTATCTCCAAACAGAGTGATCGCATCTATTGTAGATTGTTCCAAATCCCTGAATGTGACGATATTGCCGAAAGTTTTGGTTGCGTCATAGATGCGATTGGTACGTGAAAACGCCTGCATCAGACCGTGATAACGCAGATTCTTGTCTACAAACAGAGTGTTCAAAGCAGGAGCATCAAAACCGGTAAGGAACATACCGACCACAATGAGCAAGTCAACTTCCCGGTTTTTTACTCTTTTGGCCAAATCGCGATAATAGTTTTGGAACTCTTTACTATCCACTCCAAAGTTTGTTTTAAACATCACGTTGTAATCGCCAATCGCTTTTGCCAAAAACTCTTTGGCGCTGCTGTCCATTGCCGAAGGGTCAAAATTTTCATCTTTAATATCGCCCTTAGCGCTTTGTTCTTCATTTGGGGCGAAAGAAAATATGGTGGCAATTTTCAGGGGCCTGTCACTTTCTTTCTGCAGATTGTTCAATTCCTGATAATACAGTTTGGCAGCCTCAACGCTGTTTACTGCGAACATGGCATTAAAGCCCTTGTTATTCCCTTGCGTTCTATGTGTTTTTATCCTGAAATTCCGCAAGATGTATTGGGAAATCCCTTTGATTCGGTCTGGATGAAGCAAAAGCTTTTGATTTTCTGCCGCATTTAACTTGATTTCATCTTTTTCAGTTTCCAAATTCTTAAACCGTGGACGAACATCGTTGTAGTCCACTTTGAACTTCAAAACCTTTTCATCACGTATGGCGTCTGTGATGACATACGAATGCAGCTCACGGCCGAACACACTGGCCGTAGTCTCCGCACCCAAAGCATTCTCAGGAAAAATAGGGGTCCCCGTAAAGCCAAATTGGTAATATCTCTTGAATCTCTTTTTCAGATTCTTCTGCGCTTCTCCGAATTGGGAACGGTGGCACTCATCGAAGATAAATACAACCTGCTTTTGATAGACAGGCAAGTCGCTTTCGCTCTTCATGAGGTTGTTCAGCTTTTGAATGGTCGTGACAATGATTTTATCATTATTTTTCTCTGTGTTCCGCTTCAGTCCTGCCGTGCTTTCTGATCCATTGACGCTATCAGGCGAAAAACGTTGGTACTCTTTCATCGTCTGATAATCCAAATCCTTGCGGTCAACAACAAAGAACACCTTGTCGATAAAATCAAGTTGTGTGGCAAGCTGCGCGGCCTTAAAACTCGTCAGAGTTTTGCCAGACCCCGTGGTGTGCCAGATGTATCCGCCTCCCTCCGGATTGCTCCATTTTTTAGCCTGGTAAGAGCTTTTTATCTTCCACAAGATGCGTTCCGTTGCCGCAATCTGGTAGGGGCGCATAATGAGCAGCGTGTTACTGGCATCAAACACCGAATATGTGAAAAGAACCTGCAGCAGCGTATTTTTCTGGAAAAATGTCGCCGTAAAATCCTTTAAGTCTTTAATCAGCGTATTATCCGACTTCGCCCAGTTCATCGTAAAGTCAAAACTGTTTTTATCGCGCTTTACGGTATTGGCAAAATAACGGGTGTCCGTACCATTGGAGATGACGAAAACCTGTAAGTATTTATAAAGTGAACTTTCGCTGTTGAAGCTCTCTTTGCTGTAGCGATGCACCTGGTTAAAAGCCTCGCGGATAGCCACTCCCCGCTTTTTCAGCTCTACCTGCACCATAGGCAACCCATTTACCAGTATCGTGACATCGTAACGGTTTTTCTGTGCCCCGAACTGATTAATTACCTGCACTTTGTTGCGGGCAATATTTGTTTTATCTACCAAATAGATATTTTGGATATGCCCATCGTCAAACACAAAATCATAGATGTAATTATCATGTATTTTTTTTGTTTTTTCAGCAAGACTGTCACTCTTCTTGTCTAAATATTCCTCCAGGAAGCGTCCCCATTCAGAATCGGTGAAAACGATATTATTGAGTGCCTGCAACTGGTTTCTCGCATTGCAGAGCAGGGCGTCAGGCGTAACAAGGCTGGGAACATATTCGTAACCTTGTGATATCAAGTCTTCTATGAATTCACGTTCCAAAGCCGCCTCTGTCTGATAACCTGCGTGCGGCTCGCTTACCATTGAACTCCTGGTGTAGCTGTCGAGAACGATAAAGTTCTGTAATTCCGCTATGGTGCTGTATTGTGTCATTGCAGATCCTCTTTCCAGTACTTGTTATCAATTAAATGCTTTAATAAAAATCCCACAGTTTGCTTTTCTGCTTCTGTCGGTTCCGCCACAGCTTCATTGGATAATGTAGAGTGACTTGTAAACTGAATAATCCTGTTATAGTAGGTTCGCCTGTCATCAGGCAACAAATCAGACCATTGGGGATACCCTAAGAAGTTTGCCGTTTTTTCGTAAAGGTTGCGCAGTAGCGTGAAATGGTATTTCTGAACAGTGCCTGAATCAAGCGCCTCTTCGATAGTCTGCTTTAGGAAAAGATGATAGGAAAAACTTTTGTTTGAATCTCCTTTCTTTTCTTCAAGTTTAAAAGTCCCATCTTCATATTTACTTAGCATATAGCCTGCCTCAGCCTTTAATGCATTATAAATTACATTATAGAACAAAGGATTGTGCGTCGTAATGATAAATTTTAATTTATTTAAATTATAATCACTACTTTTTATAACTTCTGCTATATTGACAGCCAATTCTATTAAATGATTTTCATCCAGCGAACTTACTGGATCATCAATGAATATATATTCCAAATCATCAAACTTATTTGTCGAGCGGTTTTCCGGTTCCGAATCATTCAGTACTTCGACTACCTCTTTCAGCAGGCTGTAAAACACGCACCACACAAAACAGCTTTCTTCGCCTCTCGATATTTTGATATTATCAATTTGCTCTTCGTTGCCGCCTTCTATAGAAAAGGAAACCTCATTATAACCTTCATTGAAACATGGAGTCAGTTTATCATTAGTATAATGCTGGAAATCTGTTATGATATTATTGGTTTGTCCTTCAACTTTAAGCACCCAGTCAGTAAAGGCATTAGGACGTACCAACAGCTTCCTGTTTGTATCCCCGGCCAGATCATTATCCCAATAAAACAAATCTTCAGTAAAAGCATTATAATACAATACTTTTACGCCAGTATCCCCGTCTTGCGCTTCTTCTTCCTCATGCTTGGGCGACACCAACTCTTTGAATGCGCGAGACAGCCGCGTCTTTCCTGTGCCGTTAAAGGCATAGATAAGCTGGACCTTCTTTGGACTGTTTTTTAGCTCTTGAGCTATTTCTGTCAATGTTTTTTCCATATTCAGTCGGTTGCTTTATTATCGGGAAATGATAATAACTGATTACGGTAATATTCATATTGTTTCTTCCTCGCTTCCAGTTCCGCTGTAAGCTCCGCTGTAAGCTCCGTGAAATTGTCCAGAATACGGGCAATTTCACTCTGCACCTCAAGTGGTGGTAAAGGAATTTCAAACGCTGAATAAACAGAAATCCATAATCTCTTGTGTTCAGAGGAAGTGAATCCTATGTTTCCCATGACATGAAAGAGGTATCTTAAAGTTATTTTTTTAGGTTTCGCTTTAAGCATTTTCATTGCAGAAGATTTCACCTTAAAAGGGAAATCCACCCATTTGAGTGCTCCTGTGAAATCATCAAAGATAATAACAGGATTATCTTTTGATGCTTCATAAATGCCATCTGTTTCATCAGTATATCCAAGAATAAAGGATTGTCCTGCTGTAAGTACAGGTATTTTAAAATTATCATTATAATCTGTACTATTTACAATGTATTTTGATGGCTGTTCATAGTCGGCTACTTCACCAATAGCAATAAATTCTACACCATTCGGGCAAAGCTCCTGTATCAGCTCGTCTAGTCTACTCATTTTATGTCACCTCCCTTTAACATCTACTTGACTACATCGGTCAGAAAAGCCGTTCCTGTTATTGCCGGCTCATTATTCATCCTCCAACTCCTTAATAATCGCGTCAATATCCGCACGCAGCGCATCTATCCTCTTCACCGTTTGCTTTACCTCGGCATTCAGCCTGGCAATATCAATCGCCTCGCGCGTATCTTTCGCCTCTACATATGAACTCACAGAGAGGTTATAGCCATTCTCCGCAATCTTGCTGTTATCTACTAATGCCGCAACATATTCCACCGGTTCCTTTCTGTCGAATATATCGACTATTCTTTCTATGTGCTCATCTGTCAGGACATTGTTATTGGTCTGCTTTTTAAAGAAATCTTCCCCGCTGGCATCAATAAACTGCGTCTTCGTATCAGCCTTGTGCCTGGACAGCACGAGGATATTCACGGAGATGCCCGTTCCATAGAAGAGATTGGGAGGCAACGCAATGACCGTTTCCACAAAGTTGCCGTCCACAAGATATTTCCTTATCTTCTGTTCCGCGCCGCCACGGTAGAAGATGCCGGGGAAGCAGACAATGGCGGCCCTGCCTCTGGCGGAAAGATAGCTGAGGGCGTGAAGCACAAAAGCAAAATCAGCTTTTGACTTTGGCGCTAACACCCCTGCCGGAGCAAAGCGGTCGTCATTGATAAGCGTTGGGTCGTCGCTTCCCACCCAATTGACGGAGTATGGCGGATTTGAGACGATGGCGTCAAATGGTTTTTCATCGCCGTATTGAGGATTGAGCAGCGTATTGCCCAGCGCTATGTCGAACTTGTCATAATTGATATTATGCAAGAACATATTCATCCGCGCCAGGTTGTAAGTGGTGTGGTTGATTTCCTGCCCGAAAAAGCCATCTTCAATAAGATGCGCATCAAACTGTTTTTTCGCCTGAAGCAGCAACGAACCCGAACCACAAGCCGGATCATAAATCTTGTTGACGGAAGCCAATCCCGACATAGCTAATCGCGCTATCAGCTTTGATACATTCTGAGGCGTAAAGAACTCTCCGCCGGATTTGCCGGCATTGGCGGCGTAATTGGAAATCAGGAACTCGTAAGCATCTCCGAAAAGATCTATCTCATTATCTTCAAAATTACCGAAATCAAGGCTTTCCACACCTTTGATGACTGCCGCCAAACGCCTGTTTTTCTCCTCCACGGTGTTGCCCAAACGGTTGCTTGTGGTGTCAAAGTCGGCAAACAGCCCTTTTATGTCGTGTTCGGACGGATACCCATTGGCAGAACTCTCTATCGCATCGAAAATAGCTGCCAAGTCCGTGTTCAGATTAGGATTGTTGTTGGCATTCTTTGCTATATTCACAAAAAGCTGAGCAGGATAGATGAAATACCCTTTCGTCCTGGTGGCGTCATCTTTTATCTCAGGGGTGATAACGTCATCCGGCATATTCGCATAGTTGACGCTCTCGTCACCGCCTTCAATGAAGTTGGTGAAGTTCTCACTGATAAACCGATAAAAAAGAGTTCCTAAGACAAATTGCTTAAAATCCCAGCCGTCAACGGCGCCACGCACTTCGTTGGCGATTTTCCAAATAGTAGATTGCAATTCGTCTCTTTGCTTTATACTGGTCATATTAATTAAAATTATTCTTAATTCAGATTACAAAGTTAAAATATCAACACGTCAGGACTTGATAAACCAACAGAAACCATAAGCTGCCATTCCCGGCGTTACGCGTCAAAAATCACTTTTCAACGGATAACCGTTTAAAACCGTTCCGCTTCATCATTCCGCTTTTGCCGCCGTCATTATTTGGCTTCGCGGATACCTTGCCATTAAGCATTTCCATTCAGCTTCTTCCGGTTTACATGATTATTCCAGGCTTCTTCAATAATTCCGGCAAGAGGCTTTCCATACTTGTCCACTTCACTTTTGGTGAACAGGCTCTTGATCAATTCTCCGGAAACAGGGTCAATGATAAACACGGCGGGAGGGCCAAGAACCACATACGGCGCACGGGGAGAATCCGCACACCCCACGATTTTTGCGGCTTCTTCCGGAACCATCTTGAATTTAAACGTTCCCGGGGAATTGCCCGGCACCTGTTTGGTGTCCACCAGCCAGAATATAAATTTCTTCCCGGCGGCATTTTTGAAATTTGTTTTTTTAATATATTCCCTGGTAAAAATATTACACCGGGAACACCATGAAGAACCGGTCAGGTAAATCACCAGCGGCAGCTTTTTCTTCATAGCTTCATTACGGAGTTTGTCAAAAACGGGGCTGCCCGATTTATTGACTTCAGGTATCCTGTTTTTATTGGCAAACCCGAAAATGGGAGGACGCTGTTGAGCTATGCCGGCCTGAGGGGCAAACAGCCCTGAAACCGCAGCGGAACAACATAAAAAAAGGAAAGGCCTCATACGTGTTCCTACTATAAATACTATCCGGGGATAGTCAAACAGCAAGCGTTCTCCGGGTTCCAGGAAAAAAAGAAATGCCCCTTACATGAACCATAGCAGGGCTATTCACTTGCCAAGTCCGAATGAAGCTGTAAGAATCCGCGCCATGAGAAAGCTCCTGATCCGCTCCTGTCTGATTGCCGGGCTGGCCTGGACCTCTTCCTGCACCTCCAACAAGGAAACGGCGCCTCAGGACCCCGCCCCGGTTCCAGCCGTTCAGCCGGAACAAACCGCCCCGGCGGACCATCCCGCTCCCTGGGCTCCCGCTCCGGCGCAACAGGACATTCTTCCAGAGGATGAGAATGAAGAGTCCGCTCCGGGGCCGGCTGTCTTGCCGGGCGATTTCCGCCCCGGACTGCGCACCCCCCGGCTGCCGGAAACCCTGTTGTACGATCTGGACGGCAAACTGATTACCCCTTCCGCCCCATAATCTTTTCCCACCACCATGACTGCGACCATTCCCAAAGGCTTCCACCCCGAACCTTTTTCCTACCACCAGGAGCTTGAACTGGATATTGACGCTCTTTCCAATGCGGGAGACGGCATCGGCCGCGTGGACGGATGGGTGGTTTTCGTCCCCTTCTCCCTGCCGGGAGACCGTGTCAAAGCCCGCGTCTGGCGTAATGATAAAAACTATTCCTCCGCCGATCTGGTGGAAATAATTAACCCCAGCCCGGACCGCGTGGAACCGGGATGCCGCCTGTTCGGAACCTGCGGTGGATGCCAGTACCAGCATCTTTCCTATGACCGCCAGCTTCTCTGGAAAACCCGGCAGGTAGCGGATCTGCTCCGCCTGCAGGCAGGGCTGGAACTGCCCGTCAATCCGGCCATAGCCTCTCCCCGCCAATACTATTACCGCTCCAAGATTACGCCCCACTTTGACAAGCCGAAGGAAGGAGGCAAGCCGGCCATCGGTTTTCTGAAAGCAGGCTCCAGAAGGGATGTGGTGGACGTGCCGCAATGCCCGATTGCCATGGAGTGCATCAATGAAGCCCTGCCCCTGGCACGCAAAAGCGTTTACCAGGCCGCAGCCCGGTTCAAGCGGGGAGCCACCATCCTGCTCCGGGCCTCGGAAGGAACCGTCATCACCAATAACAACGCCGTGGCGTGCGAACGGGTGGGCCATTTGGAGTTTCATTTTCTGGCGGGAGACTTTTTTCAGAATAATCCTTTCATTCTTCCGCTTTTTACGGATTACGTGGCTCAACAGGCGAGTATGGACGGGGAGGAATTCCTGGTGGACGCTTACTGCGGTTCCGGCCTGTTCGCCCTGAGCCTGGCGAAGAAATTTAAAAAAGTGCTGGGCGTGGAAGTCAGTGAGACTTCTGCGGACTGGGCGCGCAGCAACGCGCGCAGCAACGGAATTGAACACGCGGAATTCCTGGCGGCGGACGCCGGGGCCATTTTTGCCCGGGTGGATTTCCCCGCGGAAAAAACCGCCGTGGTGATCGACCCGCCCCGGAAAGGGTGCAGCATGGAATTCCTGACCCAGTTGTTCACCTTCGGCCCTGGAAAAGTCGTTTACGTTTCCTGCAACCCAGCCACCCAGATACGGGATCTGGCGGAATTCGACAAAGCCGGGTATGCCGTCACCGCCGTCCAGCCCTTTGACCTGTTCCCCCAGACCAAGCATCTGGAATGCGTGGTCACCCTGAAAAAAAATACCTGATTTTTTCCATGCCCAAGCTTTACATCAAAACTTACGGCTGCCAGATGAACGAACGGGACTCCGAGCAGGTGGCCCGCATGTTCGTGCAGAAGGGCTACACCATGACGGACCGCGAGGATGAGGCGGACGTCATCCTGTTCAATTCCTGTTCCATCCGGGAACAGGCGGAACAAAAGGCGCTGGGGAAAATGGGGCTTCTGGCCAAGCAGCAGCGACACCGTCCGCATGTGGTGTACGGCATGATGGGCTGCATGGCCCAAAGCAAAAAAGAGGAGCTGTTCAAGGAACTGCCGCGGCTGGATCTCGTGGTCGGCACCCAGAAATACCACCGCGTGTTTGAACACGTGGACGGCATTCTGCGCGCGCGCCAGGAACGCCGCATGGACGAGTTGCAATCCGCCTTTTCCGGCACGCATGTATGCGATGTGGCGGAAGAGGCGGACTCCCAGAACCGCATCCGGGACCACCTGAATCCCGGAGCGCGCTCCACGGCGTATGTCTCCATCATGCAGGGGTGCGAAATGAAGTGCGCCTACTGCATCGTTCCCTACACCCGCGGCGCAGAACGCAGCCGCCCCATCCGGGACGTGGTGGATGAGGTGAAGATGCTGGCGGACGCCGGCGTGAAGGAAGTCACGCTGCTGGGCCAGATCGTCAACCGGTACGGCAGGCAGATGGAAACGGCAGACGGCAAGGGCGGCTTCGTCCAATTGCTGGAAGCCGTGCATGAAGTGGAAGGCATCCGGCGCATCCGCTTCGTCTCCCCGCATCCCATCGGTTTCCGCCAGGATCTGGTGCAGGCGTTCACCTATCTTCCCAAGTTGTGCAGCCATATTCATTTCCCGATGCAGAGCGGCAGCGACCGCATCCTGAAAATGATGCGCAGGCCGTACAGGAATGAAACCTATCTGGACCTTTGCTCCCGGATGAAGCAGGCACGCCCGGATTTGTCCATCACCACGGATATCATCGTGGGCTTCCCGGGAGAAACGGAGGAGGATTACCTGCTGACCAGGCAGGC
>OLXR01000663.1_pt1 | contig 13479 bp, 8 predicted proteins | sample 1673941 | NCBI WGS metagenome assembly OLXR01 (sample SAMEA103958134, study PRJEB25191) | human gut metagenome
GGTGCCGTCCGAAATGCCATTGTCCATGGCCCACTTCTGGCCTGCCGCGTACCACAGCGCACCGGAGGTGTTGACACCCTCGACACGGGCGAGGATCGTGACGATCATGCCGCGCGTCGTATTTGCGTTCGGGCTGAAAGCATTGGAGGACGTGCCGTTCATGAGGCCCTTTTCATGGACATAATTCACAGCTTCCTCGTACCAGCTTCCAGCCGGAACATCAGTGAACGAGGAACCCGTGGTGGGCTTGTCGTTCTTCGGCTTGCTCGGCGTGACGGGGAGAACCGGCGTACCGCTGCCTTCCGTCAGCAGGTGATAGATTCTTTCCGCCTCGGCCAGCTTGTCCAGCAGCTCCTGCGGGAAGGTCTTCAGCTGATCCGCCGACAGTCTGGATACAGCTGCCTTCGCCGCATTGATCGCGTCGCCGCTATTGATGGTCACGGTACCGATGGCGTTGATCTTCTCGACAGCGTCGTTCCAGATCAGCGTATCGGCAGCCTCGATCAGCTCGTCCATCTTTCGGGTTTCCGCGACGGAGAGGCTCTCATACAGGTCAGAATTCTTCTTGATCTCCTCGTATGTACGCTGGGCGCTGCGGATCTCCTCCACATCGTCGAGCGTTGCCTCAGCCGGTCTGGGAAGCGACTTGACCGTCGCCTTGAACTCCTTGAGCTTGCGGTAGCTCTGTACCTTCTCAAGCAGCTTTTCCAGATTCTCGACAGCATCTTTATTGACCTTAGCCTGCTGCTCGGATTGCAGCTGCTTGTACGCAGCCTCTGCCGCAGCGATCTGCTTTTCGTACTTTTCGTAGTTGGTAAAGTCGATGGTGTCGGCCTGCGGGAGCTGCTTCAGCTGATCTTCGACCACCTTGTAGCTGCCGCTGGCAGAGAGCACTCTGACCACATACCACGTGCCGTCGTTCGACTGCGTGTTGCCGGCCTGATTGTTCATGGTGGGCCAGCCCTTGATGCCGCAGCCGATGTAAATCGTGTCGCCCGCGACGACGGGGATGGACTCGGTGCGCTTGTAGAAGCTGCTGCCCTCGGTGTTGGACGTGACCTTTTCGTTCAGGAACGTCTTCACGAGGAAGTTCTTGTTCGCCGCCGTCGGGGTCACCGTCAGGTTCGAGCTGTCGCCGTCGATGACGAGCGTGTAGGTATAGGTGCCGCCGCGCTTACCGGGTTCAAACGTGGTGGTCAGGCGCGGGTTGCCATCGCCGTCGAACGTCAGTGATTTGAGCGTCGTGTCAGAGTTGCTCCACGTGCCGCCGACATCTTCGCCAAGACCCACGGAGGTGTACTTGATGCTGATGATATCGCCGTCCGCCAGCTTGCCGTTTTTCACGGAGAAGTTGGCAAAGCCCTCGTTGGTGAACCAGTCGTTGAGCGTACCCATCCAGCCGGACTGCTGGCCGCCGGTGAATTCGGCAAGGCTGTAATCGCCGTCGGTAATGGTGGAAAGATAGGAGATGTCGAAATCATACGTCCCGTCGCCATTGCCGCCGGTACCGAGCCATGTGCAGTTCGCTTCCGTGAGTGCGCGGAGCAGAACGGTCATCATGGTGTCGTTTTCGCCAAGCGGGTAATTCTTCCGTTCGAGCCAGTACTGATCCTCAGGTCTGTAGAAGTGTTCGAGCGCGGCTTTGTTCTCGCCCTCGGCGCTGCTGCCGTCGTTCGTGTAGTTCTGGACGCTGACGGTCACAGTACCGACCTGCACGCCGGGCGTAAAGGCATTGCCGCTCGTGACGTCGTTGACCTTCCTCCAATACTCGCCTGTTCCGTATTCCCAGCCCTTGATCTCGGCGCCAGTATTAACGTCGTTGGCAGCGTTGGCCATGTTCTTGAGCGCTTCTCTGCGCTCCGCAGCGACCTGCTCGACCGTTTTCGCGCTGTTGATTGCAGTCAGACCCTTGTTATACGCTTTCAAGATCTCCGCGTACTGCGTGTGATCTTCGCCGTAGCCGTCGAGCGCGGTCTTGAGGGCGGTCTTTGCGCTGTCCTTTGCAGCGGTGATCTCACTCTCGGAGCCGCCGACGGGAACCCACGTGACAGTTGCGGTCACGTTGTCATACGGCATGGTGAACTCGTAGAAGCTATAGCGGATCCGGTCTGCCAAAACAGTAGACGTACGACCCATATAATCCGAGGCGTCAAAAACGTCATAGCCTCTGGTCACGATGCTGTTCTCATCGATGCCGCTGAATGTGACGCCGCGCATCTCGTACTCGTTGCCGTTGACGCGGAAGATCAGTCCATCGCCGTCGCCAGTCCAGCCTTCGGGGTCGCGCGCACGCGCGTCCTCGATGCTCCAGCCGTCCTTCGTGCTGCCGATGATAAACGGATCGTCTGCATTCAGCGTCAGCGGATACTGCGTCATCGTGTCGGTGATCCGTTTGCCGTCCCGGTCGTACGTCCGGTCGGCGCGCATATTCATGTAGACCGCGTAATACGGGCGGAAGCAGAACTCCACGGTGCTCAGCGGACTCGCTGTTGTGCGCTCATCGAAATCGGGGCCCTTGTTCATCGTTGCTCCGCTGGCGTAGTTGAAGCTATAGAGCTTTGCCATCATCGTATTACCGTTGACCTCGTTGACAAAGCCGTCTCTGGTCGTATTGTCCTGAAGCGCCTTGATCATGGCCTTCAAGCCTGCCCTGTCCGCTTCGGGAACACCGGTCAGGTCATACTCCACGTTCACCGTGTAATCCTTCGCGCTGCTCAGACCATCTCGCGCGGCAAGAATTGCCTCGTACCGTGTCTTTTCCTTCACGCTCAGCTCGTCGCGCTGATACTGCGTCATCGCGTTGTAGTACGCTTCGAGCTGGTCGATGAGCGCTACCGCCGAGCTGTCGAGCTTCGACAGATCTTCGGGGAATTTCGCCATCTGCGCCCGGAAATCGGCGAGGTTCTTCGCGTTCGTGTCCGCGGCCTTTCTCTGGAGCGTCTCGATGCCGGACTTCGCGGTCAGCTGCGCCGCGTAAGCGGAAGCAGCGTCCTCCGCCGCGTCGATGCCGTCCATGCCGGTCTTGTAGAGCGTTTCGATCGTCTGCCAATCGGCCTCCGTGAAGCACTCCTGCGGATAATCCGGGTTTTCATACGTCTTTTTGAGCTCTGTCCGCAGATCGTTCTTGATCTTCGTGAGGTCTGCCTGCGATTCATCGACCTCGGCGTAGATCAGGATCGCGCCGCCGTTGACGAACGCGCTGTTTTCGCTGTCAAGACTATAGGCGTTGACCAGCTGCCAGCCCGGCTGATAGACGGTCATGGTAAGCGTGCCGTCGGCGCCGGTCCTGAGCTTCGTGTCGGTCAGAATGTCTGCGCCTGTAACCGAATCCAGCGAATCTGTGATCGTGCTGCGGAAGATATGCGCGCCTGCGACGGGCTTTGCCTCGTCATCCGTCATGTAGGCGGGCATAGCTGCCTTCGAGGTCGCCGTCAGCGTGAACGGCACGCCGACGACTGCCTTGTAAGCGCCGTTGGTCTTGTCCTGCGGAAGATCCGTCGTCAGCGTCTGATACCGCATCTGATCCGGCACACGTTCAAGCGCCATCGGCCAGATATCCTCGCTGATGTTGACCATGCCCGGCATTTCCACGCGCACGATGGTTACTTTGTCGTTATCGTGGAGCAGGAACTTACCGTACTCGTCAAATTCAGCGTAGTCGATACCGCCCGCCTGGCAGGAGAAGCACATCGTACCGTTGACGTAGACCATCAGCTCACTCATGGAGTTTATCCACCAGACATTCTCGTCCTTATAGGTGCTGGTCATTACATCTGCAACCGTCGTACCTGCATCGACCGTGCGGGTATAGGTGCGCATCTTGAGCTTCTTCCTGATGGACGTTGCCTTTTTTGCCGCTAATTCGTCGGCCAGCGAGACGTGTACCGTGATCTTGGCCGCGTTCGGAACAAGGCTGAAATACGCGCTGCGGAGGTCGTTGAACGCTTTTGCCTGTATCCGTACTTCCTCCACACCCATGGTGGATGTGAAGGTTCCGTGCTCCTTCGCGGTGTTCAGTGCCTCGCCGCGCACTTTCACATAGTTCTGCCAGCTTTCCAGCGTGTAGTCGGTCTCTTTCAGCGTGTCATAATAGCTCGCGTAGAGCGAGATACCGGCAAGCGCGTTGTCGGTGACAGCTTGCAGCAGGCTGTGAACACGGGTATCCAGACCGGCTTTGGCGTCTTCCAGCGCCTTCACCAGCGCATCCACATCCGCCTGCGGATGCTTGGCGGAGCTGTTTTCCTCTGTTGCTATGACGTTTCCTTCCGCGTCCTTCGTGAACAGACTGTCATACAGATTCTGTGCGTCTGTTCTCTTACGGTAGAACGCAGCCCAGCTGCTGGTGGAGTATTCCTTCTCGTCGAGGTCGCTGTAGAGCGGCAGCGTCTCATGAAGTCCTGTCGGGTTGACTTGAGACGTTGGGATCAGGTTTGCGATAGCTTTGGATAATTCGCTGTTTGGATCTTTCTGATCAAGCGTTTTTGCTGCTGCGTCCACCGCGTCCTGTGTTGCTGCGTCGTTCTCATACACATTTTTCGCCGCAGTCACGATTGCCTGCATTCTGTTCCAAAATCCGGTCTTGCTCTCCGTTTTGCCGTTATAGCGGTCATCTGCAGTATAATACCCGGAAGTTGGAACTGCGTCGAGCGCACGTTTCAGCGCCATTTTATCGACGCTTTCCGTTGCCTGCTGATAGCATAGGAAATAATATGAATACTGGATATATTCAAACGTTTCTTCGTCCTCATATTCATCAGTCGAAGCCAAAACCATATAGAAAGAATATCCAGTCTTCCATTGCGCAAAATTTGGATTTGTCAGCAAGTCTGGCAGTAATTGCTCAATGGGAGTATCATAGCTTGCGTTTGCGACTGAAAACGTAAAGGTATTCCCTGCTATACTGTAATTGCTTGGAGTTTGTGCAATGAAGCCTCCGTTTCCGTTCGCAACATATTCTGTCGCATAGCTAATTCCTATGTCATCATTCTGAATGGTAGCGGTTATGCTGCTCGTTTCTGCTGGTACTTCAACGATATAAAAATAGTCGCAGTAGTCGGAATCCTCGATTGTAGCTTTCAAAACTGCCGTTTCTGAAATCGTTACAGATGGTACAACAGTCGCAAATGCAGTTTGTAAGCAGCCTAAGAGTACTGCGATACATATTATGACTATCGTCAGCAGGCGGGCAATTCTGCCCGCCTGTTTTGAAAAGCTAGTATGCATTATCCAGCCGTTTTCAGCCTAAGTCCTGCAACATAAGGTGCAGCTGTACCATTCTGCACGATGATCTGTACGGACGTACCAGTTCTAGTCGGAGTGAACGTTGCCGAAGTTGTAGCAACGCCATTGATGTAAATATAGCCAGTGCCTTCTACCGTGACGGTGCAAGTGCCAGAACCAAGATTAGTAACCGGAACACTCTGTCCGTTGTTGGTTTCCCGCGTCGTTCCGTTTACCTTGATCGTCGGAGTAGCTGCTGTTTCCGTCGTGCTGCCCGTGCAGGCGGCGACGCCGCAGACCTCGGTGGAAATCTCACCGAAGATGCCGTTCATCTGCGCCATGCCGGTGTAGATGCGGACATACTTGATGGAACCCAGCTTTACCGGAGCACCGCTGGAGTTAACGGCCCATGCGATATCGATCGGGTCGCCGCCGCTGGTGCCCGCAACCTTGGTATCATAGTCGCTGCTGCTGGTGAAGGTCTGGTACGGGTTATAGGCGATGGTGCCGCCGAGCGTCTTGTTCGGATGCACGTCGCAGTAGCCGAAGCCGATCTGATCCGTCTTGCCCGTGCCGGGGTAGTTGGTCAGGAGCGTGCCCTTGAAGGTCAGCGTGCTGGTGATGTTGTCACTGTTCAGTGTTCTGCTGACGAAAGAGAACTCATCGACCTTGGCCATTTCCTTGCGCGTGCCGGAATCGACGAAGTAGTTCGCGTTCAGCGGGAACCAGCTGTGGTTGTGGAAGGTGTTCTTCGTGACCGTGCCGGACGTGGTCGTGCCGTTTACTGTCAGTGCGTAGGGAACATCTGCCAGAGTACTGGTTGCACCAGCCGCAGTAATGCCCTTGTCCTCGTTCGGGTTGGGGTTCGTGTAGGTGATGGTTGCGCCCTTCGTGCTCTTGGTGTAATACATCGAGCCCGCGATATCGTACCACGTCGTGCCGTCCTTGGAGACCTGGATGCAGCCCGCCTCGGAGTTGTTCCAGAATGCGTTGCCGTAGACGATGAAGTCCGCGCCGTAGGGGTGTGTGGGATCGTCAGCGATCGGGTTCTCGAACTCATAGACGGCATAACCGCCGAAGAAGCCGAGGGAAACGCCGGTCGAGCCGGTAGCCTTGACCGCACCGTTGCTGTCATACGCATCGCCCCAGCCGCCAGTCGTCACGCCTTCGTTGACGAACTGTGCGGGAGCCGGAAGGTAAGCGTAGAGCGCCGTACCAGCTGCCGTTGTGCCGCCGTTGGGCTGTGCGCAGCTGATTGTGAGGGTGCCGCCGCTTTTGCTGGTGACCGTCACCGTGGAAGCGGAGGTCGTGGGCAGCGTGACCAGACCATAGGTGGTCGTGGTGCTCTCAGTCTCGCTGTCTTCGCTGTCCGATGCCCATGCGAACGAGCCGCCATTGCTGACAGTGATGCTGCCAACTGCTGTGCGGTCGCTCACGATGAACGAGAAGTTGAACGGATAGTAGCCGTTCGTGGCCGAGCTCTTGAGGGTCGTACCGTCGAAGTACAGACCTTCAATGGTGTAGTCCACCGTGACCGACAACGTCGTGTCGACGGCCTTGGTAGTGACAGGTGTGGTGTCTGCCGCAAAGGCACTTGCGCCCAGCGCAAAGACCATCACAACTGCCAGGAGAATTGCTGTGAACTTTTTCACTCTGTTCGTTTCCTCCTAAAAGGTTGGTTCCCGGTTCCATTTTACCCGCGCGTCCGGGAAGTCCCGCGCGGAAACGCACATTCTTTTTCCGCTTCTCCCGTGCGCCGAAGAAGCGTTTTTATTTAACGGCTCCCGACTAAGCCGCTAAATGCCTGTTCATGCGCTGCAAATCCAGTATCGTTTCCTGTGCTCCCGCCGGCCCAATGACGCAGACCACGTTTTCAGCTTCCTTGGCGCGCTCTTATCCTCGCGGCGCTTCCCCGGAAGCAGTATCCTTTCCTGCTGCAGCTATTCAGTTGTCGGCGCGTATCGCCTTATTGAGACGGGCGAAGGCCCGCTGGTTTCGTGAAAGGGGATTCCCCGGCTCTGTGTTCCCGCGCAGAGCCGGGGCCTTGCGTCTGTGACGCACAAGGAAGCGAATCTCAGGGGGATGAGACGCACATCTATCTGCAAATCTGTCCGTTTCAGATTGGCATACAATCGTTCTTGGCTCTCCCTCCGGGAGAGCTGTCACCGCAGGCGACTGAGAGGGTCTGCTGCCTGTTACCCTCTCCGTCCTCGCTGCGCTCGGCCACCTCTCCCAAAGGGAGAGGCAAGGAGCCGGCTTTTACTTGGCTTTCCGTTCAGCCTTTTCCTGCCGCATTTTTTCTTTGTTCGCAGCCTTCTTCTGCCGCTTTTCCAGTATATCCTGTTCCCGCTGGCGTTCGTATTCCTGCTGGAAGAGCATGGTCTTCTCCAGCGCGGGCGTACTGCGCTTTGCCGCAAGCTCTCTGCTCACGCCGATCGCTTCAAGCGCATTTACCCATCCGCGGAACCGCAGTTCAATAAAATCGCCGCCAATTATTTCTGTCCTGCCGGGGATATGCCGCAGCTCCGCCTGCTGCCGCCGCAAATATGCAGCCAGCTCTTGCGTCGTAGCATTTTGATATTTCAGAACAAACTCGATGTTCCTGTGAGACAGCGCCGTATAGGTGCGTTGGGTCAAAACTTTTTTAAGCGCCGCCATATTTTCCTCATACGTTCTGTTCGGATTCATCGCTGCACCTCCCGTTCAGAAGATGCCGCGTCCTTCGCTGCAAGCCGTCTCAATTCGATCTCGCATAAATCCTGAACGATCTTGCGGTCACGAAAATGTGGCGGTTTTTTGATGTTTGTGGTTTTTCCGGCATAAAAGGAACGGATTGCAGCTTGCCATGAGCCGAAACGGTACTCAATATACTCGCCGCCGATCACCTCGACCATCGCGGGCGGGTGTCCAATGTCCTCCATGCAGGATTTCAAATATGCAGTTAGCTGCTCCAGCGTATCGTGCTGGTGCTCGATGATGAATTGCACATTTTTGTACGCAATGACACGCTCAATGCGGCCATAGTTGATCTGGTCCAGATATGCTTGCCGTTGCTGCTCATTCATCGCAGATGATCCTCCTATCGATTTTTACGCAAAAAACAAATCATCCCGCTGACGCGAGATAATCCGATTGCTTCAAAACAAAAAACACCGATTTGCTTCAACTTTAGAAGCAAATCGGAGCCCTGTTCCGAAATACCGATAGGATCATCGTGCTATCTACCCTTTGTTTGCCAACTTCTGCACGTAACGAGATCATAAAACAGGCAGCATCTCATGCAGGCGAAGAAAAGCGATTCTCCTGACTTGGACTATGGACGCGGGTCGCGTCCGCGCTCTGTTTCCTACCTTCTCACGGGATTTTCTCCCGCAATGGCGGCCTTTCGGCCACATAGCTTGTTGGTGTAACGCTGTCTTTCGTTTCCTCCAAGCTACTTTAGAAACTTGCTCATCCTCACAGTTCCGGGCGAGTAGATTTATTGCTCTTTCATTGCAGACTATAAGGCGAGAGATAACCTGCAATTACAATTCTTCGTTGGCAAACATATTAAATTGTCAAAATTCTGCCATTCTTCGTATATGCTGGCATAGTTGTGACGCCCTGCCTGCACATACAAAACATGACGGTTTCGGCTTCATAAAGTTCTGTAAATTTACGAAGTCCTGAAAACACAATCATATCTTAATTTCTGACACCATTATACAATAGCGTTGCAAAAAGTCAATGCGGTTCGGTATCAAAATATTGATTATTTGCGTCGTTTCCGTAAAGATCAATCGGTATCAGACGATGCAGAATACTTCTTGCAAGTAGCGTGTCTGTATGCCGTTTCCTGATCTCAACGCCGAAGACAGAAAGCAGCATCCGCTGCATTCCGATGTGTCCAGAAGTCCTAGCTGAGCTGGCTGGACTGATTGCTATTTTGGACACGCTCTATGATACGCCCAGTCCGACAATTGACGGCTACACAGATTTTATCTTTCGGAACCGCTATGGAGACCTACTGAATCCCCACAGTCTGAATCGCGCGATTGAACGAATCATCCGAGACTACAACGCGGAGGAATTGAAGCTTGCCGAAGAGGATCAGCGATCGCCTCTATTGCTTCCACACTTCTCCGTTCACAGTCTGCGGCATACGTTCTGCACGCGGATGTTTGAAGTCGAGTCCAATCACAAGGCGATCCAAACAATTATGGGACACGCCGAGATCAGTACGACTCTGGATATTTATACACATATCACATAGGACACCCTCAAAAATTCGGTACAAAACATGAGTGCAAAAATCAAACTTTTCGGATAAGAAAAACTGGAATGCACAGGGCATCTGTGCATTCCAGCTTCATATTGTGTTATATTGAATTCCGAAAGTGTGTCAAAAACGTGTCAGATTGGGAATTTAATACATTTTAGCACCTGCGGGGATGTGCGGGTCGAGCATGAGGAGGTGGAGCTTTTCTGCGCCTTCCTCGTGGTGGACGGCGCTGATCAGCATGCCGCAGGAGTCGATGCCCATCATGGGTCTGGGCGGCAGATTCACGATGGCAACGCACGTTTTTCCAACCAATTCTTCCGGTTCGTAATATTCGTGAATGCCGGAAAGGATAACTCTATCCTCTCCAGTTCCGTCATCCAGCACGAATTTCAGGAGTTTTTTGGACTTTTTGACCGCTTCGCAGGACTTGACCTTGACGGCGCGGAAGTCGGATTTCGAGAACGTCTCGAAATCGACAAAGTCCTTGAACAGCGGCTCAATTTCGACCTTGGAGAAGTCGATAATTTCCTCCTTGGCGGGTGCTGCGGGAGCAGCTTCCGCCTTGGCGGCGTCCTTCTTCGGCAGATCCAGCGGCTTCATCGTGGGAAACAGGATGACGTCGCGGATGGTGTCTGCGCCGGTGAAGAGCATGACGGCGCGGTCGATGCCCATGCCCATGCCGCCCGTGGGGGGCATACCGTATTCAAGCGCGGTGAGGAAATCCTCGTCGAGCATTTCCGTCTCGTCGTCGCCGCGTTCGCGCTGCTCGACCTGCTTCATGAAGCGTTCGCGCTGGTCAATGGGGTCGTTCAGCTCGGAATAGGCGTTGCCCATCTCGCTGCGGCAGATGAAGAACTCAAAGCGCTCGGTCAGACGCGGGTCCTCCGGGCTGCGCTTGGTCAGCGGGCTGACCTCGACCGGGTACATCGTGATAAAGGTCGGCTGCACCAGATGCTCCTCGACCTTCTGGTCGAAGCAGGCGTAAAGCGCGTTGCCCCACGTCTTTTCGGCAGCCTCCGCCAGCTCGACGCCGACTGCCTTTGCCGCAGCAACGGCCTCTGCGTCGTCGGTGATCGCACCAAAATCAACGCCGACATATTGCTTGACGGCATCTACCATCGTCAGCCGCGGCCAGCCGGGGGTCAGATCGATCGTTTCGCCCATCCAGTTCAGCTCATAGGTTCCGAGGTATTTCTGGGCGAAGGTGGTGTAAACGCCCTCAGCGATGTCCATCATGTCGTGGAAATCGGCGTAGGCCTGGTAGAGCTCGACCGTGGTGAATTCGGGGTTGTGCTTGGGGTCCATGCCCTCGTTGCGGAAGATGCGGCCGACCTCGTACACGCGATCCATGCCGCCGACGATCAGGCGCTTCAGAGGAAGCTCGGTCGCGATACGCATATACATATCGATATCGAGCGTATTGTGGTGCGTAATAAAGGGTCTTGCCGCCGCGCCGCCCGCGATGGTATTGAGAACGGGCGTTTCGACCTCGATATAGCCCATATTGTCCAGATAATCCCGCAGATGCTTGATGAACTGCGAACGGATGATGAAATTCCGCTTGACCTCCGGGTTCACGATCAAATCGACATAGCGCTGACGATAGCGCGTCTCCTTGTCGGTCAGGCCGTGGAACTTCTCGGGCAGCGGCAGCAGGGACTTGGACAGCAGCGTGATGGTCTTCGCGCGCACGGACATTTCGCCGCGCTGCGTGCGGAAGATCTCGCCCTCGACGCCGACGATATCGCCGATGTCGTATTTCTTGAAGCGGTTATATTCGGCCTCGTCCATTTCGTCCTTGCGGGCGTAGAGCTGGATGCGGCCTGTTTTGTCCTGCAAGTCGCAGAAGGACACCTTGCCCATGCCGCGCTTGGACATGAGACGGCCCGCAATGGAGACGGGCTTGCCCTCCATCTCGTCAAAATGCTCCTTGATCTCCTGTGCGGTCGTGGTGCTGACGAAGCGGGTGATGGCAAACGGGTCCATGCCCTCCGCCTGCAGCTGCGCGAGCTTTTCGCGGCGGACCTTGATCTGGTCGCCGAGGCTGACCTGCGGGGCCGCGTTCTGCTGATTCCTGTTTTCCTGTTCCATAGCTATCCTCTTTTTCTGATTCGTTACTTTTCAACCGTCAGGATCTTATACTTGAGCACGCCGATGGGGGCCTCAACCTCGACAATGTCGCCGACCTTGTGGCCAAGCAGCGCCTTGCCGAACGGGGAATCGTCGGAAATGCGGCATTCCATGGGGTTGGCCTCCTGCGAACCGACGATGGCGTAGAGTTCCTCGTCGCCCGTTTCCATGTCCTCGACCTTGATGGTGCAGCCGAGGCCGATCTTGCCCTCGGAGTCCTCTGTCTCGTCAATAATGACGGCGTGGGCGAGAATGTTCTCGACCTCGGCGATGCGGCCATAGAGCTTGGCCTGCTCGTTCTTGGCTTCGTCGTATTCGCTGTTCTCGGAGAGGTCGCCGAACGAACGCGCCTCCTTGATCTGCTCGGCGACTTCCTTTTCGCGGGTCGTCTTCAGATAAAAAAGCTCCTGCTCCAGTTCCTTGAGACGGAGCGCACTGATTTTAAATTCTTTTGCCATTTTACGATCGTTCCTTCCATAATCGATCGGGCAGAAAACGCCCGGTATTTACAGTGATTCAGCAGACATTATATCGGGCAAAGATAGGGATGTCAAGAGAGTTTCTGGGTGATTTCGCGGATTGCGGCCTGTAATTGTGCGTCATCCGCTTTTTCCAGCTGACCGTAGTAAAGTTTTGCGCCGTCCTCGTCGGAAAGGGCGATTTCAACGTCTGGCGTGATGCCGGTATCGGTCAGACTGCGGCCCTGCGGCGTGTAGTATTTGCCGATGGACAGGTTCAGCATGGAGCCGTCGGAGAGCGTAAAAGCCGTCTGGAAATTGCCCTTGCCGACCGTCTTCGTTCCGACGACCGTACCCCAGTCATATTCCTGGATCGCGGCGGCGAAAAACTCAGCCGCGGAATAGCTATCCTGATTGACGAGCACGGCCATGGGCAGGTCGATGCAGTCCGCGTCCGAGCGGTCGATTTGCTTCGAGCCCTGATAGTCCTCGCTCTGGAACAGAATGCCCTCCGGCAGTATTTTATCCAGTACCTTGACCAGCTCGTTTTTATATCCGCCGCCATTGTTCCGCACGTCGAAGATCAGCGCCTTCGCGTCCTGCGCGATCAGCTCGTCCATGGCGGCGTTTGTCTCCTCCGCGCAGCGGGTGTCGAAATTGGCGATCTTGATATAGCCGATCTGCCCGTCCAGCATTTCATACGTCGCAACAGGCGTCTGGATGCTGCGGCGCTCGACCGAAACGGGGAAGCTTTCCTCCCCGCGCAGGATCGTCAGCGTCACGAAGGTTCCCTCCTCGCCGCGCACCTTTGTGCGCGTCCCTGTCATGCCGAGGTCAAGCGTTTTTTCGCCCTCGACCTCGGTGATGATATCGCCGGTGAGCAGTCCGGCCTCCTCCGCCGGGCCGTCGGCGGTCACGGCCTCAATTCGCATTCCGCCGAGTTCTTTCTGCGCGGTGATGGTCACGCCGATGCCGACGTAGGCGTTCTGCATCTGCTCATCATAGCTGCTCTTTTCCTCGGCGGTCAGGTAATAGCTCCAGCGGTCGCCGGTTGCCTCGACCATGGCGGACGCGGCAGCATCGGCAAGCTTTTCTTCATCGTAATCGTCAATGAAGAACCGGTCAAGATACGCGCCGATCTCCGCCGTTTTGGCCTCGGCGGGTGTTTGCTCCCGGTACGTAAGCTGCATGGTCACGATAGCCGAGCCAAGGATCGCGACGGCAAATGCCAGCACAAGAATCAAACTTTTCTGCCATTTTTTCAAAATGGACACCAGCCTTTCTATGGAAATTTGCGGCGAATCCGTAAGCACGTTCCTGTTTCGACGTAGGGGCGGACGCCTTGTCCGCCCGCCGGGAGATGTTGCATCTGCATGAGAATTTGCGGCGAATTCGCAACATTTATCGGGC
>OLXR01000671.1_pt1 | contig 13373 bp, 9 predicted proteins | sample 1673941 | NCBI WGS metagenome assembly OLXR01 (sample SAMEA103958134, study PRJEB25191) | human gut metagenome
GTTCTCCTTTTTTAAAGGGAGGAATTGCCGATTGTGCGCACAAGCTATTACAACAAGTGCAGACTAGAAACAGCAGGAAAAATACCTTTACGTTTATTTTACAGTTCATTTGATTATATGCTTTATTACAAATTTAATTATTTATCCTTCAAAACATTCTCTTTTCCAACTTTGAATGAAAAAGAATCTTGTTTAAAAAGACGATTCAAGTTTACTTAACCACTAAAACAGATCTTTTATTTTTCCTGCAACTTCCACTAGGAAAAATCAATTTCTTATTGTCACTTGTCACTTTTCAGAGATAACCATTTATCAATCAAACGAATATCGGTGATAATAAGCAGTGACAATAAGAGTGATAATAAGATTTTCGAAGTTTCTATTGTCACTTCCAGTCTACCCACATCAAGTATGCCCACTGATTTATACAACCTTAACGTCCTATTTTTCTTCGTTCTGTCCGTACACAAAACTATTTATCATAGCACATATTAAAACAAATGACGGTAACATTAATACATAAAGAAGCTTTGACGAATAAGCTTTGTCAGTAATATGTCTTCGTTTCACGTACATGGAGCATTCGGACTATGTACGTGATCTGATGGGATTACGTATGTGAAACGATGGGATTACGTACATGAAACGAACTATTGCTAGTACCAAAAGGCATTAAGCAAGCATACATACTAGATTAATAAGTCAATCATTGTCTATTAAATCAAGCAGGTTATTCAAGGTAAAGCGTTCACTTTCTACTCCTGAGCATAGTAAATACAGTATATAAGAGATATAAAAAAACAGAAGATAGCGCAGCAATGCTGAACTTACTATCTTCTGGTATTCAAAATAAAAAAGTAGTCCTTAGTTTTCTACATATATCATATATCCAATTTCTTCTGTTCAGCCTTACCATACTGTTTAAGCAAAACACTGACTCCCTCTTTCAACATTTCCGGTTCTGCTTCAACAGAAATGGTCCGTTCTTCACCCGGCATCAAAGTTATATAATTATCAGACATGATAACAGGAAGAATTCTTTCTTGAGTAGCCGTATTCACCAATCTTATCCGGTTAGCACAAGCAACTGTTTTCGAATGATTTTTCACCGATAATTTCATCTTCCCTTCAGATATCATCGATTTGTCAACTAACTTGCAAGACAATTCTGCTTCCGGTAACGTATTCAAGGCCGTATAATCAAGATCAGTCACACCGTTTCTCCAGTAGAAGTTATCTGAAATCAAATTACCATTTGCGTCTGTCAGTTCTAACCGGATGAAATGGAGTGGAGTCAATTCCTCAACATTTTTTTGTTTCTTACCATAGATTTCAAATTCATACAGTGAATATCCAAAGTCTGTAGCACGGCTAACTCCTTCCATTTTCACATAACGCGCAGTAACCGGAGAGAGTTTGATCTCATCTGTACCGCCTTTTCCATCTTTGTTTGTATAGACAGTTTTCCATTTCTTCGCATCATTCGAGACTTGGATTTCATACTCTTTGGCACGTGCAGTTTCCCATTTCAACACAACATTCTCTATTTTTTCTTTCTTACCCAAGTCAACATAAATCCATTGAGAATCGCTCGCATCACTTTCCCAACGACTCCCTGCTCCTCCGTCAGCTACTAAAGAAGCCGGTCTGGATGCTGATGATGAAGAAGCTACCACATTCTTGCCAAAAGCCAGATTGTATGGATTGAAGTTTAACGTGAATGCTTCCGCAATGTTACTTGCCGGTACGTCCATCTGTTTTGTACGTCCATAAGCCGCAACCTCTTTTCCATTCAGGTTGTAGATAGTTGCTTTAGCATAAGCGCCCTTCAAGTCTTTGGTAGTGGTATTTACTGCTTTTATACTATTATTAGAAGAGTTCCACTGGAGATGAAGATGTTCGCAAGCCTTCTTTGCTCCCCAATAAGCTCCGGTAGGATCATAATAATAGTCATACGTCTGCCATACGAATGATGGATATGCCGGATGACTCATCCAGATCAGAAGTCCGGCTGCATCATTCCACATTTTATCATTCCATGCTTCATACATTCCTTTCATTACTTCAATATTCAGCAACTGAGCTTTCTCACAGAACTCTTCCAGACAGGAAGATTCCCCGAATTGTGTATTTACTGATTTTTTATAATTGATAGGGTTGGCATTGGACGCTTCTTTACCAAAGAAATGCTTATTCCAAACGTTATCATCATCATCTTTCAATTGTTCATCAGTAGGCAGAGGCCACCATGAGTCTTGGGGTATAAACAGTTTCACACTCTCAAATGTCGGAAAGGTAGCCGTTCCTATTTCAGTACGCAGACCATAGCCATGATCTATACCATACGGATAAGCCGGTTCATTGAATGCCAGATTACTGCCCGAAGTCTCAAAATGATGTTTAGGCGGCTGATTTCCCCACCATCCACTTCCGGATAAACCGTCCTGATTGGAACAAGACTTATACATTCGGTCGTTTTTGTCTTCTTGAGCTATCATCTCATGCAAATAATTATCCAAATCAGGCTCCGGATGTGTTTCATTAGCACCGCACCAGATAGCAATAGAAGGGTGATTCCTTAAACGTCTCACTTTATCAAGAGCATTCGCTTTGAATGCTTCCGGCTGAGCTACGCTATTATAAGCTACATACAGCCAGAAATCATTCCATACCATGATTCCATACTTATCGCAATAATCATAGAATTCATCATCAGTCACACAACCTGTCCACAAACGGATCATGTTGTAGTTCATATCTTTATGCAACTTGATTTTGGTTTCATACTCTTTGCCATGACAACGAAGCAGATACTCGCTCATTCCCCAGTTTCCACCTTTCAGATAAATCTTCTGTCCATTGATAAAGAATGTCAGAACCGGGTAATTCACTACGTTGTTGATCATCTTATATTCATACTTTTTGATACCAAAAGTAATATCCTTTTCATCCGATACTTTTCCATCTATCGAACAAGTCAGTTTACAGGTATAAAGATTCGGTTCTCCATAGCCGTTAGGCCACCAAAGTTTCGGATTACGAATAACTAATGCAGCAAAATCACTTTTATCTACCGACAACTGTGCTGTTTCTTTTCCTCCCACCCGAATGTGCTTGGAAAAGGTTATATTTCCCGGCTGAATAACACCGGAAACTTCCACTTCTTTCGGAGCAGAAGAAGCATTCTTGATTCCTGTAGAGAAAGATAACTCCGCTTGTTGCAAAGTCGGCAATTCCGAGCGAATCCACGGGTCTTCCATCACAGCATCACCTGTAATAGACAGATATGCATTTCCTGTAATTCCGGCAAGACGCCCCGGAACATACGGCATCCAATCCCAACCGGCACCTGCCAGATAGCTGGGACTACAAGCAACACCATACGGATCTTTTCCTTTACGAGTCTTTTTCTGGTCGGGATCAGTAATCAAAACCGCAACCGCATTCTTTCCTGATTTCTTAATCAGATGTGTCACATCAAATTTGGAACGCAACATATGCCCGCTTACATCTTTAGTAGATGTCTTTGTCCCCGATATTTTTTCTCCGTTAAAATAGAAATCGGCGAAACGATTGGTATTGTCAAAATGAAGCCAAACACGCTTACCGGCTGAATAAGATGCCGGAAGTTCAAATTCCGTACGATACCAGAAAGGACGGTTATAAAACGCCTCGTCTACTTTGTATATATTATCAGCATAGTTAGGATCGGGAACGATTCCGGCTTCAACATATGCTGTAAAAACTGCTCCGGGCACTACTCCTTTCACATAGTCCGGCATTTTAAAACCTGGGGTAGAGATTTGTTCTCCTCCCATATTATTCAAATCTGCCTGCGGTTTGACTTCCCATACTATCTTGGGATTGGAACTGTTCAATGACATGGTAGAAGTCTGAGCATGCCCTATTCCATTCAGTACAAACAAACTTGATGCCAGTAAAAGAAGTCTAAACTTATTCATCATATTATTCAGCTATTTTAAATGTTAGATAAAACTCCCCATTTTGTATTGGGCTTATCGCCCATAAATAATTCCAATGTTCCTCCTGCTGCAATCTCAGCAAAGTCAAGGTAACATTTATTGTACTCCTTGCCATTCAGTAAGGCTTTTTGTATATATAGATTATTTGTGTTGTTATTGTGAGCAATAATAGTAAATACTTTTCCCTGATGATATTTTGAATCCAGCTTAAATTCTACCTTGTCAAAAACAGGACTGGTTATTTCCATACGTGTATTACCGGGACAGGAAGGATGAATTCCGGAAGCAGCCAATATATACCACGCAGACATCTGTCCGACATCTTCATTGCCAACAATTCCTTCTACTTTGTTCGCATAAGCATTTTTACAGATATATCGTGTCCACTTCTGTGTATACCAAGGCACATCCAGCTGATTAAAAAGGAAAGGAACAAAATGTACCGGTTCATTAGCATGATTATAATAATTATTCCATAACATATCAGAAGGAGTATGATCAAATAAATTAGTCAGATTAGCTATTACCTTTTCCTTGCCACCCATCAATTCAACCATTCCCGGAACATCATGCGGTACAAACCAACCTTGCTGATAAGCATTCGACTCAATGCAACCATACCATTCTTCGGTCAGTGCATTCTCCGGCCATGCTTTCCATGATCCATCTGCATTACGGGGACGGAACCAGCCTTTTTCCACATCAAACATATTATGATAGGCTTGCCCTTTTTCATAAAAGAGCTTTGCATCTTCTTCTTTTCCCAACGCCTTTGCCAACTGAGCCACACACCAGTCTGCATAAGCATATTCCAGAGTATACGAAATACTCAACGGTTCAGGTGTATATCCCAACAAATCATTCCCAAACTTAGCCGACGTGTTGACTGCATACTGATATGCTTTTTCCACATCGTATGTGCGAATTCCTTTCATATAAGCGTCTGCCAGCACCGACAATGCAGGATTACCTATCATACAACCGGAATAAGAATTCAGAAGTTCCCAACGTTCGTAATATTCCCGTCCACTCTGATCTGCCATCGTTATCAGTGAATTCAACGCATCACTCACCAAATGCGGATTGATCATCGCTTGTAAAGGGAACTGGCTACGGAAAACATCCCAACCACTAAATATGGTACGTTTGATAAATGTACCATCCTGTTCATGTATCTTTTTATCTCCGCCAATGTATCGCCCGTCTACATCTGTATAGATACGCGGATCAATCATAGTATGATACAATGATGTATAAAAAACAGTTTTCTCGTCATCCGTTCCACCGGATATCCGTACACGGCTAAGCTCTTGATTCCACAAATCATTTGCTTCCTGTTTTACTTGAGCAAAGTTTTTAGAAGCAATCTCCTGTTTAAAGTTGTTGGCTGCTCCTTCCATATCGACAAAGGAGATACCGACTTTCATCTCAACTTCTTCTCCTTCTTTCGTCGGAAATTCGGTGAAGAATCCAAGATGCTTTCCTTCCAGCTCTTTTTTATCTTTAATGACCGGAGCTTGTGATACACGTGTCAGATAAGGAATACTCACCACTTCATCACGCTTCCGAACCCAGTCATCGGGAATATCTGCACTCCAAAAACCATAATTACTCAATGGTTTGCTAAATTGTGCATAATAATAAACAGTATAATCGGAGTTTCCCTCACCGTTTCCCCATCCGCCACCATCGGGTGTACACTTCATCCAACCTTGGATGGTATGATCATCCAATACTTTCACATATTGCGAAGTGGAGGTTCCTCCCACTCTACGTGCCAAGTCTATCTGAATACGAGATTGCTCACTGGAAGGGAAAGTGAATTGCAATATTCCACAATGAGGTGTCGCACTACTCTCTACTTTAATCTTATAATCAGTCAGTTCTACTGAATAATACCCTGCTTTAGCTATTTCGGTTGCTTTATCATAAGCAGAACGATAACCTTTTATACTTCCATCTTCTTTACCCGCAATTTTTTGCAATTTGCCCGTTGTAGGCATCACAAGGAAATTTCCTAAATCCCCAAACCACCCTACTCCACTCATTTGGGTAAAGGCAAAACCTTCAATGGTTTTATGTTCATCACTATAACCGGAACCATTGTCACCGCCGGTTATTGTATTAGGACTTACTTGTACCATGCCGTAAGGAGTAGTAGCGCCGGGAAATGTCTTACCTAATCCATGATAAACACCGGCAGCTCCTACACTGGTACTGGCACCTATAAAAGGATTTACATAATCAGTCGGAATTAAATCTTCTGTTACCACTCCTGCCGAAGAACAAGCTGTCAGCCACAAAAAAGAGCAAGCTATTAAAAGATTAGCGCTAGCTTTATACATAAAAATATTACAGTTTACTATTATTAGAATATGTTCAATTCAAGTTCAAAGCAAATGTCTTTATACCGAAACGAGGGATAGAAATACTAATTTCAGATTTTCCGGCACGTGTTTTTATTGTCTTTCTGTCGATAATTCTACCATTCAGATCTACTTCTTCTATACTAGACAGCGGTATATCAAAAGTGATATTGTGCTGCTTCTTGTCACCTTCCGCATTAAACAAGCGTAATATAATTTTCCCATCTTTCATATTGGCAGCACTCACCTGATAACCGCTGTTCTTTAAGTTTACCAATGATCTTGACTCCAATTTTACAGATGGATGATAAGAACATAACAATGGTTCATTCCAACAATCACTCTTCGTTGCAATAGCAGCCTTGTCCCATTTTCCACGATGAGGAACAATAGCATATTTCATTCTCAATGGTCCCGTGATCTTATAGTCAGGTCCCCAAAGTCCATTACCAGAATATTGAGCAGTCAATCCTAGCGGATAATCCTCTCCATGTGAATAGGAAGTTGTATGATCTGAGAATAAAGCCAATGCATAATCCCCTTCCTGCTCTGCCAAATCAACCCAATGGAGAATAATGTTATGCTTAATCTGATCCCAACTATTGAAAAATGTATTATCTAACTTACTTTCACAAACATCAAACGGTGCGTTTTTATAAATACGGGGAGAACGAAGATCTACAGGGAAAAGTACACTTAACTTAAATCTGTCATCACAATAAGCTCTGCGATTATCCCGCCAACTATTTTCTTTATATTCTCCTATACCTACATTTTTCTTCCAGTTAATAGTAAGATCAAAATCAATACGTTTCTCCCCTTGGGCAATGCTTATAATCTGTACAAAAGGATGTGAAGCGATTTCTCCTTCCAATTTTACCTTTGTCTCTTGTATATTACTCCGCAAAACCGTCATCTTAGCTGGAGTCTCTGTAGAAGACCGAAACTTACCTTCGTCATAAAAATAGCCTCTCAGCTCACCAATCGAATAGTCACCCGTCTGTTTGGCAAACTCCTTGTTTCCTTCTTTTTTGGCTACCAGACTTTTAATAATTCCTCCCTTCGACAAGTCAAAAACAATTTTATACATATCATTTTCAACCACATATTCCCGTTCATTTATTATCTTTTCGTTTCCTGAAACCGTTCTTTTACCTGTCTTTACTTGCTTTATACAGTATGTGGAGTAGCCGAAGGGAGGAACATCTGCTTCAAACAACAATCTAATTTTTCCACCTTCTTTTCCTATTGAATAATCAACTTTTTTATTTCTACAATCATTGACTTCCAAATCAGTATCTGCATATTCCTGTGGAAGTACAACATTGACCTGCTCTGTTCTTCTTATCCCCAATGTATTATAAACACGTACAAATCCCTGAGCATTTTCAGAATTAATAGTATCGTTATCAAAACTGCATATAGAAGCGGAAGTAATTTTATCAGCCACAGTATTTGTCTCATCTGTCCATCGCTTTATTTGATCCGCCCACGTTCCAAATTTATTTAGTCCATTATAAGGTACAATCCAGGAATCATGATGTTGCGCAAGCATCAAAGTACGCCATGCCTCATCCAAATCTTCCTGAACACAAGTGTAACCATTGGCAAGATGAGCAATAACAGACATCTTCTCTGCCATTATTATTTTATTCTCAGAAGTACGTACTTCTTGAGCAATTCTCTGCAACACTTGGCTTCCCCACATTAAGTTTACACGCATATCTTCCTGCGAGAAATGCCAGTCATCATTCGTTTTACCAATGGAAATATTCTCAAAATAATCTTTCCACGTCACATAAATTGAATTACTTTTTATATTCTTTCCACTTCCCAACCATGGACCATTTTTCCATCCGGCATCTTGGAAACACATTCCCACAGGATGTTCAATCCCTGCATCACGACAAGCATTCAGATAAGATTCTTCATTACACCAAGCAGTTGTCTGCCAAGTAGAATTCTCTTCCAATTTCTCGCAAGCATAGCGAGGAACAGTAAGAATGGGAGTTCCATCCGGGCCTACCCAATTGACCAATTCGCCGCCATAAGCGTTAGTGTATCCTCCCCAACAAGTATTCGGGCATTTGAGTACAGCATACTTAAAACCAAATAGCTTCAATATCTGAGGCAAACAACTTGTGAAACAAGGTTCTTCCACAGAATAAGTGGTAAAAGTCACTCCCGGAAAATGTTTATTTATCTTAGCAATACCATATTGAAACTGACGTATAATGCTTTCGCCCGATATATTATAACAATAAGGCTGAGCATAAGTAGGATTTGTAAACTCTACCTGTTTACTTACTACTATATTTTTTAATTGTCGATAGGCTTCAGGAGTCTGTATTTGCACCGTATCCCATGTTTCAGGCTCTATTTCCAGACAAATTCGCCAATCCGGATGCTTGGACAACTGGTCGACAATAAACTGAGTTTTCCACTTCACCGGATAATGCCCGTATATCCCTCCATGATATCCATCAACAAAATAAGCTTGTTGCGAATGAACATGCGTACATATAAAAACAAGTAGTAATATGATGTTATAAAGTCTATTCATGGTATTTTTAAGCCTATTTATTTTCGCAATTCTCTATCCGACTCATAAATTCAGATAGTTTTTGCTTAGCAAGTTCTCTATCATCCTTAGGAAACGACCAATCCACAAGAGCCACAACATTTTGATACTCAATAAATTCCTCTCGTATTTCCCCATTATTATTCACATCCAAAAGGAAGTCTTCCTTCTCTTCTGAAGTCAATTCACCTGCAAAATATTTATTTAAATTAGTTCCCATTATTCGTTCCTTTTTACAAAAGAACGATTATCCTGGTAAATACCCCTAAAAAAATATCAATAAAATTATTAAAAGTCATGCTGCAAGGCAAATATTTAGTTTTACCCTTAACTTTTTGAGTGCTATCCCCATCTGACATTCTACTGTATTTACTGAAATACCCAAACGTTCTGAGATTTCTCTATATTTTAATCCTTCGACACGACTTAATAAAAATATGTCACGACATTTCCGAGGCAAACTATTGATTGCATTGCGAACGAGAATTTCCGTTTCATTTCCTTCCGAGATATCCGATACATCAAACCTGTCTAAAGATTGTAACTTCAAAGACATTTCTATTTCGAAAGATGTTTGTACAAACTCAATATATTTCTGTTCAAACATTTTATGTTTCAAATGATCCAAGCATCTGTTCTTTATTAACCTGAAAAGATACGCGTTCATATTTTCAATGCGATCCATAGAATCGCGCTTCGCCCATAAGTCGGTAAACACATCTTGTGTTATGTTTTCGGCATCCTCTTCCAGTATCACAAATTCCTTTGCAAACCGAACTAATTTTGAATAATAAGTAAGATACAATTCTGAAAAATCCATAGTTGTGTTTCTTTAGATTAGTATTCAGTTATCAAAAATCTTGTGATGCAAATATAGAGATGAAAAAAGCCTACTTCTTATTGGAAGTAGGCTGTAAAGTAGATATTTTTAAAGGTATTTTTCAGATAACATATTATTATTCAATATTTTACCAATTTACCATTTTAAGGTTTTGGTAAACCAAATAGAATCATTTTTGAGACAAAGAACCAAGCTTTTTCACCTCTTCTTCGAAGATATTTCCATCTAATACAGACATCCTCTTCACTTTACTCTTATAATTATAGATCGTTTGTACTGAGTAATGCAAGAAAACAGCAATTTGCGAAACATCTGTAATCCCCATTCGCATCAAAGCAAAAATACGCAATTCTGTATTCAACTGGTCTTTGTCCAGTTTATAACAATCTTCCGGTTTCAACAATGAATTGAACTCTTCGACAAAATTAGGATACAATTTTAAGAACGCTTTATCAAAATTGGTATATAATCCTTCCAGTTCCTTTTCAAAAGGACGAGAAGAAGATTTGTATAAATCATCTACTTGTCCGGTTTTTATTTTTCGATTTACATTTTTCCTATATTCATCCAGTTTATTAATGTAAACGGCACACTGGTTCATAAAATAGCCTACATATCTTTCTTTTATTAAATTAGCCTCATCCAAATTCTTGTTCAACGCAACCAACTCTTCATTCATAACATTAAGATTCTTCTTTGCACGGGAAACAATCTTAGTCTGTTTATAAGTGAAATATAAAGTGATAGCAAGAGCTACTACAAACAGACTAGTGAGCAAAATATAAAAACGAAGATTCTGCTTTTGCTTCTCTAGCCTATATAAGTAAGTATTCTCTATAATAGGATGAATACGGGCTATTACCGTATTCTTAAAACGGGAATTATAAAAGATAGCATCACTCAATGCTACTTTGATATAATTATAAGATCTATCGATATCTCCTTTATGGTATAAATTCACAGCTAAAGTCAATAAAGCCTCATTTTCTTTCACTGCCAATTTTATATCGGTCATAGCAGCTAATATAAGATACTTTTCCTCTAATTCAAGCTCTCCAACCTGTCTATACGCTCTTGACAGTCCCATAGACATCATCGCAAACCCATGAGTACCAGTTTTTTCCTTTTGATAGATTTTAGTCAGTATCTTAAGTGCTTCTTTTGCATTTCCCTGATCCTGAAGTTTTATAGCTCTTTCTTTCGAATATTCCTCCGAGGCATCATACAAAATACTCATGACTGTATCTCGATATGCCTCTTTTTCAACCAAATATTCACTGGCGAACCGAACATCATCTGTATATTTAATCAGGTTTTCATAATACCGAATACGATTCCAACAATACAAAGCTTGTAAATGACTTGGTAAATCCGAACAATTGATAGACTTGAAAATATCATTAGCTTGAACAAACAGCCCCGACAACGAATAAACAAAAGCCAACTGTAACTTGCCTTCCAATAAGTAGGTTTCATTACCCAGTTTTTTAGCTATCTCAATATTTTCATTAATGTATTGTTCTGCAGAATCGCAGACAAACGTTTCATATTGGTGGAGGATTTCGGAGTTCAGACGGTACATATCGTCCAATGTCTTCTGTTCTTTCTTTTTCGCTTTCAGCTCTTTGATAGTAGCTTCTTTCTTTTCTGTATACACAAGACGCTCAGAAATCACTTTATCTAAAACTTTCAACAGAGAATCATTCTCGCTATTTGCATGAAGATCCAACAATGAACCTAGTAAAATTGTTATAAAGCAAAGTGTGTATTTCATATCAATGTGTTATATACAATTTGCAAAAAAATGAATTTTCTTTGGGTAATTCGTCAAAAAGAACGTAAATCGTTCTTTTTATTACATCTTTTAACCAAATGCGAACTGATTCATACTATAAAAGAAGATAATTCTCCAGAGCAATATGAAGATAAAAACGGACTTGAAGTAAAGCAAGTTAAAAAATACTTTTTTGTAATCCGGACTTTGCAAAAAATATGAATATTAATCCTATATTTGCAGCCGTTAAAAGAGAAAGATGAAACAAAGCTTAAAATACGGACTATTTCTGGTACTTGCTTTGCTGATCCATGTTGTTCCCAATGAAACAATGGAAGATAACTGCAGAGTAGCCCCCCCGACATATCGCCAGGAGAAATGCTACGTATCTCAGGACCACCCTGTTCATAATGCTCTTGAACGCCTATATTATTTTTATTCTACCCAATCTTGTGATATGAGTCATGCAGATGTTGCACATGTCCCCACGGATAAAAGCGTGCAACTGCTGATTGCTTATTTTCGTGAATATAAAAGCCAGCAAAACACTTCGCAAACTCATTCACTTCATATTCCCAAGTACTTTTACGATCCTATTACATATTATATATATGGCCTAAGGAAGATCGTCATTTAGACGGTACAATCTTTTATCTTATTCGTCAATTCATTACAGTTGGTTTCATCCGGGTGTGGAAAAACTAATTGTTTATCTCTATATAATATTCAATCTAAACAGCTATTGAAATTATGAATTTTACATTTTTAGTTGTTGTTTTACTGACAGCGCTTGCTTTTGTCGGTGTAGTAATAGCCCTCTCGCGTGCTATCTCTCCCCGTTCATACAACCTGCAAAAGTTTGAGGCTTATGAATGTGGTATACCGACACGTGGTAAATCATGGATGCAGTTCCGTGTAGGTTACTACCTGTTTGCCATCCTGTTCCTGATGTTCGACGTCGAAACGGTATTCCTCTTCGCGTGGGCCGTCGTGGTGCAGGAGATCGGCGTCTTCGGCCTTGTCAGCGCCCTGTTCTTCCTGTTGATACTTACGTTTGGCCTGGCCTACGCCTGGCGGAAAGGAGCCTTGGAATGGAAGTAAGAAAACCGAAAATCAAGTCGATGAAATACGAAGATTTCACCGACAACGAATACCTCGAAAAGATGATCGAGGAGTTGCGTGCCAACGGCACGAACGTCGTCATGGGCTGCCTGGACGAAGTTATCAACTGGGGCCGCAGCAACAGCCTCTGGCCGCTTACGTTCGCCACGAGCTGCTGCGGCATCGAATTCATGGCCGTGGGCGCCGCGCGCTACGACTTTGCCCGGTTCGGGTTCGAAGTGGCCCGCGCCTCGCCGCGTCAGGCCGACTTCATCATGGTCGCCGGCACGATCACGCACAAGATGGCACCGGTGCTGCGCCGTCTGTACGACCAGATGGCCGACCCCAAGTATGTGATCGCTACGGGAAGCTGCGCCGTAAGCGGCGGCCCGTTCAAGAAATCCTATCACGTAGTGAACGGCGTGGACAAGATCCTGCCCGTCGATGTCTATATCCCCGGCTGTCCGCCCCGTCCCGAAGCGATGCTTTACGGTATGATGCAGCTGCAGCGTAAAGTCAAGCTACAAAAATTCTTCGGCGACGTCAATCGGCAGATCGACAAGAAAGAGTACGAAAAACGACTCCGCGAGGACCTCACAGCAGAGCGTCCCGAACTGAATGTGGAACCCGAAGAGAAGAAAAACGTATGAACCTGCAAGAGATAATTACGGCAAAAGTACCCGGAGCTGTCTATACACACGATAGATCGGAAGAGCGTCGTGTAGGG
>OLXR01000674.1_pt1 | contig 13357 bp, 14 predicted proteins | sample 1673941 | NCBI WGS metagenome assembly OLXR01 (sample SAMEA103958134, study PRJEB25191) | human gut metagenome
GTGAATTTCCGTTTATTTTCAATAGAGTCCTTGACATTTTCCCGCATTTTACGCAAAATATTTTCTCTTGTTATTCTGCACCGCTTCGTATATAATGATATAGTCATATCATATCGACCAGGGAGAAAGGAGTATCTTCCATGATCAGGCTACAAACCGAAAAGGGCGAAGTCAGCATTTCCGACGCCGCCCTGTCTAATATCACCGGCGCCGCGGCCACGAGCTGCTTTGGCGTCAAGGGCATGGCCTACCGCTCGATGACCGACGGGCTCGTCCACCTGCTGCGCCGCGAGGCGATGAGCAAGGGCGTGCGCATCATTCCCCACGAAGAAGGGGACATTTCCATCGAGCTGCACATCGTTGTGGAGCACGGCGTGAACATCGCCGCCGTCTGCCGCTCCATCATCAATCAGGTGCGCTATATGGTCAGCGAAAACACCGGCGCAAGCATCCGCAGCATCGACGTTTGCGTCGACAGCATGAATATGTAAAAACCGAGGAGGACATCATCCTATGCACGATACCATCAATGGTGCCATGTTCAAGGAGATGCTGCTCTTCGGCACCGTCTCCATCGCACAGGCACAGCAAGCTATCAATGATTTGAATGTATTCCCCGTTCCCGACGGCGACACGGGCACGAACATGAGTCTTACCATCCAGACCGCGGCGCAGGAGCTCAAGAAGATCGAGCCCGCGACGGTCGATCAGGCCGCCTCTGTCACGGCGTCCGCGCTGCTGCGCGGCGCGCGCGGCAATTCCGGCGTCATCCTCTCGCTGTTGTTCAGAGGCTTTTCCAAGGGCCTGGAGGGCAAGGAGACCGTCGTCAGCGACGTCCTCGGCCGCGAGGAAGCCATCAAGATCATCATCAAGTGCCAGAACGCTTATATTGAAAAATATTGCCGTTAAAGCAAAAAAAGGGAAAGGCTGACGGCCTTTCCCTTTTCTATTTTGGCATAAAGAAGGACGCATTCGAAAGAATGCGTCCTTCTTTATGCTGCATCTTCGATTTACTAAATACTCTCCTAGTAACCTCATTAGTAACCTGAAAGCAACTCGGTAACCTCAAAAAACCTCTAAGTAACCCCAAACCTTTACGGCCTTCAGCGGCAAAAAGAGACATATCCTCACAAAGAAAAAATCCCCGAGACCCTTGAGTTTCGGGGATTTTCAGCAAATTAGCGCTTGGAGAACTGAGGCGCGCGACGGGCGGCTTTGAGGCCGTACTGCGCGAGCTTTTGAGCTGTTTTTCCTTGATATTCCGGGCTTTTCCGGCTTTCTGCTTCTTAGTTATCCGGTGTGCGGACCATAAAAAACGGCCCTTTTTCATTCAGCGATAGCCTGATGAAACGCACCATTTACTACCCCAAACAGCTCCTCTGGTTTATTGTACTTCACTTTTGCATAGATGTCCATAGTTGTTTTGCTGTTTTCGTGTCCGGCAAGGTATTGGACGGTCTTTGGATCAACACCAGCATAGAGAAGATTGGTAATGTAAGTGTGCCGCAGCTGATGCGGGGTTACATCAAAGTCCAGCGTATATCTGATTTTGGGTTGATTTTTCTGGGTCATGCCCAGCGTTGGGGTAACCGTGTATTTGATGCTCTGCCCATTCACATACTTATAATAGTTCCGGGGCTTAGTGGAGCGGACAACGACATACTGCCACACTCTTTGAAACTGCGAAGCAGCCAGTGGTTCTCCTTTGCTGTCAGCGATCACATAATCTGATATGGAATTTTCTTTCGTTTCTCTCAGACAATCCACCAAACACTTCGGTATCGGAATATCCCTTTTTGCCGCCGGAGTCTTTAGCACCGTAGAAATCACGGGTCTGTTATGCTCTGTACGCCATGCCCGCCTCACCGATAGATAAGGTGTATCCTCGTCCAGAAATACACAATCCCATTGCAGTGCAAGAATTTCTTCCCGACGCAGACCGGAATACAAACCGAGCATAATAAACAAATATGGAGGAAGTCCCTTGACGGTATCCAGAAGCACGGCTACCTGCTGATCTGTCAATGCCTCCTTCTTTTTTGTCGGTTTTCCGCCTTTACCGGATATTCCTGCACAGGGGTTGTGTTCAAGGATTTTGTTTCGCTCTGCCGTATAAAAAATGCACTTGAGCAGCATATTGACCTTATTATATAAGCCTTCCGATTTCTTTGACAATGGAACAAGAGCCAACCGAATATCGTCAGCAGTCACTTCTTCCATATACATCTCTCCCAGAGGTTTGATGATATAGTTTGTCATATCCCTCGTATAACCTCTGAGTGTAGACGCAGACACCTTTGCCGACTGCATCAGCAGCCACTTCTCGCCATACTCGGCTACTGTCGGATGCTGCCGGTGAAAGATAATTTCTTCCACCTGCTTCCGGGCCTCTAACTGCTTCTCATACAATTCTTCACAAGTAGCGGCATACAAACTCAACTCTTTGCCATCTGCATCCGTAATCCTGGTTCTGTAATACTGGATTCCTTTCAATGTAATGGTCCCGTACTTCGGGATCTGTGTTTTCTTTTTTGCCATCTTTGATCGTCCTTTCTTGATAATGTGTAGTCTCCGTATCTACACTCTCTTTCTATCAGAAAGCCTCGATTTAATCAAAGATACGGCTGATGCAAAACAAAGAGCGAGACATCCTTGCCTCGCTCCTACTTTACTTCCTAATTTTATTATTACTGTGCTACGTCCCAGCTTGCAAACGCACAGCTCATTGATCTGACCAACTCATCCGGCCTGTTATACTTAACCTTTGCATAGATGTCCATGGTAATCTTGCTGCTTTCATGGCCTGCCAGGTATTGAACCGTTTTGGGATCTACCGATGCATGAATGAGATTGGTAATGTAAGTATGCCGCAGCTGATGGGGTGTTACTTCAAAGTCCAGACTGTAAACCACTTTTCCGTTATGAGCAGCCTTTTCTCCCAAGACAGGTGTGACAGTATGCTTTACTCTTTTTCCATCTTCATACCGATAATAGCTCCGCTCCTTGACCGTCCTCGTAACAATATACTGCCAAAGTCGCTTAAACTGCGTGTAGGACAGCGGTTCGCCATCCCGGTTTGAAACCACATACTCCGAAGTCGAAGTTTCCTTTGCTGCTTTCAAACACTCAGCCAAGCAAACAGGAAGGGGGATATTTCTCTCCGCAGCCTTGGTTTTCAATTCATCCGAAATCACCGGTCTGTTGTGTTCTGTATGCCATGCCCGCCTTACCGTCAGATATGGAGTATCCGTATCCAGATATACTGAATCCCATTGCAGAGCAAGAATTTCTTCCCGGCGCAGACCCGCATACAAACCAATCATGACAAAGACATAAGGCGGCAAATCTCGGATAGCATCCAAAAGTCGCTCCACCTGTTCATCTGTCAAAGCCTGACGCTCCTCTTGTGGAACTCCGCCACCTTTTGTCGTCAGATAAATCGTCGGGTTATGGTCAATGATCCTGCTTTCCATCGCTGCGCGAAAGATAGACTTATAGAGAATTACCACAGATTTATAAACCGATGCGGATTTCTTGGAAACCGAAACAAGAGCAAGCTGAATATCATCCAGGCTAACTTCGCCCATCCGTTTATCTCCCAATTCCGCTATAATATGCCGCCTGACCTTTGAGGTGTAATCCGTCAAAGTAGTAGCTCGTACATGAACCGACTGCATCAGCAGCCACTTTTCACAATACTCTGCAACTGTGGGCGTTTTCCGATGAAAAGTAGCATTCTCAATCTGTTCCAACGCAAGCGTTTCTTTGTTATATAGTTCTTCAGGTGTTTTTGCGTAGATAGCTACGAGCTTACCATTCGCGTCTTTGATTCTGGTCCTATAATATAGGACACCTCTTTTCATAACTGTGCCATATGTACTGATGAAGGAGGAAAACTTGTCCTTCTTATTAACACTGACAAAAAGGCAAAAAACAGGCGCATCAAATGAAATTTTATCAAAAATATTTTACAAGCTGCTTTAATCCACGGCGGATACTGTCTCGGACACGGCTTGGGTCTACACCTTCTACTTCGGCAATTTCATTTACCGTCATTCCCAGATAGTATCGGGCATAAATCCTCTTTGCCTGTTTCTCCGGCAGCTTCATCACAGCGGCATAGACCTGCTCCTGAAACTGTTTTTCCTCCAGAACCATCTCCGGTGTCTGCGGCTTCAACAGCACCGCATTTTCAATGCCATTCTCGCAATCCAGAGAATACTGTGCTTTATAACGATACATCTTTCGCTCATACGCAGCCTCCGCACGTTCAGCTGCTCGAATAGTCTCCATTACTTCCTCTGTCACATCTACAAAAAAGTCTGTTGTATAAACATCAGGATAAAGTTCCCGAAGGTTAATTTTCTTCATTATGTACCTCCATTTCGATTCACGGGTAATTGACGGGTGAATCGAATGGAGTCGGAGACCGACACCGGCAGACAACCGGGTCATCTCCGAAAAAATGGCAACAAAAAACGCCAGATTTCCATGAGGGAAAACTGGCGCGCCAAGAACAGTCATTATTATACTGAATTACACGGAACGATAATGCCGATGCAATGTTATACTTGCCCGGAGGAGGGGCAAGGCTTTTTTTAACTGATGTAGATCATGTGAGCTTTGAAAAAGCAAACGAGACACGGCAAAATAACCTCCAATCGGCTACCGTGTCCCTGCAAGTCGTCATAGGATTGTGTAAACGCAAAGAAACGGCGGCTCCGAAAATCAAAGCCGCCGTTTCATAGGCGCGTGAAAATGTGTCTGCTCTGCGACGGCTTTTTTCTTTTGCCGTCGCGCGGCAGACTGTTTTATAATTCGGTTTTCTATAAATTTGTCTTAACAGTCCATATTGAGGAGTTCAATTACAACGACTTCCGGGCGATTGTTAAAACGGATGGGAATAATGCTGTTACCTAATCCGCGGCTAACAGTCATATTTGTACTGCCACTTGTATATAGCCCTGCGTCATACTGTGGCAATAGCCCTTGATTGGGTGCGATCAACCCGCCGATAAATGGTAAACGGAATTGACCGCCGTGTGCGTGTCCGCTTAGAACCAGATCAATACTGCAACGTGCATAGCTTTCAAATAATTCTGGTCGGTGCGACAACAAAATAGTGTAGCTGCTTTCATCATCAACAAGACTACTCAGCTTTGTTCTGACCATAGCTGGGACTTCTCTGAATACGTCTCCTTTTATGGTAAAATCAGGGTCAGAAAGTCCAATAAGCGTTATTTCTTCTGTGTCGTGTTTTAACTGTACAGCTTCATCTTCAAGCACAATTACGCCAATCGTTTTAAATTCTATTTTGAGTTCATCATACTGTGACAGGCTTGCTTCGTGGTTCCCTGTTACATAATAAACAGGCGCAATCTTAACCGCTTCTTTTGCAAAATCAAGAGCTACACCAATATCCGTATGCCCTGCGTCCACTAAATCCCCCGTTATTGCAATAATGTCCGGTTTGCTTTCTGACAGCAATTGCAGCAACTTTCTATTGCCTTTCCCAAATTCTGCGTTGTGCAGGTCTGATACTTGTGCTATTCGGAACCCGGAAAATGCGATAGGAATACGGCTACTTGAAATTTTTATGTTACTTACCGTCAACGCTGTATTACCCCAGCTCAAATAAACAAGTAGGGCAAAAAACATTGAGCTTATTACGCATAATTTAAGATGTTTTTTCATGTTTTCTCTTTTCCCATCCTCCGTAATTATCTCTGCCGTGCGACGGCTTTTCCTTTTGTCGCTGTCCGACAGATATGACTTTTTCTATTTTATGAATATCATATCAAGGAACGACAAATCCAGCATGAGTAAATCACGCATGTTTTCTGCGTGATTTACTCATGCACTTTTTTACTGTGTTCGATATACTGCTTGTGTACATTGAAAGGAGCGATCAATAATGAGTACACTATTAGAAGTAAAAGACATCACCAAAATCTATCCAAACCAGCCGAAACCAGGACTGGATCATGTTTCTTTTGAAGTAATGCAGGGTGAATTTCTCGGTATTATGGGAGCTTCCGGCTCCGGCAAAACAACGCTTTTGAATGTGCTATCCACTATTGATATTCCTACAAGCGGCAGCATCCGCATGGGAGGGGAAAAAATTCAAGAACTTAGTCAAACACAGGCAGCCGATTTTCGTAAGAATAATCTCGGCTTTATCTTTCAAGAGTATTTTTTGTTGGACAGTCTGACTGTGCAGGAAAATATTGCAGTTCCCTTGACTTTGCTCCATGAAAGCGCAAAGACGATTGATAAAAAAGTGATGGAGCTTGCGGAACTGTTCGGAATTGCTTCACAACTGAAAAAATATCCCAGTGAATTGTCTGGCGGTCAACGGCAACGTGTAGCGGCGGCTCGTGCAATGGTAAAACGCCCGCCGTTAATTTTTGCAGACGAACCCACCGGGGCATTGGACAGCAGTTCAGCAACGGAACTGCTCTTTGCCCTCTCAGAAGTCAATCAGGCTTTAGGAACAACAATTTTAATGGTAACACATGACCCGTATGCGGCAAGCTATACAGATCGCATTTTGTACTTTAAGGACGGGCATATCATTTCCGAATTGAAACGGTGTAACAGGGAACGCCGTGAATTCTATGAGGAAATCATGCAAGAAGCCGCCAGACAGGACGAAAAGCGTTAAGGGGGGGTGGCAACATGAAATTATCCGCAATCGCCTTAAAAAATCTGAAACGGAACTTTTCGTTTTATTTCCTGTACCTTTTTTCCGTTTCTTTTGTCTTGATGATTTACTTCTGCTTTACTTCATTTTCCATGAACCAGATCATCATGGAAAAAATATCTTCGGATGGCAGAGTGGAAACCATGTGCCGGACAGTAGCAGTATTCATCATGGCATTTGTCATTTTTTATATGTTCTATTCCAATAGTTTTTTTATGCGGCGACGTATGAGAGAATTAGGGATTTATTCGCTACTTGGGTATCGAAAATCAACTATATTGAAATTATTGATCTTTGAAAATTTAATGATCTGCTTTGGCGGTATGATTCTTGGGATTCTGACTGGCAGTATTCTCCACAAAATCGTAATCGCCGGGATTGTGACCCTTTTGGGAATATCCGTAGATCAAAGCGCAATCCCTCTAATTTACCCGGCAGCAGTAAAGGCAATCCTTTCCTTTGTAATCGTCGTGCTGATTACACTTACACTTTCTAACGCAAGTCTGCTCCGAAAATCTACCCTGCTTGATTTGGTGCGACTGGAAAAGAAAACGGAAAAACCGATCCATCCCCATGCAATAACAGCGATATTGGGTGTCGGATTTCTCAGCGCAGGGTACGGCCTTGCATTGGACATTATGCGGGGAAAGCAGTCATTGTGGAATACCATTGGATTTTCTCCTATTGCCATGCTGACACTTCTTTGTGTTGTGGCAGGAACGATTCTGTTTATGTACTCATTCCTACCCTATGTCTGTCAGAAAATCCGGCAGAAAAAAAGCAGACTTTACCATGAAAATACCATTATTGTAGTGCCAAAGTTTATGCACCGCATCCGTTCTAATGCGAAATCACTGATTCTGCTGATCCTGCTGACAGCGGGGACGCTGGCGGTCTTTGGCTCGACGGTTCTTTCTATGTGGTATCCATACCAATCTTTCCGGCGCATTATCCCCTCTGCCATTGAATACCGAGTGACAAATGAGCAGGAAAAGGAAATCTCTTTGCAGGCTTTACAGGAGGCTTGCGACGAACAGGAATACGAAGTTTATGAAACGATTATTTTCAAAGTAAAAGCAACTTCTGATCGTCTGCCGACAGAATACAGTATCAGTGAAGATAAGGGGCGTATTCCCGGATTTGAATGTATCAGCCGGACAGACTATGCCACCCTGCTTTCTCAGCAGGGAAAGAAAGCGGATATTCCAGAATTATCAGATACGGATTGCATTTTAATCAAATACTATCCAGACCATGAACATTCTGACATGGGAGCCTCGTATCATCTGGACTTTGGAACAGGAATAACCGATGTAACAGTAAAACAGACAAGCATTGATAATCCTATTGGCCTTTCAAACAGTGTTGGAACGCTGATTTTGTCGGATAACCTTTATCAAAAAATGCGTGACAGTACCATAGATAGAGTTTCGGTTATCAGTATTAATGGTGAAAAAATGCGCTCTAATGAAACTGCCTACACAGCTTTGAAAGCGTCTATGCCGGACAACATTTATCTGGCAAGCGCATGGCAAAGAGAAAGTACCTTTGTCCGCGATGCAAGTTCCACTTTTTTGCTAATTTGTTTTACTACGATTATTTTCTTAATTGCTACGGGCAGTATTCTTTACTTTCAAAATATTTCGTCCGTAACCTATGACAAACCGGACTATGAAATCATGCTGAAAATGGGATATAGTCATACAATGATTAAAAAATGTGTGCGTCGGCAGATACAGATTTATTACGGTATTCCCTATGTTATTGGATCGCTGCACAGCATTTTTGCGATGATTTGTTATAAGTCTGCACTGATGGACGATCTGCTCGGACGGAACAGTGCCGTTGTTGCGCCGATCCTTTTGGCGGTGGCGATCTTCTCCATTATCTATGCTATCTATTACCAGCTAACAAAACGTTCCTGCTATAAAATTGCCTTGATATAAAGCGGCGACTGGCACTTTCATCAGTGTCAGCCGTTGGTTTATTCAAAAATATTTTGGAATAGTAACCTTGAACTCATTGGGAAAGGACAGTACAATATTAGAAAAGGAATGGGGGGAAAAATACGAAAAGCACATATTTCTCAAGACAGATTATTTGTGTGTTGAATCAATTTGCCGTGATCATTTATCTCGGCTTTATAGCGTACAACGGACATTATATAGAAAGCAATTACCTTGTTCATTTTCTATCTTTGTCGCTCTTGTTTTTTGACGCGGCGTATATCTCATATAAGAATGTAAAATGTAATAAGGTTCTGAACCACTTTTCCTTATTGTTATTGTTGCTGGGCTGGCAATTCTTATTGTACCTGTTTGATTTCCGGCCAATATCCAAAGCGGTTTCCATGCTGTTGTTGCCTGTCTGTTTTTATCAGTCAGCATATTTCATACAGACATTTTTATTTCAGAGTTCCGCCTATCGGGGGCAAAAAGCGCTGCTTGCTTTTTTGAAAATTTCCTGCGTAACAGCAATTATTTGCTTCTTCTTTTCAGATAGGGCTTTTTTCACAGCCTACCAACTGCAATTTTTTATCTCGACACTGGCTCTTGCTGTCGTTGGTATCATACAGAGAAAACGAATTGTCTTCGTGCTGAAAAGTCAAAGGAAACGTCTGCTTTTTCCACTGACTCTTGTAGTAATTCCATTTGTAATATACCTTTTCGTTTTTCACAGGGAAGCGGAATATATGGCAAGCATGGGGAGCTACATCCCCGTTATGCTGGCATTTGTATGTATTCATAGTATCGTGTTCCAATACCATCCACAGCAGGTACAATTTTTAACGCTGTCAGGGGGATATATCGTTGCTCTGGTTTTTGTCGGATTGGTTGGACTTGTTGGAATGGCATATCTTTTTCAAATCCCACTTATGGCAATTTTGATGAGTGTTTACATAGTGGTTCTGCTGGCACAGGTTTACAATATCCTTTTGTATGTGCGGATTTGCAGACAGCCGACCAACTATAATAACCCCACGGATCGTCAGCACTTCTACGCCTATTCACTGGAACAGATTAAACGGGAAGAAAACTTAAAAAAAGATTTTTCCAACTATTTGCACGATAATATTTTGCAAAACTTGCTTTCCATCAAAAACATGTTATGTAAAGCAGAACAGCCAGAGATAAGGAGGTTACTGCTCGATACGTTGACAGAATTAAATGCTTCCATCCGTTTTCAAATGCAGACTTATCACCCAAATCTGGTAAAAAGTCTGACCTTAAAGGAGAATATTCAAAATCTGCTTGATTCAATGGAAGAAAACCATTCTGCAAATATTTGTTTGGACTGCGATAAAGATGTATTTCTTGTAGAGCCATATAATGTACTCATCTATCGAATGATAAAAGAACTGGTAACAAATGCGTTAAAACATTCCTCCGCAACGACAATCGATGTGCTGCTGATGCAGGAGGACGGACGCATTACCCTAAAGGTGACGGATAATGGTATAGGGTTCAAACCGTTCACTTATAAGTCAGGTTCACATCAGGGGCTTGCTTCTATTGGGGAACAGGTCAGTTTATTAGATGGCACTATGAACATCCAACCCGCTGCTGGTGGCGGAACGGCAGTTGTCATTTCTATGCCTATGAACGGAGGTGATTCGTATGAAAATTTTGTTGGTCGATGACCATATACTTTTTGCCAAAAGTCTTTCGATTGCCCTGTGTGATAATCCAGAGATTGAGCAATTTTCCAGTACAAAGGATATTCAAAATTTGGAAAAACAAATTGCCACAGAACTACCAGATATTTTACTGATTGACATTAACTTAGGAGGACTGACAGACGAGGACGGTTTAATGCTCACACAACATTTGTTGGAGCGTTTTCCAGATCAAAAAATAGTCATTCTCTCTGGCTATAATCTTCCTGTTTATCGCAAAGAAGCAAAGAAGATCGGTGCAAGAGGGTTTATCAGTAAGGATGTAGAACCAGATGAGTTATTGCACATTTTATTGACCATCAAAGATGGGGCAACACACTTCCCACGGGAAGAAGTATTTATAGAAGAGCTGACAGACGGGGAGAGAAAAGTTCTCGAATTGGTTGCATCAGGAGTTAGGCGCCGCGAAATCGCTGAACAGCTTTTTATTAGTGAACGAACAGTATCAAATCATTTGCAACATATTTTTGAAAAATTGCAAGTTAGCTCTACCGTTGAGATGATAACAAAAGCTATTAAGCTCGGATATATTGCTCAATCTTCAATCCAGAGGTCATGCGAGAGGAAAGCGAGCTGCGCCAGCGGGTCGGACAGAAGTTGAAACTCTGCCCGGAACAGTATTTGCCTATCGTGGAAGGTGCCATTGACGGGGCCTTAAAAATTGAAAAGCCGAATGAAGAAACGGAGGGTGTCTGAACATCCTCTGTTTTTCTTATTTTGCGGGCATTTTTGGACTTCTGCAACGCTTTATAAGTAGGGATAAGATACGGTATCACGGCGCCTCTGCATTTCCCGGAGGTAGTCGATTGCCTCATGGTACAGTACCAGTTTGCAGTAAGCATCGAACTGGCACCGCTCGCCATAGTCATTGCGGGGGATCATATCCATCTTTTTTTTCCTTTGCCGTCGTCCGGCAGAATGTTACTCAATATTTAATTCAATGCTTCCTGTGAAACTCTCGCATTCAATTCCGATATAATTTCCACCATCAGGAAGTGTAATTGTGTCACTATAAGTTCCGGTTGCTTCAATCAACGTGACTGCTTCATCAGATCCAGAAATCCAAAATACTTTTGCAGTACCTTCCGTAATCTCCAAGGTACAATCAATGGACAGCTCCTTACCGGCTTCTCTCTTTATGGAAGTTCCTCCGAACAAATACTCTGTACCTGAAAAGTTCGCATAATCAGCCGTATAAGTCCCTGTATAATCATCAATTCCTTTTTCTTTTTCCCCTTGCAGTGACGATTTCCCTGTCAGTTCTATGGAGCCCGCAGATTGAACAATGTTATTGTAATGATTGAGAATTTCATCTTTTGAACAGCCAGCAAGCATAAAACTTCCCACAAGGACGAATGTTAATGCTAAAACTATTTTCTTCATAAAATCATCACCAGCCTTTCTTTGGAGCTACCTTTTTGGCCTTTTTCTTTGTTTGGGTTGCTTCTCGTTCTTTCATGCACAAAATCAAGATGGCAGAAATAACGACAGCAAGCGCAAGACTGCAAGAACAGGTTCCGATATTCCAGTTGACTGCGGTATCATAGCTACGGTAGCCTACCATTCCAAGACTTGCGGTAATCGGATAAAGGTTTGCTAATGTCATATTTCCTGCGGCAAACATCCCTCCATATCCATAGACAAAAGCAATGATTACACCGACTAAAAAGCTACCTGCCCTCCGACAAGTAAGAGCGATAATCGGCAGAACCGCAAGATATAAAAAGAAATTAACCGCAGTAATCTGCAAGGCTGCTTTTAGAGCTAAGGAAATCTCAAAGCCGGGAAATCCCACAATCATTTCTGCTATGATTGTAAACAGACTGCATATCAGCCCGAAAATAATAGACAATACGCCGCACACAATCAATTTTCCGGTCAACAGTTTCTTAAAAGAGATCGGCACAGTCAGAATATTTTTCAATGTGTCATCCGTCTGCTCACGAGAAATCATATATCCAGCAATTAGGCTGATACACATCGGAAAAATCATGGACATATTGTTTTTGATGACCTGTTCTGTAAGATAGGCAAAATCCCAAACGGAACCATCATTCGCCATAGAGGTAAACAAGGTCAGCAGGACGGATAGGAGCATGAGTGCAACGCCCGCCCAAAGGATATGATACCTTTTCAATTTATAAAATTCTGTTTTTACAATGCGAACCATGTTTATTCCCCCCTCTGCTTATATAATCTGTCAATCAGTAAGAACGAAACCAATGCCATGATCCCAAGAATGAATACAACTTGAAATGTTGAGGGAATTAGCCCTGTCATTTGCTCCAAGTCCATTTTTATTCCATGAGCCGCCATATCTCCCGCACTCCAAAATGTAGTCAGTGGCGTGGGCAGAAGCCATAACATAGTTTTAGGCAGTGTGTCAAACAATGCCGTAGCACTCATGTTCAGAACGCTGTAAAAGACACACAACAAAATGGAAAAAACATAGGTCTTACTGAAAAAGACAACAAGGACAATCAACGGGAGTGTTCCTGCCGTAATGAAGATCCCCGTTTCAACCGCCAAAAACAGCTTATAACCAATTCCATAAACTTCTAATGTTCCAATTCCGCAAAGAATTGTTGCAATGGTAGAAGCCACGCAAAAAACAATTCCAAAGATAAAAAGGACAATAATCTTTGCAAGTACCATTTGCGTGCTGGTTACGGGAATTGTACGCAGATTTTTGAATGTATCGTTGTCGCGTTCCATAAAAAACAGAATAGCGGCAATCACTCCGATAATGCAGGGCAGTAAAAACTGGATACCATATCCCAACACCATGTTAAATAGTCCATCGAAAGCATCTGCCCGATCCGTATATCGCTCCATCATAGAGGGCGTTGTCATCAGATAAGTCAGCGGGATTGGAAACAGGAACGCAGCCAAAATAATCAGCGGAATAAATTTCTTCCGTTTCAATTTCAAAAATTCGCATTTGATTAGTTTAAGCAATTCCTTCGCCCCCTGTCACA
>OLXR01000677.1_pt1 | contig 13327 bp, 8 predicted proteins | sample 1673941 | NCBI WGS metagenome assembly OLXR01 (sample SAMEA103958134, study PRJEB25191) | human gut metagenome
CGAAATCCCCTCTATATTTGCATCGTGATCAAAACCGAAAAAGATAGTATTATGGAGACAATAGCTAACACTTACAACGACATTATCACCCGTTCTTATGAAGAATATTATCAGGTGATTCTTACCTATATTACTTATCGTATCACTCATCGCTACGAAGCGGAGGATCTAACCCAAGATGTATTTGTACGTCTGCTGGACTACAAGCAAATGCTCCGTCCGGACACAGTGAAATATTTCTTGTTCACCATTGCCCGCAATATCGTAATCGACTATATCCGTCGTTATTATAAGAAGCAGGAGATAGACAGCTATATCTATGACACTATGTCCACTTCTACCAATGAAACCGAAGAAAAAATTATCGGTGATGATTTAATGACAATGGAACGGACCCGTTTGGCTGCCATGCCCGAACAACGTCGGTTAATTTATACATTGAACCGCTTCGAAAATAAAACGTCTCCGGAAATCGCAAATGAACTGAATTTAAGCTGTAGGACGGTGGAAAACCATTTGTTTCTGGGACGTCGTGAAATGCGCGAGTTTTTCCGGAATTGTATATAATCTTATTCATTAATAAATAACCCTTTGTGCTTATGGAAAAGGAGTCAGAATTTACAAAGAGGTACTTGTATGCCTCACCTTATTTTAGAGAACAAAAATTTAATACTATTTTTAAACCTCAAATTTAATATTATGAAACAAAGAGGATTAACTTTTAATTCGCAGCCGGGCAAGACAATAGTGGTCGCTCTGGGATTGATGCTGGGCCTATGTCCTGTTTCAAGCGCATGGGGCTATGCGAATGTAAATGATAACCTGGTAGTGTCACAAGTGCAGAAACAGGTGAAAGGGCAAGTGGTAGATGCTACAGGTGAGCCGCTGATCGGTGTGAATGTGAGTGTGGTGAGCCAGACTGGAGGTACCATAACGGATATTAATGGAAACTATTCTCTGAACGTTCCGCAAGGTGCTAAACTGAAGTTTTCTTATATCGGCTATAAAGAGCAGATGATAGAAGTAGGCAGTCAGACGGTGATCAACGTGAAGATGCAAGAAGACAGTGAAGTGCTTGACGAAGTGGTCGTGGTCGGCTATGGAACACAGAAAAAAGCGACTATGACAGGTTCTGTGACGGTGGTCAGTGATAAGATGCTAGAGAATAAAGGAACCATGTCAAGTCCGGTACAGGCGCTGCAAGGTCAGGTGCCGGGTGTCATCATCACACGAAACTCTTCGGCTCCGGGCGACGAAAGCTGGGGAATGAGTTTGCGTGGTGCTGTTTCCAAGAATACGACCAGTCCACTTGTTATTATTGATGGGGTGGAATATGAAAGTGTAAACGAACTACGTCTGTTAAATCCTTCAGATATTGAATCTATTAATTTTCTGAAAGATGCTTCCGCTTCTATTTACGGTAGTAAGGCCGCAGGTGGAGTAGTGTTGGTTACTACTAAGAAAGCCAAAGAGGGTAAGGTGCAAGTGGATTATAGTGGTTCGGTGACGGCTAAGTTTATCGGGCTGTCTCCCGATTTAATGAACATTGGTGAATGGGCATCGGCTGTAATAGATGCTCGTACTAATGACGGGTATACAGAAGATGATACTTGGCTACGATATGCCAAGCTGGCGTTGGCTTATAAAAATCAGTACATTAACCTAGATCATACAGCTAATCCATTCGGGACGGGTGCTTTTACTGATGTTGCTGATTTTGTATTCTTTGATACTAATTGGCAGGATATTATGTGGGGGACAGCAGCCTCTACCCAACACGAATTGGCAATTTCGGGAGGTTCCGATAATTCGAAATACCGTTTATCATTAGGCTATATGTTTGATGACAGCAACTTGAAATGGGGAAATAACAATAATAGCCGCTATAACCTACGATTGACGAATACTTTCAAACTCTCGGATAAGATGTCTATCGAATCAGTAATAGCATACAACCGCCAGGATCAGGTTGCTCCGACACAGGTCGGTTCTGCTCTGACTACCAGTGCACAGCAACCGGGATTTCCTTCGGCAACAGTTGATGGCAAGCCGTATGCCTGGGGTACGTGGGGTGCTCCTAACTGGTATTGTGAATTGGGAGGAGATAACAAACTTAAAGTCTCGGCTATTAATATCAGTGAGACATTCAATTATTCTATCACGAAAGATTTGAGTACTTCCGTAATAGCCGGCTACAACACTTCCACTGCAACTAGGGATACTCAGAAGAAATCGATCGAATGGTATAATTATGCAGGTGATCGGGTAGTACGTACAGACCCGACGGAAGATGCAAGCTCGTATACGAAGAGTAATTCACGGACAGATTTCTATTCTATTTCAGGGCGAGTAGACTGGTCGCATATATTTGCCGATGTTCATGATGTGAAGTTGATGGCTGGTTTGCAATATAATATGAAAGAGTATGAATATACGTATCTTCGTACAACTGGTATCTTACCATCTTTGGAAGTTCCTAATAGCAATAATGGCCTGATTTATTTGGTTAGTGAGGATAAGAATACACAATCCTCAAAATGGCAGGAGGCTGTAATGTCTTACTTTGGGCGTGCTAACTATAACTATCGCTCTAAATATATGCTGGAAGCTCAATTCCGCTATGATGGTTCTTCAAAATTCCAACCCGAGAACCGTTGGGCATTCTATTGGGGAACCTCTGGGGGATGGCGGCTTTCTGAAGAGGATTTTATAAAAGAACTTGAATTTATTGATGAATTCAAGTTGAGAGCTTCTTACGGTAGTGTGGGTAATCAAGCAGGTATAGATCGTTACGACGGAACACAACTTTATAATTTTAAACCAAGCCAAGGTGCTTTGATTGGTAATGGAAAAGTTTCTTATGTAGATACCAGTGGAAAACTACCAAGCCTTGACCGTACTTGGGAACGTATTCATAATTATAATATCGGACTTGACTTTGGATTCCTTAACCATCGGTTGACAGGTACTGCTGAGATGTTTTGGAAGAAGAGTAACAACATGTTGATTGATGTTATTTATCCGGGGATTCTGGGTGATAAGGCACCTACAGCAAATTATGGAGCTTTTAAGGCTCATGGATGGGAAGGAATGATTAACTGGTCTGATAGAATAGGTCAGGTAAATTATCACCTTGGTGGTACTTTCACTTACACAACTAATGAACTCACTGACAATGGGGGGAGTGGTGCAATAAAGAGTGGTGTACGTTCCGACCGTGAAGGTTATCCATTAAATTCTGTATTTGGACTTCGTTATTGTGGAAAGATACAGACGGAAGAGCAGTTGAAAAAGTATGTAAACCAATATAAAAACAATAGTACAATTGGTACATTGGATAATTTACGTTTGGGTGATAACATGTTTGAAGATGTGAATAAAGATGGAAAATTGACGGAGGAGGACTTTGTTTATTTAGGGACAGATGATCCGAAGGTACAGTTTTCAGTGAATGCAGGACTCGAATGGAAAGGATTAGACTTGTCTATTGTTTTTCAGGGTGCTGGAAAACGTACTGTCTGGCGTGAAAAGAGTACTTGGAGAATTCCGATGCGCGCAGTTTATCAGAATGGTAGCAATCAATTTATAGGCAATACTTGGAATCCGGATAATACAGGAGCTTATTATCCTTCACTGACTAATAAGTCTGAAATAAATGACTATAATTATCAGTGCTCATCTTGGTCGGTAGAAGATGGCGCCTACCTCCGTCTGAAGAATGTGACATTAGGTTATTCTTTGCCTTCTTCATTATTGGCGAAGACTAAAGTACTGTCGAAGGCACGTATTTATGTGACTGGATCAGACCTTTGGGAACATAGTAACATCAATGATGGTTGGGACCCTGAAGCAAACCGTGAAGTGGACAATGCAAAGCGCTATCCTTTCTTGCGTACCGTAACTTTTGGATTAAACTTAACCTTTTAATTGAAAACAAATATGAAATATACATTAAAAGCAATATTGATACTGATATTGGGATGTCTGACACATTCATGCCTTGATTTGGACCCGAAAGACCAAATTGCTGATGGTAACTACTGGAACTCAGTCACAGATTATAAGTTGTTCGCTAATCAGTTTTATAGTTGGACTCGTGACTTTTCAAACAGCGTATATGATGCGCCTCATTCTGATAAACGTTCTGATCTTATTGTAGACAAAGGAGGGACGAATGTGTATAGTAATGGTACAAATAGTATTCCGGCTTCAGACAATAATTATACAGATAATTACAACCGTATCCGTCGTGCGAATATACTTTTACAGAAAGCCGAAACTTACGATAATCCGACTGATATCGCACAGTATGTGGGTGAAGCGAAATTTTTCCGTGCTTACTGCTATTTTGAGTTATTGCAACTCTATGGTGATGCTATCATCACTAAAACACCGTTGGATGTAACTGACCCGGAATTGAAAGCTTCTCGTAATGACCGTAGTGAAGTGGCGGACTTAATTATTCAAGATCTGAAGGATGCTGCCGGTTTGCTTTCTGCTACTTCCGCTGTAGAGAGTGGTCGGGTAGGTAGTGAAGGAGCTTGGGCATTTTTGTCAAGAGTAGCTTTATATGAAGGTACCTGGCAGAAATTCCGTGGGAATACGGTACGTGGAAAAGAGTTGCTGGATATTGCTGCCAATGCAGCTAAAGAAGTGATTAATAGTAAGAAATTCAGTTTGTATGCACCTGTTATTTTGGGTGATAGCGCACAGAAGTATATGTTTATTTTAGAGGATGTAAAATCTAATCCTGCCGGACTTCAAAAAAGCTCTAACACGGAATATATTTTCTCCCGTCGTCATGATGAAACACTGAATCCGATTAATAAGAATATCACGAAAGAATGTTTGGCAAATGCACAAATGATTTCTCACAAGTTTGCAGCATTGTATCTTTGCCAGGACGGACTTCCTATTGACAAGTCTCCTAATATGTTTATGGGATACGATAAAATAGAAAGCGAATATCTGAATCGCGACAATCGTATGATTTATACATTATGTAAGCCTTATGGCTATTTTTGGAGCAATGAAAACTCTCGTGTCAATTGGACAGGTGATGCAGCAGATAGAGCATCGGCTTCCATTAAAGGATTGATTCCGACCAGTGGTAGTGGTTATAACAATCAGAAGTGGGCTACTGAACGTGCTGTGAATACAAATTATGAAGGCTATGATTATCCTATCATCCGCTATGCGGAAGTGCTGCTGAACTATGCCGAGGCGGTGTTTGAGCGTGATGAGACCATCTCTGATGAAGATTTGAATATTTCTTTGAATTTGGTTCGCAATCGTATCAACACTCAGATGCCAAAGTTAACAAATAGTTTTGCTCAAACCTACGGATTAGATATGCGTACTGAAATCCGTCGGGAACGTACAGTCGAACTCTTTAACGAGGGATTCCGCATTGACGATTTGAAGCGTTGGAAGACAGCTGAAACAGAAATGCCGCAGAATATTTTGGGTATCAAGTGGACAGGTACGGAGTATCAGACCAGATGGCCGAATGCTTCTTATTCTAAGAATAGTGATGGATTCCTGATCATAGAAAGCGGGCGTAAATGGGAGGATAAACATTATTTGTATCCATTGCCTACAGACCAATTACAGCTTAATCCGAATTTGAAACAGAATCCTGGTTGGGGAGAATAACAGATCGTTTTATTCATTAAAAATAACAGGTATGAAAAATAGATATTCAATATATAAAAACTTGTATGGTGCGTCTGCTTGCCTGCTTACTGCTTGCATGGTATTGACTGCATGTGACAAGGAGAAAGAGTTTACTCCTGCCATGTCTGAAGCGAAATTGATAAACTCCATTACTTTTGATGTGAGTGCGACATTGCCGTTGGCTATTGGCATGGATTCTACCATTGTCTATTCCGTAGAAGCTCCGGATGATTTGGAAGACCGTACAATTGTATGGAAATCAACGGATGAGAGTATTGCACGTGTGTCACAGGATGGGACTATAACCGGTGTGGCAGAAGGTACGGCTGTTATCAGTGCCACTCCTCCGATTGGCTTTGGGGCAACCGCTTCGGTAAAAGTGGAAATTGTTCCCGAGATTATAAAAGCTACCAGTCTGACACTCACAAATCCACGGGAAGGAGAAGTGATTTACGAAACGGACAAAATCCAGTTTGAAGCGCAAGTATTACCGGCTGACCACACATACTCTTATCTGACATGGAAGAGCAGTGACGAAAACATAGCTACTGTTTCTTCGCAAGGGTTGGTGAACTGTCTGAAGGCCGGAGAAGTGACAATTTCTGCTTTGACACATGACCATAGTGGTGTATATGGCTCCTATGTCTTGAAAGTTGTTGAATATATTCCGGTGGAACATGTTGCTATTGAACCCTATACTGATATGATTTGTGTTTCTATGGGAGATATAGCTCTGGATGTTACTTATACACCGGCTGATGCGACATTGGGTTCTGTTGACTGGGTGTCAAGTGATGAAAATGTAGCAACGGTGGATTTGGGTATTGTTACACCGAAAGGCTTCGGTACAACAGTGATTACGGCCACTTGCAGGGCTACGGGTGAAACAGCCTCTACCACAATTTCTGTAGAAAGCGGTTGGTGGATTTGGGATACACGGAATGAGTTTGGTGAGTGGACCGTACAGGGACAAGCTACTAATGGTCCTAAGATTGAACGTAAAGATGGCAAGTTGGTCGTAACATTAGGGAGCGGATCAAAGAGACGTGCTGACTTGAGACTTCCGGTGAATGATAAGAATCCATTGTATCTGGATATAGCTACTTATCCGGTATTTGCAATGCGTTGTGATATACCTAAGGGGGGGGCAAATACTTTGGATGCGGTTGCTTTGTCAGGAGTAAATATTGGTGGACCTAAATGTAATGATGGTATTACACTGGCTGATGGGACCCGATTGATTTATTATGACATAGCGGCGTTGAATAAGTATGATTTAGGTGTGATAGGATTCAAGACTTTTCAGATAAAAGTTGCAGATATTCCTGAAGCCAATGTAACTTCGGATACTTATAATGTGTATTGGGTCCGTACCTTCAAGAGTGTAGCAGAAATGGAAAACTTTGCTGAGGCGGAAGTTGCAGCAGGTAAGTAGTTGAATAATAACCAAAAATGAAAATAACGATGAAAAAGAATTTAATATTTGTACTTGGACTTTTACTGGTAATGGGCTTTACTGCCTGTTCCAGTGAAATAGAAGACGGAACGACAGATATAGATAGCTGGCCTATGCCTTATGAAGAGGTGAAAGGAGAATATACATATCAACACCCTTGTGCGATGTTTAATGATGCGGATTTTACTCGTGTCAAGACGATGCTGGACGATGGTACGGCACCGCAGGCTGTGAAAGAGGAATTTGAGATATTGAAAAATAGTGCATATACTTCTCTTTCTTATAGTGCTAGTCCTACAGAATGGATTGTGAGGGGTGACCCTACCGGTACCGGCGAAAGCAGTGAGAACTATGCGAATGCCATGCGTGATGCAGCAGCTGCCTATCAATTAGCTTTATTGTGGAAACTAACAGGCAACAAAGAGTATGCAGCGACCTCTGTTAAAGTAATGAATGACTGGGCTGATAAATGTAAGGGAATCAAATCAAATGATGCCAATCAGATGCTGGCTGCTGGTGCACAGGGATATACTTTTGCTAATGCTGCCGAGATTATGCAGACTTATGACGGTTGGGCGGATAAGGATAAAACTGATTTCAAGAAATGGATAGTAGATGTGTTTGCCGCAAAGAACATTGAATTTATGAAAGGACATGGAGGCCAGTGTAGTGACCACTATTGGTCAAACTGGGATTTGGTAAATATGTGTTCTTATATGGCTATTGGCATCTTGACTGAAAATGATGACATGGTGAACTATGTGGTGAATTATTTCTATAATGGTGTAGGTAATGGTTATATAGGTAAGTTGATTCAGGGAACATTTACAGATCCTTTGGGTAGCGGTGAAGAGATTGCTCAGAATCAGGAAAGTGGTCGTGACCAGGGACATGCTATGATGTCTGTAGCCGTTACTGCAAATCTTTGTCAGATGGCTTATACCTTTTATCAATGTAATCCTACCACTCCGCAACTTGATTTTTTTGCTGCCGATAATAATGCCATGATGAAGATGGGTGAATATACGGCACTCTTCAATCTGCGTGATGGAGCTGATCAGAAAAATGCAAATGGGGCATGGCTGTTGACAAAACAACAAATGCCTTTTAATCCATATAAGTATTGCATTGATTGTGCATGTTCCGATAAGAATCATGGTACTACTCATACGTCAGTAGCGGATGATACGGGACGTGGAAGTCTTCGTCCGGGATGGGAAATTTATTACAATCACTATGCGAAGATTAAGAAAGTAAGTAGTGGGTATAAGTATGCCAAACAAGCCGCTGACAAAATGCGTCCCGAGGCAGGTGCAGATGGAAGTAGCCGTTATGGAACTAACAGTGGAGCTTTTGACCAGCTAGGTTGGGGAACACTGATGCTATATAGAGAATAATCTTAGGATTTACGAGTTACTTAGAAAAAGGTGGTCTCCACTCTCAGGAGGGCACCTTTTTCTAAGTAACTCGATCATTTTATAATTGTTTCATTTAACAGCCACTTCCAAACAGGGATAACTTCTATGTTTATGCCCTTTTCATGAGCAATAGTACGCTCTTCATCTTTGGTAATGATATACATTTGTTCCATTGGAAAAACTGTATTGAGTTTGATTAATGCTTCAGTTTCCCGCTGATAGGTATTTTCGTCCATTAAAGAGTAACTGACCTGATATGCAGTCTTTTGCTCCGGAATAATGAAGTCTACTTCAATATTCTGGTTATAGAAATAGACCTCATTTCCGTATTTTTTATAGAGTTGTATAGCCACTATATTTTCCAGTAGACTGGTATTAGCATCGGTCAGGAATATGTGAAGCAATCCGTTATCAATGAAATAATATTTCATATTCGAATTACGTTCAGCAAACTTCGCTGCATAGTTCTCTAACGGAAAAAGTAGGCATGATTCCTTTAAATATTTTATGAAATCGATAATTGTCGCTTTACTAATCTTTATTCCCGCAGTGCTAATCAAATTGGCTAATCTTGTATGTGATACGGGCTGTTTGACACCTTCTGCCAATCGTTTGACCAGCAATCCCATAGCTTCTTCGTTTCTTATTTTATTGCGTACGATTAAATCACTGAAAAATATTTTGCTGTATATGTCATTTAGCCAAGCTCTTTTTGCAATAATATCCACCAATTCAGGAAATCCGCCGAATGAAAAATAATCATTGAATAGCTTACTTACCTCCGCACTTTGTTTTCCGTACATCCAGTTGGTAGCCAAAGTGATATTTTTAGCTTTTAAATATTCGAAGAAAGAATAGGGGTATACATCAGCGTTCCAATAACGTCCTCCCAAGGTTGTTGCGATTTCACGACTTAACATTTTGGCATTGCTTCCGGTGATATAGACATTATATTTTTGATTGGCTAATCGCCGGGCGAAATTCTCCCATCCTTCTATGTTCTGTATTTCGTCGAAAAAGAGTATAGGACGAAGATTAAACATGCTGGCATAGGCTTGTAGAATGAGGTCGAAATCATGAGTGGTGAACTGGCGCAAACGTTCGTCATCGAAGTTAATGTATACCATTTCTTCAATACTATGCCCTTCTTCTATTAACTGCTGGATACGTTGATATAGTAGATAGGACTTTCCTGCTTGTCTGATACCGACAAATACATAATTTCCATTCTTCTCAAAAAAGAAAGGACGTTTTATCAAAGGTATTTCATTTACGAATTCCTGTCCCTCAATAATGATCTTGCGGATGATTTCTCTTTCCATATATAATTGCTGTTTTGATGGAATTATAACTGTACAAAGATAATTAATAGTTTTCTATAGAAGACGATTTTTGAAAAGAATCGTTCTCTATAGAAAACTATTTTCTTTAAAAAGAGTAAATGTGTGATGGATGAATCATCGATAAATAGGAAAATATTCATGGGAGAGTTAGGTAATTACCTAACTCTCTTCGTATATATAAGCAAATAGGTCAGTAAATAGATTGTTGAAATAAGATAATGAATTCAGTTTTCGGAGCGGTTAGCTTTTTATAAAGGTGAAAAGAGCCTGTTTTTAGGAATAACATTTAGTTTTTTTGAATGAATTGATTAGTTAGGTAATATGCGTAAAAAGACTCTGTTTATAGCAGGAATGATGGCTTGCTGTTTTGTGGCAAGTGCACAGGAAATCTCTAGGACCTGGGTGGCTGACAAGGGCGACGGCACTTATCAGAACCCGGTTCTTTATGCCGATTATTCCGATCCGGATGTGTGCGCGGCGGGAGATGACTTCTATATGACAGCTTCCAGTTTTAACTGCATCCCGGGACTTCCTATACTTCACTCCAATGATTTGGTAAACTGGTCGCTTGTGAATTACGCCCTGCCGGTTCAGGAACCGCAAGAGTTCTTTGATAAAGCGCAGCATGGCAAAGGAGTATGGGCACCGGCAATCCGTTTTCATAACGGAGAATTCTATATTTATTGGGGTGATCCGGATTACGGCATCTATCTGATAAAAGCAAAAGATCCGAAAGGGGAATGGACTAAACCGGTATTGGTAAAGGCGGGGAAAGGAATGATTGATCCGACTCCTCTTTGGGATGAAGACGGGAAAGTATATCTGATACATGCCTACGCGGGAAGCCGTAGTGGAGTGAACAGTATTCTGGTCATCTGCGAACTGAATGCCGAAGGAACAGAAGTGATTTCTGACCCGGTGATGGTGTTCGATGGAAACGACGGTAAGAATCATACGGTAGAAGGTCCGAAACTTTATAAGCGGAACGGATACTATTATATATTTGCTCCTGCCGGCGGAGTTGCTACCGGCTGGCAGTTGGTGCTTCGCTCCGGAAATATCTATGGTCCTTACGAGTCAAAGATTGTAATGGCACAGGGAAAGACGACGGTCAACGGTCCTCATCAGGGAGGTTGGGTAGATACGAATACAGGGGAATCCTGGTTTGTACATTTCCAGGATCAGGGTGCTTATGGACGTGTTATTCACCTGAATCCGATGAAGTGGATCAATGACTGGCCTGTCATCGGAGCCGATAAGGACATGGATGGCTGTGGAGAACCTGTAACTACTTATAAGAAACCGAATGTAGGAAGAACATATCCGGTAGCGACCCCTCCGGAGAGCGATGAATTCAATACCCGCCATCTGGGGTTGCAATGGCAATGGCATGCCAATAAGAAAGATACTTATGGCTTTACCACCGGCTTGGGATATATCCGGCTATACGCAGGCAGCCTTTCCAAAGAATTCGTAAACTTCTGGGAAGTCCCCAATCTGTTGATGCAGAAGTTTCCGGCGGAGGAGTTTACAGCTACTGCCAAGCTGACGTTTACAGCTAAGCAGGATGGGGAACAGGCAGGTATTATCGTGATGGGATGGGATTATAGTTATTTGTCTGTCCGTAAGGCCGGCGATAAATTTATCCTGCAGCAAGCCGTATGCAAAGATGCGGAACAACAGAATCCCGAACAAGTAAAAGAACTGGCGAGCTTTCCGGTAGAATATCTGAAGATGCCGGGTGTTGCCGATAATGAATGGAAGACCGTTTATCTGAGGGTGAAAGTAACCAAAGGGGCCGTTTGTACCTTTGCTTATAGCCTGAACGGAAAGAAATATACCACAGTAGGCGATGCTTTCACAGCCCGGCAGGGAAAATGGATTGGAGCCAAGGTCGGATTGTTCTGTGTCACTCCTAATGACGGAAACAGAGGCTGGGCAGATGTCGACTGGTTCCGGATGACGAACGAATAAATGAGAATAGAAAATAAGAACTAACACGAAGATATAGAACGAAAAATGAAGAAGATTGTAGCAGGGTTGGTTGTAGTGCTAGGCTTTTATGCTTGTGCCCATCGGACTTCCGGTACTTTGGATGTGAATAAGGCTTTAGGCTATTGCGCAGAACAGACCCAACGTACATTGGTCGAACTGAAAGGAGATTCAGGGATAGACTATACGATGATGCCGCGTAACATCATGGCGGATGAGCATCATTGGAACTGTCGGAAAGCAACGAAGGAAGAATGGTGTGCCGGTTTCTGGCCCGGAGTATTGTGGTATGATTACGAATATACGAAAGATAAACAGATTCAGGAAGAAGCGGAGAAGTTCACGAACTCTCTGGAGTTCCTTTCCAAGACTCCGGCTTTCGACCATGATTTGGGCTTCCTCGTGTTCTGTAGCTACGGAAATGGTTACCGCCTGACCAAGAATCCGGCTTACAAACAAGTGATTCTTGATACAGCCGATACGTTGGCTACTCTGTTCAATCCCATTGTAGGAACTATCCTTTCATGGCCTCGTGAAGTGGAACCCCGCAACTGGCCGCACAATACCATCATGGATAACATGATTAACCTCGAAATGCTTTTCTGGGCAGCGAAGAATGGTGGAAATCCTTATTTATATGATATTGCCGTTTCTCGTGCCGATAAAACGATGAAATGCCAGTTCCGTCCCGACTATACATCTTACCATGTAGCGGTATACGACACCATTACAGGTAATCTGATAAAAGGAGTAACGCACCAAGGTTATGCCGACAGTACCATGTGGGCGCGTGGTCAGGCATGGGCAATCTATGGATACACGGTAGTTTATCGTGAAACGAAAGATCCTAAGTATCTTGATTTCGCGCAGAAAGTGACAGATGTCTATCTCGAACGTCTGCCGGAAGACAAGGTTCCTTATTGGGATTTCAGTGCACCGGGAATACCGGATGCTCCGCGTGACGCTTCTGCTGCGGCAGTGGTGGCCTCTGCTTTGCTTGAACTATCCACTTACCTCCCGAATGGAACCGGAAAACGTTATAAAGATGCTGCTATTGAAATGCTGGCAAGCCTGAACTCTGACAGTTATCAGAGTGGTAAAAGCAAACCGTCATTTCTGTTGCATAGTGTAGGACACTGGCCCGCTCATTCTGAAATAGATGCTTCTATTATTTATGCAGATTATTATTATATCGAAGCCTTGTTGAGGCTGAAACGTCTGCAAGAAGGACACGGGGTATTGGGATAACAGTATTTCCGGGCTTATGAATACGGTAATATCAAAGTATCGGTAGAACTAATAAAGTGAATAGTCCGATTAGAATAGGTGATAGTGTAAAAAAGGAAAAGCTCTGCAAGAACGAAGGTTCTATACAGAGCTTTTTTTACTGGTTAGGGTTAGGCTTATTTATTATTTTACCTTGATGATGTCATAATTCAAAT
>OLXR01000681.1_pt1 | contig 13281 bp, 8 predicted proteins | sample 1673941 | NCBI WGS metagenome assembly OLXR01 (sample SAMEA103958134, study PRJEB25191) | human gut metagenome
ACATAATAGGATTGTAAGGAAGGTAAATAAAGTAATTTTCTTCATTGTGTTTTATATTTTAAGTGGGTATGTATAATCAGCTTTGCAGAAACTCACAAAGTTTCTGTACAGCCAGTGCACGGTGACTGATCTTATTCTTTATTTCGTTTCCCAGCTCGGCAAAAGTCTGTTGGTAGCCTTCGGGTTTGAATATCGGATCATAACCAAAGCCGGAATCCCCACGTTTTTCTTGGATGATTTCTCCTTTTATCACTCCTTCAAAGAGATACTCCTTTCCGTCCAGTATCAACGAAATAGCGGTGCGAAATTGCGCTTTACGGTTTTCCTTTCCGTCCAGTTCGTGAAGAAGTTTGAGCATATTTGCCTGGGCGTCGTGTCCTTCACCTCCTGCATAGCGGGCGGAATAAACTCCGGGAGCTCCGTTCAAGGCTTCCACTTCCAATCCCGTATCATCGGCAAAACAATCCAGATGATAGTTTTTGTAGATATAGGAAGATTTTAATAACGCATTTCCTTCCAGTGTTTCGGCTGTTTCGGGAATGTCCGTGTGACAGTCGATATCATTCAGGCTGAGCAGTTCTATCTGATTCCCGAGGATAGCGGCTACTTCTTCGAGTTTATGAGCATTGTTAGTAGCAAATACAAGCTTGCGTTTCATTGTCTTATTCTTGTTTTAGCGGAATTATCCGGATTCATTCACCTGTTTATTTCACTTTCAACTGATCGAATCCTTCGCCATATACACCAATGACAGAACTCTGTGAGATGAAAGCGTTCGGGTCGATACGTTTTACCAGTCGGAAGATATCCAGCGACTGACGCCTTTTGGCCAGTACGACCAGTACTTTTACGTCGTTTTTGCTATACCATCCGGTGCCGTTGAGTACCGTTACTCCGCGGTCTGTATCTTTGATGATACGGTCGGCTATTTCGTCATACTTCTTGGAGAAGATAAAGAACTGGACGGATTGGCGGGCACTGTTGATAATCCAGTCGAGCACGACACCGATGATGAACAGGGTGACGAAACCGAAGATTACCCGGCGCCAGTCATGGAATACAAAGTAACAGGAGCTGATGATGAATACATCACAAATCATGATCATTCTTCCCAGCGATACGTCTTTGTATTTATTGACAATAGCGGCGATAATATCCGTTCCTCCGGTACTTCCGTTATAATTGAAAGTAATGCCCAGGCCTACACCGCACATAGCCGCACCGATGATACAGGCCATAAAGTCCTGTCCGCTGCCAAGCAGCAGAGGTTTCCCGTCAGCAGACATATCAGGTGTCTGTATGTAGTTATTTACCAGCACTTGGAATATCCACAGCAAGAAGGTCAGCATGAAAATAGCGTAAGTAGTCTTTATGCTGAATCGCGGACCTAATATCTTGATAGCGAATGTCATCAGAACTGCATTGATAATAAAGTACGACCACTGGATAGGAAATCCTGTTGCGTAATAAATGATAGCCCCGATACCGGTAGTACCTCCTGTCGTTATCTGGTAGGGTAGCAAGAACGCCGCCCATCCCAAAGCATAACTTATCAATCCGAGAGTAATGTAGATATAATCTTTCACCTCTCTCATTATTTCCGCCTTTGCTGGTTTGCGCATTTTGGTTTATTATTGGTTAAATCTGTATAGTGCGAACTTGTATTAAGATTCTCTTATACTATTTTCAGGCACGGATTACACGGATTAACGCGGCCTTTTCAATAACTCAAAACCGTGAAATCCGCGTAATCCGTGCCTAAAATCTATTATACTACTACGTTTACAATCTTTTTCGGCACGACGATGATCTTCTTCGGTGTTTTGCCTTCGATCCATTTCTGCGAACGTTCGTCGGCTAATACGGCAGCCTGAATGGTGTCCGAAGCGGCATCAGCGTCAAACTCCATGTTGAAGCGTGCTTTTCCGTTGAAGGAGATGGTATAGTTGATCGTATCTTCTTTCAGATATTCTTCGTTGAATGCGGGCCATGCGGCATCGCATACGGAAGTTTCGTGTCCCAGTGTATCCCACAACTCTTCACATACGTGCGGAGCGAAAGGAGCCAATACGATAATCAGTTGATTCAATATCTCTTTCTTGCTGCATTTCAGATTGGAGAGTTCGTTGACACAAATCATGAATGCGCTGACAGAGGTATTGTATGAGAACTGTTCGATATCTCCCGTTACCTTCTTGATCAGCTTGTGAAGACTCTTCAATTCTTCTTTCGTTGCAGGTTCGTCTTTCACCAGATACTCGTCCGTACGACTGTAGAACAACGACCAGAACTTACGGATAAAGCGGTGTACACCGTCGATACCGTTCGTATCCCAAGGCTTGGATTGCTCCACCGGACCGAGGAACATTTCGTACATACGAAGTGTATCCGCGCCGTATTTATCTACAATCATATCCGGGTTAACCACGTTGAACATTGATTTGCTCATCTTCTCAACTGCCCATCCGCAGATGTATTTTCCGTCTTCGAGGATGAACTCTGCTTCCGCATATTCGGGACGCCATGCCTTGAATGCTTCCAGATCGAGAATATCATTGGATACGATGTTTACATCCACATGAAGCGGAGTAACTTCGTATTGGTCTTTCAGGTTCAGTGAAACGAAGGTGTGAGTATCTTTGATACGATATACAAAGTTACTGCGGCCTTGGATCATCCCTTGATTTACTAACTTTTGGAACGGTTCTTCTACTACGGATGCGCCTACATCGTGCAGGAACTTATTCCAGAAACGAGAGTAGATCAAGTGTCCGGTAGCGTGTTCCGTTCCTCCAACATAGAGGTCTACGTTCTTCCAGTATTCGTCCACTTTCGGGTCCACTAATGCTTGGTGGTTGTGCGGGTCCATGTAGCGCAGATAGTATGCGGAGGAACCGGCAAATCCCGGCATGGTGTTCAGTTCCAACGGGAAGATGGTGATGTTGTCGATCTTCTCATTTTCTACTGTGCACTTGTTTACCGTGTCCCATGCCCACTTAGTGGCATGTCCCAATGGGGGCTCGCCTGTTTCGGTCGGCAGGAATTTGTCTACTTCCGGAAGTTCCAGTGGCAGACAGTCTTCTTCGATTACGTAAGGCATTCCGTTTTTGTAGTAAACCGGGAATGGTTCTCCCCAGTAACGTTGACGTGAGAAAATGGCATCACGCAGACGGTAGTTCACCTTTACACGTCCCAAGTTATGCTCTTTCACATATTGCTTGGTCTTTTCGATGGCTTCTTTGATGGTCAGTCCGTTCAGGGAAAGATCGCAGTAAGGAGTTACATCCGGGCGGGGAGAGTTGCAGACGATTCCTTCTTTGGCGTCGAAACTTTCTTCACTTACGTCACAACCTTCTACCAACGGGCGGATTTCCAGTCCGAAATGCTTGGCAAAAGCATAGTCGCGGCTATCGTGGGCGGGTACGGCCATGATGGCTCCTGTTCCGTATCCTGCCAATACGTAATCGCTGATCCAGATGGGCACTGCTTCACCTGTAAACGGATTGATGGCATACGAACCGCTGAATACACCGGTAACGCTGCGGTCGGCGATACGTTCGCGTTCCGTACGCTTCTTGGTGCGGTCCAGATAGGCGTCTACTTCTGCTTTCTGTTCAGGAGTAGTCAACTGGGCTACCAGTTCACTTTCCGGAGCCAGTACCATGAAGGTCACGCCGAACATGGTATCTGCACGGGTGGTAAAGATGGTAAATTCGAGATCGCTGTCTTTTACTTTAAACTGCACTTCAGCACCTTCGGAGCGTCCGATCCAGTTCTTCTGAGTTTCTTTCAGTGATTCGGTCCAGTCGATGGTATCCAGTCCGTCGAGCAGGCGTTGTGCGTAAGCGGATACACGCAGACACCACTGGCGCATCTTTTTCTGAACTACAGGGAAGCCGCCGCGTTCGCTGACGCCGTCTATTACTTCGTCGTTTGCTAATACGGTTCCCAGTGCCTGACACCAGTTCACCATTGTTTCACCCAGGTAAGCGATGCGGTAGTTCATCAGGATTTCCTGCTGTTCCTTTTCGCTTTTCGCTTTCCATTCTTCGGCGGTAAAGCTGAGTTCTTCGCTGCAGGCAGCGTTGAGTCCTTTGTTTCCGTAGATTGCGAATGCGTCGATCAGTTCTTGGATAGGGCGTGCCTGCTGTTCGTCGTTGCAGTAGTAGCTGTTGAACATTTTGAGGAAAGCCCATTGAGTCCAGTGATAATATTCGGGTTCGCAGGTACGGATTTCACGGCTCCAGTCGAAAGAGAAGCCTATTTTATCGAGTTGCTCGCGATAACGGTCGATGTTGTTGACGGTTGTGATAGCGGGATGCTGTCCGGTCTGGATGGCGTACTGCTCTGCCGGCAAACCGTAAGCGTCGTATCCCATCGGATTGAGTACATTGAAGCCTTGCAGTCGTTTGTAACGGGCGTAAATGTCCGAAGCGATATATCCCAGCGGGTGTCCTACGTGTAGTCCGGCTCCTGAAGGATAGGGGAACATGTTTAATACATAAAATTTCTGCTTCGATTCGTCTTCCGTAACTTGGTAGGTTTTCTCTTCCACCCACCTTTTCTGCCACTTCTTTTCAATTTCTCTGAAATTGTACTCCATAGTGATAAAGTTTTTATTTATAGTGATTTATACTGTTATTTCTAATTCGAGGCACAAATTTACGTGTTTATTTTCAGATAACCACGATTTCCCTATTGACTTTCTTGTTTTTATTTTGTATATTTGAGGTCAATAAAATAAAGAAATAACAATGAAATATATAAATTTTATTACATAAAGTTCAATAGGTTAATGTGCAAAATTGCATAACGAGGATAACGAATGGGCAAGAAACTGTGAAGGTTTTTGCCCATTTTTGTTGTAATAATTCTATTTCAGGTATTGAAAGTGTCAAAAAAGAGTTTATAATAAACTTGGGTACCGTTTATAATAAACTCTCTCGTTATTTATTAAAAACGCGTAGGGAGTTTATTCGATTTTGGAGGAATAGTGTAAGAAAGGAAGATATACGAATTTGGGGTGTCTGATGGTGGTGATTTGTTTGTAAATTAGAACTTCTTTCTGTAAGGTTGTTTTTTCTATTTAGTTTTTGGATACTGTCTAAATATATTAGGCTTAGTTTTAAAACAAAAAAGAGACAAGAGAAAAATAACACTTAGAGATTTAGAAGGGGGAATAAAGAAAATAGTTTGATATTATCCTATTGGACTTGTCTGCGCTAATGTATATTGTAACATTCTATTTCTCGTTTTACTTTGCTGAAAATGAAATTCTATCATTTTTAGGGTTTGAACTGACAAACCTTTTAAATAAACGTTAAATTAGACCGTATATTCCCCTAAAAACGATCTTTCCCAGCCTATACCTTCATTTTTCTCCTCGAATTAATTGCAAATTAATTACTAAATTAACTAGCGGGACTTACATTTGTGCCAGTTATCATAAAATTCTAAGAAATGAAAAGGCTACTGGTACTATTAACATTGGTTCTCGCATTCTTCTCTGCCAAGGCACAGGAAAACAAAAACTACTGGAATAACAAGCTCAAAATTGTGTCATTCCGGTTACCTCCTCCTCCGGTAGGATATACACCCAAAATCGTAGATTTGAATGGTGGTGGAAAGCCGGACGCTATCTATTCGATTACCCGTGACAGTATTCCGATATTATGGCTGGACGATGACGGAGACATGAGATGGGATGATCTGGAAGGAGATACAAAAAATGACTGTCTTTTGATAGACAGAAACCGTGATGGCATTTACGGTGGACATGGTGATCTTATTATCGACTGGATAGATACCGATAATGACGGAAAAGCCGATATGCAGATTGTCGCCGAGTATCCTCCCCGGAAAGCGGACGAAGTATGGCCAAACGGACACTATATGATCGTGCTGGATACTGACAAGGATAATATCTTCAACTATATTGATTGGAACACCATGCAGATTAAAAGCTGGGACAAGACAGGTATCTGCGATTTCTATATGGATTATAGCGGGCAGTCAGCTTTTCTTAAGATTCATGTCGCTACTTACAATATGCAGGATGTAAGGCTGAACTGGGAAAATCCATTTCTTTTCTACGATGAAGACGGTGACGGACTGAGTGAAATGGCAATCAGACTGGTAGATTCTCCAAAGAAAGTAGATGCCAGTGCACCCGCCAACAGCTTCGTTAACAAGCAGCTGACCGGAAACATCGACTGGGTTTCTATTGCCGTCGATATGGATAATGATAATCGTCCGGGTGATGAATTTGACTTTGACTTCACGCTTTCTTTCAGAGGAAAAGGGTTTGATTACAGAGATCAGGTTCATAAGTTCCGGAATCCCCGATTGGCTGGGACGGATTCTTTCTTTGTAGATCCCCGTTTCAGGAGGATGACTGAGTTGATTTATCCGGACCATGACAGTGCATGGGACCTTATATTCAACAGAGGAAAATGGGATCAGGTTTATTTTGGATATGATGAAGATGATGATTGCCATCGTTGGGAACGTGTAGAGTTATACGACCCGCGCGACCCTTTCAAGGTGGGATGGAACAAAGGTGGAATTGATCATAACAAACAATCGGATGCAGCGGGTGACCGTGGGGAATGGGACCTGGATAATTCAGGAAACGGCCAACTTTATATGGGTAAGTTTGACGGCAGACTTCATCTGTATGGTGCGGAATGGGGATGCTGGCGAATCGATCAGAACACAGACTACTATCAGGGATGGGACAGGATGTGGTTCGGGTTGGACAAGAATCCTTCCCGTTTTGCAACGGTGAAGTACACTGACAAAGATGGCAACGGCTTCTTTGATTATCTGGAGTATGACCTCGATGGTGACCAGACTTTTGAAACAATTGTGGATTTAAAGGAAATGGGAGTAGACGACCGTTGCGAACTCATTGATGTTTCATCTTTTAAGTATAAAGACTTCATAAATTTGATGGATAAGATGGCAGACGGTATGTGGAACAATGCTATGCAGGCATGCAAGGTAGCCGAGCATTTTCGGGTAAATACAGGTTGGTATGCCAAGTTGAAACAGGCATTATCCATCCGTGAGAAGTATGATAAAGGATACTGGTTGCAATTGTACTTGTACAAGGATCTGGAATATCTTTTTACCCGCAACCAAGATGTCCGTTCATTGGAAAAGCTAAATAAAGCCTATTATACAGGCGATTGGTCAATCCTGTTATAACTAGCTAAAGAAATAGAGATTATGACGACTAAAAAATATATTCTGATTGCTTGCGGACTTCTATGCCTGCTTTCTGTTGCCTACGGGCAGAAGCGCGAAACTTATTTCTTCTCGGCAGAGGACATGGCTAATATCCGGTCATCTGCGCAAACCCCTTGGGGAAAGACCATTGTAGATACACTAAAATCGCATATCGACGAACGGTTGAAATATCCGCTGGCTGTCCCTAAAGAAGAAGCCGGGCATCTGCACGACTATTTCTGTCCGGTACATAATGTGTTCTTTGAGTTCGACTGGAATAGTCCTGACAAGCAGTATTGTTCCTTCTGCAAGAAAACGTGGAGTTCCGACCGTATCAACTGGGCATGGATAACGATTGCCCAAGACAGGAACAAGCAGTTTCTTACTGATTGCATGTATGTGTATCTGGCTACCGGAGATAAAAAGTATGCCCGCTATATGAAAGACATGTTGCTGGATTACGCCGATAAATACCCGCATTATAAAATTCATGATAAAGGGCGTAACACTCCCGAACCTGCCAATTATAGTGCAAAGATATATGCGCAAAGTCTGGATGAGGCGGGATGGTTCAGTGATGTATGCCGTGTCTACTCTGTTGTTAAGCCTTTGCTCAAAAAGGGAGAGGTGGAAAAAATAGAGAAAGGATTGCTGAAAGAAGGTGCCGGTCTGCTTTTGAAAAGAGGTGGTGGAGGCAACTGGCAGGTCTGGAATAATAGCGGACTGGCCGCTATAGGAGTTGCCCTCAATAATGACAGTATCGTGAAAGTCGCTGTTGAACACACGAAAGTGGGTTACCGGCAGATGATGAAAACACACGTCAACAGAGACGGCTGGTGGAACGAGGGTTCTGCCAATTATCATTTCTTTCCGTTGAGGGCGATGCTGCTGACGGCTGGTGCAGTCCGTTCGATGGGATATGATTTGTGGGACAAACAACTGGAGATGATGTTCGTGGCTCCTATAAAGAGCATTTATAGTGACTTGACTTTTCCTTCCCACAACGACGGATGGTATGGAGTTTCACTGCCGACACAGATCAGACTGTATGAAGTGGCCTATGCCCGCTATAAGAATCCCCTATTGCTGAATACTCTACAGGATTGCTATCGGCTGGAAGACAGACTTTCGCCGGAAGCGCTTCTGACCAATACTACTATCCATCCCGACAAGGAACTGAAGGAATCGGAAAGCTACCTGTTTGGTCAGACGGGCTATGGGGTATTGCGGAGCGGTAAGAAGTCGGTAGTACTGAAGTACGGTCCGTCCGGTGGTGGTCATGGGCATCCGGATAAACTTTCTATCTCCATCCATAACGGTGAAAAGGAGATATTGCCTGATTTGGGCACCTGCGCCTACGGAATCCCCGATTACCTGAACTGGTATAAACGGACGCTTTCTCACAACACGGTAACTGTCGATTGTAAAGACCAGCGTCCTGCGACGGGGCAGATGGTATATTTCGATAATCATTCCATAGAAGCCTTTTGTGACAAGGCTTATCCGGGAGTCGAAATGAAGAGAAAACTTCTGTTGAAAGGAGACACCCTTTGCGACGAGTTCGATTGCATCTCAGACACGATTCATCAGTATGACTATGTGCTGTTACTGACAGAGCAGCCACAGATAGAAGGAGAGTTTACAGGTGCAAAGCTTGATGAGGCGGTTGCTTATAAACAGATCCGAAATGTGAAAAGGAGTGTGATGAATCATCCGTTTACAGTCAGTACGCCAACCGGAAAGATTACTTTTCGGGTAGATGGCGTGCCGTCCTTTGAATTGTTTGTGGGCGAAGCTTCCGGCATACCGCCTACCAATCCGGATATTGTAACAAAAACCGGGACTGAACGACGTCCTGTAGAAACCTGTTACCCGTTGATGATCCGTGTGAAAGACAAAAATATGACTGTAAGGGCACAATGGGATATTTTCTGATGTCGAGTATTTATCTTTATAATTAATATATATGAAATATCTGATAAGCTTTTTGTTTTTAGTCCTATCTTTTTCAATGAAGAGTGAGGCAAAAGTGACATTACCTTCCATACTTGGAGATAATATGGTATTACAGCAGCAAACAGAAGTCGAACTATGGGGAAAGGCCCGTCCCAATGCTGTTGTGACGGTGAAAACTTCGTGGAACAACCGGGTATATAAATCGTCGTCGGATGGAAAAGGAAACTGGTCTTTGAAGGTATCTACCCCTGTTGCGGGAGGGTCTTACAAGATTACTTTCAATGACGGCGAATTGCTCACATTGCAGAATATACTGATCGGTGAAGTCTGGTTCTGTTCGGGCCAGTCGAACATGGAGATGCCTATGGGCGGCTTCGACCGGCAACCGGTCAGAGGGACGAACGATCTCATCGCCAAAGCCAAGCCATCCACACCTATCCGAATGTACACTACAGATTCAAAGGATGGGAGATGGGTACGTCAGTTTAGTAAAACGCCTCAGGAAGACTGCCAGGGCGAAAATACCCCGGTGAATGTTTCCCACATCAGTGCCGTGTCTTATTATTTTGCACGTTATATACAGGAAGTGCTGGAAGTACCCGTAGGCATTGTTGTATCTACCTGGGGAGGATCGAAAGTGGAGGCATGGATGAGCAGGGAATCCATAAAGTCTTTTGACAGTATCGACCTTTCCATACTCGACAACGATGCTGAAGTGAAGAATCCCACCGCTACTCCGTGTGTGCTTTATAATGCGAAGATAGCTCCCTTGACTCATTTTGCTGTGAAAGGATTCTTGTGGTACCAGGGAGAAAGCAACCGTGACAATGCCGGTCTTTATCAGAGCCTTATGCCTGCCTTTGTTACTGACCTGCGTGCGAAATGGGGCAGAGGAGAGCTTCCTTTCTACTTTGTGCAGATAGCTCCTTTCAACTATGAAGGAGCCGACGGTACTTCGGCTGCCCGCCTGCGTGAAGTGCAGTTGCAGAATATGAAGGATATACCGAATAGTGGCATGGTGACGACAATGGATGTCGGCCATCCGGTTTTCATTCATCCCGTAGACAAGGAGACGGTAGGAAACAGGCTGGCCTATTGGGCATTGGCACAGACCTACGGTATGAAAGGATTTGGATATGCTCCCCCTGTTTATAAATCAATGGAGATACAGGAGAATAAAATCTATATCAATTTCGATCATGCCCAACGCGGACTGAGCCCAATGTGGACATCGCTCAAAGGATTTGAGATAGCAGGTGAAGATAAAGTGTTCCACCCGGCTTTTGCCGAAATAGAAACCAAGACTGCCCGGCTGGCTGTTTCGAGTGACAAAGTTCCTCATCCTGTGGCCGTGCGGTATGCGTATAAGAATTATGTAGAAGCAAGCATTTTCAGCATTCATGGTATCCCTGCGGCGCCTTTCCGGACTGATAACTGGTAATTCCGTATGAAATATATCCGTGAAAGTCAGTGCGTATATCCATGATTCCCTGTATCTTTGTGTCCTCATTAAAACCATCATTATGGAACTAAAGCATGGATACTATCATCTGATTGCCATACTAACAGTAGCTATCTGGGGACTGACATTCATTTCGACTAAAGTATTGATAAATCACGGGTTGACACCTCAGGAAATATTCTTTTACCGCTTTCTGATTGCATATACAGGCATTTGGGTCATTTCTCCCAAACGTTTGTTCACCGGTAACTGGAAAGATGAATTGTGGCTGGTAGCCGGAGGTATATTCGGCGGCTCGCTTTATTTCTTTACAGAGAATACCGCTTTAGGGATTACGCAGGCTTCGAATGTATCGTTTATCATTTGCACGGCTCCCTTGCTGACCACTATCTTGTCTCTGCTTTTTTATAAGAGCGAAAAGGCATCGAAAGGACTGATATACGGTTCTTTACTGGCATTGATGGGGGTAGGGTTGATTGTTTTTAACGGTAGTTTCGTACTCAAAATATCTCCGATAGGCGATTTGCTGACTTTGCTTGCCGCATTGTCCTGGGCATTCTATAGTTTGATTATTAAAAAAATGGCCGGACGCTATCCTACTGTATTTATCACCCGTAAGATTTTCTTTTATGGAGTGCTGACTATTTTGCCTGCTTTTCTCCTGCATCCGTTGCAGCCCGATACTGCCGTACTTTTGCAACCGGGCGTATTATTCAATTTGCTATTCCTCGCCGTGCTGGCTTCCCTGATTTGCTATGTACTGTGGAATGTAGTGTTGAAACAGTTGGGAACAGTTCGGGCATCCAATTATATCTATCTCAATCCGTTGGTGACAATGGTGGCATCCGTAATCATTCTTCACGAACAAATCACGTGGATTACATTATTGGGAGCAGGTTGCATTATTTTTGGAGTCTATCAGGCAGAAAAGAAATAAATAGGTAAAACCACACAAGAAATAACAAATATAAGAGTGACAAAAAGGAAAAAGAAACGCATTAGCGAAAAGATGCGGAGATACAATCTCAGTTTACAGCGTCCCCAAGAGGAATTCCGTCGGCGTGTGATAGAGTGGGAGAGAATGAGGAAAGAAAGGGAACCGGAAGAAAGGAGGAAAGAACGGCGGAGAAAATGGAAGAAATGGCTTGGATTAGCCGATTTTACTGAATATGACGGTCCGTTTCCCATTTTTATATGTGCAGTATTCTTTTTAGTGATTTTTTTAAGTGGAATAAGTTTATGTGTTTTAGGATTGTTCAAGGATCCATATAAAATTCAAATAATGCCCATCTTGCAAGGTCTACTTTTAACCATTTGGGGTGCGAGGGCTTTGATCATCTTTTATCCTATTCTAAAAGAAGTCATAATCGCTTTATTTAAAGATAGAAAAAAGTAGGGGTATTCTCAAAATAAAGAAATACGGCAATTGCTTCATTGCGAATTACATGGATTACTTTGATGGGGCAGCTTGTATTATAATTGGGTGTTTATCTGGCAGAAAAGAAATAAGAAAGAATTTTTTCTATATGCAAAGAAGAAATTCTTTCTTATTTCAGTTTGAATGACAGATCTGTTTTATATCTTATTTAGCGAGTAATTGGAGAATTTTATTACTAACATCGCTGTTTTCCTGAACACCACCAAAAAGCTTGGATTGTGGACCGTATGCAAACAGTGGAACCATGATTGGTGTATGTCCTTTAGATACAAACATTGCTTTCATTTTGCCTTCTTTTATGTTTCCGTCACGTAAAGCTAATGCTCCGGTTTCATGATCAGCTGAAATAATCACTAATGTATTTCCATCTTTTTCTGCAAATCTGATAGCAGCTTCTACCGCCTTGTCAAAGTCCAATACTTCACGGACAACTGCCGAATAATCATTGTTGTGCGCACTTTTATCTATTCGGGCACCTTCTACCATTAAGAAGAAACCGTTAGTACTCCTGCTCGAAAGATAGTCAATGGCCATTTGGGTGGTAGACGGAAGGAAATCTCCCCGGTTTTCGTTTACAGAAGCCGTTTTGCTCTTTGTGGGTAAATATCCTAGTTTTTTAGATTTCTTGATGGCTTTGTCATTCGGTTCTTCTATGATGGTAAACTCTTTTTTGATTTCCTTTTGAACGTTTGGTGCTTGTTTTTCAAATAGTTCATAACTACCGGCAGAAAAGAATGTCAGCTTACTGTTAGGAAGATCTGCCCATATTTCTTTAGACATTCCACGTTCCGGTTGGTGAGCAAAGAAAGCAGCAGGAGTAGCTCCGTCGAGATTGTCAGTGGTAACGATTCCTGAAATGTAGCCATAGCCGGATAACTTCTCCGGTAAGTTGGGAATAACTTGGTTATTTTCATCCATTCCGAGTGCTCCGTTTTTAGTTTTTTTTCCGGTTGAGTAAGCAGTTCCGGAAGCAGCTGAATCTGTTGTAAACTTGTTGGCGGATTGCGTTCTGACGAAACCGCATGTTTTTAAATTAGTGATAGTAAGCTGTCCTTGATTGGCATACATTCCTGAACAGATATGTGCCAGTCCCATGCCGTCACCTATCATTAAGATGACATTCTTCACCGGTTTGTCGGTAGCATCCATGTCAAATGAAGGAACATACGAACTTTGTGGATTTTCGTTCTTAAAA
>OLXR01000682.1_pt1 | contig 13277 bp, 15 predicted proteins | sample 1673941 | NCBI WGS metagenome assembly OLXR01 (sample SAMEA103958134, study PRJEB25191) | human gut metagenome
CATGGTTGGCAGCTGCGCAAATTGCACGGGATAAGGGATATGAATGTGCGGCTCTTATGGTTGAATTCTCTGTATATAATATTGACTATTCTGAGAGTGTGACGGACTCTTCGACGCCATTGCTTGACAAGTTAAACACGACAACAGTTTTTAATAATTATAAAAACAAAGTACTTAATAGTGGCTTGAAAGATTTTAGCGGAGGAAGTTGGTCTTTTACAATTCAAAAGTCTGATAATGCAGATTTATTCTATGCATTGCATAGGGTAAGCACCTCTGGAACAGGCTTCATGATTGGTAATTCTATAATGTATTATTTGATTACCGTTCATGACACATTTGATTTTGCATATGACAACAACTATGACGACTTGTTTACTACTACAGTGAACAATTGGGCTTGGTTGTGCCAGCAGACGCATGTGTTGAATCCCATAGAGATAAATCTTAGCACGGCTATTGGATAAAAAATCAGTGGTATTTATTTTTTACGAAAGTAAAAGTTGAAACCTAAAATAAGGATGGCTCTAACGTATGAAAAATTTTACGGAGGCGTTTCCAATGCAGAGCAACTGATGTATAAGAAATCTTGTGTATACTCTAAAAGTAAAGAAGGAAAATTAAAATGGCTAGTGAAAAAATATCTCGTAGAATTTTTTTTGAAAGCAAGTGGGATTGTGGCTCTTTCTTCAATGGAGCTTAACTCTGGGCTGACTGCTTTTGCAGATAATCAAAGTGATGGAAGAAAATCTCATATCGAGAGATACCATAGATACGATTTTGATACAAAAGAAGAATCTATAGAGGAAATTATAGTTGAAACCAATTCCTTCACGGATGGAGAGACAACTGCAGGCTATTTTCCAAATGGAAAGATTTCGGATATTGATCTACCCGATCTGTATGCGATTATCGGAAGCAATGATATCACTGTTGTTGATAATCCAACAGCAACACCATATTGTAGCACGGTATGCCTACAGATAACGACCAATAATGGAGGGACAAATTATGGTTCTGGATTTATGATTGGGCCTAATGCACTTGCAACAGCAGCACATAATCTATATAGTATAAAGGAAAAAGCCTACGTTAAGTCGGTAAATGTCGCACCTGCTCGATCTGATAATAGTAAACCTTTTGGAAGCGAAAATGTATCGGCAAGTTCGATGATTGTTAGTGGTTCTTATCTTGCTGGAACAAGTTCAGAGGATTGGGCAATTATTACGCTCAAGAATAATTTAGGAACGAAAACGGGATGGCTTGGGTTACATTGGCAGTCTAGCAATTATTCATCATCACAGTTGGTGTATGCTTATGGCTATCCGAGCCAAATAAATGGTGCCGATGCGAGATATCGGATGTGTAAATCTTCTGGGTATATTAGAAGTCAGACTTCAAAATATCTCAAGGGCGATTGGGATTTGACAGGTGGCTTTAGTGGTGGTCCTCTTGTAGAATATATTTCTGGAGCTGGGTATGTAGCTATCGGAATCCATAAAGATGGAAGCACAATTGATGGTTCTTCATATCCGACTTCTTATACAGGGGCATTGAGAATAACACAATCGCTTTATACGCTGTTCCTTTCATACAGAGGTTGATAAAATGAAATGCAAACGGAAGATTATGGTTGGCATAGCATTTGTGGCAGTGGCTCTCTGCATTCTATTTCAATTGAATACATCCGGAAGAAAAAAATCGGAACTTATAGTTGAAGAAGTTGACCTGAAGAACAATTGTATTTATGCGACTGCAAAAAATCAATTATATGATACGGATGACAATTATATAATTTATGGCGCATCAAACTACTTGAAAGGAAATCTTCAGTTGTCGTATCTTAAAGAAGGCGAAAGCATTCTTGTGATATCAAACGGTAAGGTGTTGCTATCAGATCCGTATCAATTTGATAAAATATACAGTATTCAACTGTTGCAATAGCGTTTCATTTTCTCAATAAATAATATAGGCTATTTACAGCTGTCTCCTCTGTTAAGTGGTGGTGCAGTGCTTATTCTCAATAACGATGCGATTGATGAAAATGATAGACCTTTTAGGAATTTAGAATTTTCTCAATAATCAAGCCACCCAAATGGCAAACTTGAAATCATCGAGAGATACATAAGATATAGGGTTGAATCGACTTTCGTGTCGAAAAAAACAAGTGCTAGAAATAGCAAAATCCATTGAATTTTAGAACGACATTTATAAGAAACCAGTAGATTTGCCTGATGTTTGTGATTTCTTTGACCGTTGGGCCATTGATTTTGCACTACTATGAGCAAAGGAAAAACTTAAAATAAGCCAACAACCCGCCATTTGCAGCGACTGCAAGTAGCGGGTTGTTTGGCCTATTTAGAGGTTAGTCTTTCAGTTTGCCATGGTCACAACCGAGCGTGAGGTAGTGCTCTATCTCCCCGCTCAGCACCATCCGTGCGTACTCCAGCGGATTGTTGTATAGCAGCCAATCAAGTTCAGCTCGCTGTGCCGGGGTATTGCCGTACTCGTCCTCAATGGCGATACAATCAATGGAAAGGGTTGTGCCATCTTCAAATCGGGTTTCCACCCGGTTGGTGTCCATGTTGTAGCGGCAGGAAAGCGCTTTTTGAGAGTGATTAAGGTCGAAATTCTGATTTCGTTTCATTTGAATAGCTCCTTTAATGATTTTGAAATTTGATTTTCAACGAGATGAGGTCTCTTTTTTCTTTCTCCTAAGTCACCCAACCGCACTACCCTGCATCCGTAGCACAGATCACGCTGTCCACATCCGGGCGGTGCATGAGCTTTTGCAGGATGCAAAACTGCTTTTTGGTGCTGGCAGACACCAGATACTGCCACTTCTGCGGTAGGATGGGCAAGTCTGCAATGCTCCACTTGACGTACTTGGCATCGTAGATGTTGGGCGGTGCCAGTTCCACCAAGTGCCCCACGCACCAGCTTACCAGATAGCCGTTGCCCTTAAGGTAGCCGTCCTGACGTCTGGTGGCACCGAGGACTTTGGCATAGGACATGGCGACGGACGGTTTCTCCGCCACGATCAATTTTGCGATAAGAATCCCTCCAATCTGTTTCGGATTGCAATATGTAAGGCGGCAAACGCCGCCAATAGAATTATTCTTCTGCGTTATCCTCCTCGCCGGTCTCCTCCGGCTCATCCTCCACAGGGATTTCAAAGTCGCCCTTGTCCTCAGTGTAGTTTGCATCGGGGTCAAGGGCTTCTTTTTCTGCCTGCTTTTTCTGCTTCTGCTTCATAAAGGTGTAAATGCCACCGCCAGCAACCAAACCGACCAGTGCCAGTACGCCTAAGAACGTAGCAGCATACTTCGTAACTTTGTTGCCACCAGTCTGTTCAGAACCGGATGCCACCGCTTCTTCCGCAGCCTTTTTCGCATCCTCCTCGGCCTGTTTGCGCTCCTGTTCTGCCTGCGCCGCCGCTTCTTTTTCAGCGGTGTAGGCATCGGCATCTTCATCTTCCATCAGGGAAAGAAGGTCGGCTTCGTCCACAAGATTCATGAAATGAACGGTGTTTTCCCCCTTGTCGTTGCGGTCGATGACCAGATAGAATGTGTTGCCAGACTTCGACACCAGCGTGATGAACTGCTGCCCGCTGCCATCCGAATAACTGGTGTGGTAATCGTCCACCATCGTCAGATTGCCCTCCGGGGTCAGAGCACCGGTTTCCTCATCGGTCACGGTGACAGCCTCTTCCTCTTCGGTGGCAGCAGTCAGGACAGGCTGTTCCACTTCCTCCACAGGCTCACCGCCATAGGCAAAAGCAGGAGCCGCCATGCCAGCGCACAGTGCCACCGATACCAGCAGTGCGCCCAGTTTCTTAATCTTCATCTGCATCCTCCTTCTCGAAAGTTGCACCCACGGCAGACAGCGCAGCAGGGTTCGGGGTGGTGGTGGCAGACTGCCGCAGCAGGGCGGCGAGCTGTTCCGGCGTGACCTTTGCCGTCCGCACCATCTCGTTGACCTCGGCGGAATCCTCCTCCTGAATGCGCCGTTCCAGAATCTCGATGCGGTTGTTCAGCTTGATGCGGCGTTCCTTCTCTTTTTCCAGCATCGCCCGCAGCTTATCCGATTTTTCGCTCATAAAACTCCTCCAATCATTTTGAAAGCCGCCCAAAACCGGACAGGTATTTCTGCCAGTAGGACGAGTGAATATCAGCATACTTTATGGGGTCTCCGGCAGACACCATCTTGCCGTTTCCAAGGTAGATGCCCACATGACTTTTCCCCGGCGTATCATACGTTCCTTCAAAGAAAACAAGGTCGCCGGGCTTTGCTTCGGCTTCGGAAATGTGCTGGCTCTTGTTCCACAGACCGTTGGCGGTGGTGCGCCCCACATTGTAGCCGTTCTGGTTGTAGACCCAGCAAACGTAGCCGGAGCAATCAAACCCGGTTTCCGGGGTAGAACCGCCCCAGACGTAGGGCGTGCCCACATACTTTTGGGCTTCCTTGTAGATGGCGGCAAATTCCTCATCCGTCAAGGCTTCCGCTGGAACCTGATAATCAATGCCGGGTGTGCCGGAGCCATCGGAGCCACCGGGCGGCAGACCGCCGTTGAACAGATAAGGCCGACCACCCAGCGTATCCTGAAAGATCTCATAGCGTTTCCACTGGTCGTTGTCCAGTTCCTCCCGGATAACCACTTCCAGCCCTTTATTCACCAATTTGGTGTGGAAGATGCGGTACTCATAGGGCACCTGCGTAGGGACTGGGATTCCTGCCGGACTGATGACCCAGACGGTCTTATACCGTATCTGCACCTCCACCCATGTGGTCAGCTTGTACTGCTTTTTGAAGGTCTCCTTCAACTTGCCCTGCACCTCTGACCGGGTGTAATCGTCATAGAGAGTCGTGAGAAAAGAGGTCAACTGCCATGGGTCATGCTCGATGGGGTCAAGGTGATACTGGTACTCGTTGTAGCCGGGGTGGTCGGTGGGGGTGCGCTTGATCTTTTTGTCCAGCTCCTTTTCCAGCTTCTTGTAGTCGGTTTCGGCTCCCCGGATGTCCCGGTCCTCTGCGGTGTAAATGGTCTGACCGGATACCTGCGTGGTGCCTGAAAACAGAATGGAACAGGACGAAAATGCCGACATGACCAGCAGCAAGAGCAAAAGAAAAACGCCCACGATCAAAAGAACGTGCGCGTTACTTTTTGCAAAATTGGCAATGCCGTTGACTGCGGTACTGACCACCGATTTTCCTTTGTCGATGACCTGTTCCATGCCAGACTTCGCAGCAGTGGTGCCATTGGATACCGCTTTGCCGCCTGCGGTCTGTGCCGCTGTACCCGAATGGGCGGTGGCATAGTGACTTTTACGGATTTCTTGCCGCTGTTTCCAGCGTGAAAGCCAGTTGGAACTGCCCTCGCCGGTGCCGGATGCGCCTGCATCTTGTGCCGCAGGCGGCTTCTGCACGGAAGATTTTGCGGTTCGGGCCCTTTTCTTGCCCTGCATCTTGGCTTTCTTTTTCAGCTTTCTGGCGTAACGGCTCTTGGAAATATCGTGGGTAGTCTCGGCAGCTTTTTCGCCCTCGCTTAAAGCCTGCGTGCCCACATTGTCGTCCTCGTACTGATCAATCTCTCGATGTGCCGCAGACCGGGCGGCAGCAGCGGCATACATAGCACGTTTCTGCTGCTTTGTCATGCGGGATGCTTCATCCGGGGTTATCTCGGCTTTGCCAAAACGCAAATGCTGGGATTTCTCCGCAGCTTTGTCTGCATCCTGTTTCAGTTTCTGCTTTTTGGGCACCGACTGCTCCACTTTAGACTTTTTCGGAGGGGAGCGCGTAGCCGTGCGCTCCTTTTCCTCCTCGAATTTCAGCTTCGGCTGTTTCTCACTCATGCTTTTGCGCCTCCGCAACTTCGGAAAGGCGGGTCGTAAGGATGCGGTAGAGTTCAAGGTCTTTCGGGAAGTGGTCAACAAAGGGCAGGATCACGTTGCCGAAGAACAGCAGCCCTTCACCCTCACCGGAGTGAGTGACGTAGGAAAGCTGATGGGGCGAAATGTTCAGCTGCTTCGCCAAAATCTGCCGGTCTCCGTTCGCTTGATTGAGCATATAAACGAAGTCCGAGTTCTCAAAAATATTTGATACTTCGGGGCTTGCCAACAGGTCTTTGACGTTCTGCGTTAGGGCTGTCGGAATGCCGCCCCACTTACGGAAACGCTTCCAAATCTCAACGGAATAAGCAGCAGTCTGCTCTTCCTTCAAGAGCAAATGGAACTCGTCTGCATAGTACCGGGTGGATTTTCCGGCACTGCGGTTGGCGGTCACACGCCCCCACACGGCATCCTGCACGATGAGCATACCCAGCTTTTTGAGCTGCTTGCCCAGCTGCTTGATGTCGAAGCAGACGATGCGGTTGTGGATGTCCACGTTGGTGTGATGGTTGAAGATGTTCAAAGAACCTTTGACGTAGATCTCCAATGCTGCCGCCACATGGCGGGCTTCCGATTCGTCTTGCGTCAACAGTGCATTGTACAGATCTTCCAACAGCGGCATATTTTCCGGGGTGGGATTCTCGAAATACTTGCGATAGATCACATGGACGCAGCGGTCAATGACCGTCTTTTCCACCGGCTGCAAGCCCTCTTTGCCGCCCACCACCAGTTCGCACAGGGACAGCACAAAGTCGGCTTTCAAAGCCAGAGGGTTATCCTCTTCCGAGTAGTTGCTGTTGATGTCCATCGGGTTGATATACTGGGTGCTGGCAGGGCTGATGTGGATGACCTGCCCATGCAGACGCTCCACCAGCGGAGCGTACTCACATTCTGGGTCGCAGATGATGATATCATCGTCCGTCACGAGGAATGCGTTGCAGATCTCACGCTTTGCGCTGAAGGATTTACCGGAACCGGGAGTGCCCAAAATCAGACCGTTGGGGTTCTTCAGCTTTTTGCGGTCAACCATAATCAGGTTGTTGGACAGGGCGTTCAAGCCATAATACAGGCTTTCCTTGCCATTGTCGAACAACTCCTGTGTGGTAAACGGCACAAAGATTGCCGTGCTGCTGGTGGTCAGACCGCGCTGGATCTCGATTTGGCAGTCTGCCAGCGGCAGCGAGGACATAAGCCCCTGCTCCTGCTGAAAATCGAGGCGGCATAATTCGCAGTTGTGCTTCTGGGCAATGCTGACTGCCTGAAACACGTTGGTTTCCAGTTCCTGCTCGGTTTTCCCGGTGTTCAGCACCAGAAAAGTAACAAGGAACATACGCTCGTTTTGCGACTGCAATTCTTTCAGCAGGGCTTTTGCATCCCGCCCATAAGTCGCCAAGTCTGACGGCAACACGTCCATATCATATCCGGCGCGGACGGCTTTCTTCTGGTGGAGTAGGGAGCTGCCGCCTTACTATCTTGCAATAGCAGGTTTGCATCACCCTCTCCGGGAACCGTACTTACCTCTCTCGAAGTATACGGCTCTGTCATTGTTCGGTCAGAAAAACTCATTGATTGTGAATTAGATGGTGGCAATGCTCACACACTACAAGTGTCTTTCGCCGTTTTGCTAACATTGCGATTTCCCACGGTTCTTTTCCTTTAAGGTTTTTCAGTTTATTGATATGGTGGATTTCGTAACGTTCGCTTTCCGTTGTGCCACAAAGTTCACAAATTCTTGCTTTCAAACGCTTCTCAAGCGGTGTTACCGACTGACCATAAATAATTGCGGCATTGCTAATGCAGTCTGTTGAAATTTTCGCATCTTTACAGTCCATATAGTTGGCGAAATAGCGGCGCTTGGCTTTCTTTTTCGTTTCATAGGGGATACCCCATTCGCCAGTTCCGTCTTTATACATAGCAACAACTTTTGAGATTTTGCTTTTGTGTTTTGCTGCAAGCGTTTTTAGGCAGCTGTATTCCATAAGGTAAGACAGATATTTCAGTTTACAGAAGTTGCTGGTTATTCCGTAATAATTACAAATACCTCTCAACTCATCGTTGTAAACTGTGACTATCTCAAGGTCTGTCAGCCGTAGCAGGGAATTTCTGTGAACGGGAAATAGCTTTCCGTCCTTTTTCTGTATCGCTATACCCTTTGAGAAAATAAAGTTGTGGATTTTGTCATCGAATGGCACTAGCAGTTCAACATGGTTGTTGAGAGTTCTCGCTTTTGTGCCTTTCTTGTTCCGCTTTACTTTCTCACATCTTCTGACACGAACATCAAAACCTAAGAACCGGGCACATTCACTGCTGTGGGTAATAAGTGTCTTTTCTTCGCTGAGTTCCATCTTGAGTGTTTGCCCAATAAACTCAGAGAGTTTGCTCTTAATCCACTGGCAATCCTCTTTACTGCCCTTTACACCAATAATAAAATCATCTGCATAGCGGATATATTTGAGCTTTTTATCCGTCTGTGCTGTGCAAGGAGTTTTCAAAAGTTGTTTGCGGAGTGTTTTACACTCTGCAATCATGCTTTCTCTTTCTACTCCATTCTTTCTGTCGATGTGGTAGCAAAGATTTTTGATTCTATTGTGCAGTTCACGGTATTCCGGGGTGATTTTCCCTTTTTCAGGAGTGTCAAATTCGTCTTTTAGCTGCATGACGAATTTATCAAGTTCGTGCAGATAGATGTTTGCCAGCAACGGTGAAAGAATACCGCCTTGCGGTGTGCCGCTGTAGGTTTTGTGGTAAACCCAATCTTCCAAATATCCTGCTTTTAGAAATTTGTAGACCAGTTTTACGATGCGTGCATCTTTGACCTTGCTGCCGATAAATCCAACCAGTGCATCGTGATTTATATTGTCAAAGCACCCTTTAATATCCCCCTCAACAAACCAACGCACACCACCAAATTGGTACTTCAATTTGTCTAATGCGGTGTGACAGCTTCTTTTCGGGCGGAATCCATGCGAGCAGTCCAGAAAGAGCGGTTCATAAATTGCTTCCAATATCATACGGAGTGCTTCTTGAACCAATTTGTCCGTAAAGGTCGGAATACCTAATGGACGCTTCTTCTTCGGATTGCTTTTCTTTGCAATATAAGTTCGTCGTACTGGCGTGGGCTGATAGGTTTCATCTGCCAAGGACTGAATGATTTTTTCAATCTTAGCTTCGCTGAAACCGTCTGCTGTGTCTTGATTGATACCTTTTGTCGATGCACCCTTGTTCGTGTACAGACGCTGGTATGCCTGATAGTAAATATCTGGGCGCAGCAGATAGCGATACAATCTAGTAAATACTTCTTCCTTATGGGTTAATGAGTCTTTGCTGATTCTTTCTAAAATTTCGGTTGTTGGTTGCAATGAGGTTTTCCTCCCTAATCAACGTTCTATTTTAGTACACAATAACTACGCTCCTTCGCCATGTAAGGGTCATTATCCCTCTCGGACTACTATGAGCGTTCCGTACCCATGCAGGATTTTCAGGCTCTACAGCCATAGCCTTTTCAGGCGTTCCTGTGTAGGGTATCCCCAGTTAACATTGTGTGTAGGGAAATGCGGATTGTCGGTATGCGCTTTCGTTTCCTTGCCATAGGTTCTCCTACAGATTCCATGAACATTGAGATAACCGATGGATGGAAGAGCATCATCCATCGCGTTCATGACAGAGGTTTCAGACATTTTCCTCCGCCTGAAAATAACAGAAATTAGAAACTTGCGTATCAGTAAACCCAACTTCATCCTCGTATCCGCTTAACATGGCGGTTCAGTCGCACAATACTGTCTTTCAGTGACTTACCGCTTTCCTGCCGTGCTCTGTTCCCGTTTCAGCTTTCGCCTTTCGGTTAGGCAGGTTGTTTCCCGCGTTATCCTACGGGGTAGTCCCTTACGCTACACTACACAATGCCCTATCTGGGCGCACCTCTTCGATTTTGCTGCGGTCGAGTTCGGTAATGGTGTGCTTGATGGTTTTGATGGCCTTGTTCTGGTCAACGGACTGGATGTGCATGGTAACGATTTGGCTGGAATCCATGTCCAGAAAATCCTTCAGCAACTGGTCGCTCAAGTCAGAAGCCGTGATATTCAGAAAGCTGACCGCTCCGAAGATGCCGCCCATCTGAAAGGTGCGGCTGTTCTTAAACGCCAGCGCAGTGGGGGCAATGGCATCCTTTACGGACAGACCACTGGGCACAAGGTCTTTCCAGTTGAAGTGGAACTTGTTGGCTCCATCCATGTTCAGCATCCCGTGCATCAGCCGCAGACGCTCCGTACCGTCCAGCGGCTTTGCCAGAACGCCCAACCTGTGAAAGTTGTTCATCAGGTCGTTCTGGATGTGCTCTAACCGAGGTTTGACCTGCGCCATGCTGTCGCCCTCGATGCCATAGGTCAGGAATTTGGTCTTGGTCAGGCCGTTGTTGCCCTTGGAAAGCTGCTGCCGCAACATCTGGCTGTACTCGGCTCGCACATCATCAAAGCCATCCTGCTGGTACGGGATGCGGATGGACTTCTCGAAGTCTGCCGAATCGGTGGCGGTATTCACGAAAGACAGTTCAAAGTGGATAGAGCTGTCGAAAAAGTTGAGAAAACTGCACCATTCCTCAAAGATGGCGGTCTTGTCCTCCTGCTGCGCCAACTGATAGTTGATATCCTGATACTGGATGGTGCGGGTGTAGTAGCCGGGACGGACACGGCAGGTACCGTCCTCAAACATCCGCTGGAACGGAATGCTCTCCTGTGCCGTGCGGGGCACCGTGGACTTGGGCGGCTTTTTGCCGTCTTTATTCTTTTTCAGAAACGGAATCATGGGCGTCATCTCCCTTCACAAGCAGTGCATAGTAATTGCGGGTCTTGTACGGACGCACCTTCGGGCGAACAAAGCGCGCCTGAAAGTAGTACCGCAGGATCTTTTCAGCCGGCTGACCGTTCTTCTGATACATGGCCAGAAAGAACATGGGCAGCATGACCGCCATCATGCCGAGGGTAGCGCCGGTATTGCCTGCGGTGTCCCGCAAAACAAAGAACAGCGGCACCCCTACGACTGCCGCTGCACCAAAACAGATAAGCTGCCGTGCGGTCAGATTGAAAGCCACTTTGGACTTCACCTTGCTGAAATCGCGCGGTACGGAAATATAAGCTGCCAAAATTCCACCTCCTTAGTGTGCGCCCAGAATGCTCCGGGCGACGGAACCAGTCTTGAACAGCGTAAAGCATAGCAGCACCGTGTACCCCACGATGCTCCAGATCGAGTTGATGGCATCCCCGGATATGGCAACATTCTGAAGCAGAACGGCATAGATCGCCACGCAGATCAGGATCAGGAAGCCCTGAAATCCCAGCGCAAACAGAGAACGGAGATAGTTCTGTCCAACATGGGATTGCTCGTGGTTGCCCCATGTTGCCATGGGCACTGGAGCCAGACTGACCATCATGTAGATTTCAATCATTCTTCCGTAGACGATGACGAAAATCACGATGGACAGGATGCGCATGGTGATACCAATGAAGAAGGATTGCAAGAACAGTCCGAACAAGGGTCCTACGTCCATCTGCATCATGCTGGATTGCAACATGGAAAGCCCGATGTCGTTCACCCGTGTGTTGCCGCTGATGATGCCGCTGGAATTTGCCACCACCTGCTGCGTCACATCGAACACCGCCATGATGATGTCGAAAGTGTTGGAGATCATCCAGACCGAAATGGCAGTTTTGAAGATCCATTTCATCAGCAGCGCAGGTTCAAATTGTGCCATGTTGTTATGCTGGGTGATCATCTCAATCAATTCATAACAGGCAATGAAGGTCAAAATCACGCCTGCAATGGGCAGCACCACATTTCGAGAGAGGGCTTCAATCATGGCAAAAACTCTCGGTTCAAAACTGGATGGTTTGGTGCCGACCTGTTGTGCGATGTTGCCCACTTGGGTGTTCACATCATCAAACAAGCCGGAAAGATTGGACATGATCGCCGCTGTCAGCAGCGACTTGATCCAATCTGAGATCGCTTTGAGAACTGTTTCCACTCAGCGCCACCACCTATCAAGAAAAATGGTTGATAAGGGTCTTGAGCAGGTTGAGCAGAAAAATAAGGTGAGTCAGAATCTGCATAATAGCACCGTCCTTTCAGTATAAAGGTGAATATTCGATTTGCAATGCGTTTCCTCTTGTGATAAGAATCCGTTTGCCACGGAGGGGCTGGAAACACTTGCAAGTAAATATGTACGGGGCGGCAGACGCCGCCCGGAAAAGATTAGCCGAACAGACCGCTCAGCAGGGGGATTAGGGTGATGCCAATCAGGGCAACACCGCCGCCAGCCATGAGCTGCTTCATCCCCTGACTCTTGGCAGAGGGGTTATCGCCGCCGTAACCTTCCATGAGGTTCACAGCACCCCACACGCCCAGACCGGCACCCAGAGCAACCACCAGAGTCTTCAGAACGTCCACTGCACTGTTAAAGAATTCCATAGTAAAATCTCCTTTGGTTTGAAAAAAGCGACCCTGCACACATCTGAAATCCATTTGTTAAAGCGCCGTAAGCTGCGGCGAGAGTTAATTTACTGGCGTACTTATGGGTCAAACTGTGTTTATTGCGAGAGCGAATTAGCCGAACAGACCGGACAGCAGGGGCACCAGAGTGATACCGATCAGGGCAACGCCGCCGCCAGCCATCAGCTGCTTCATGCCCTGAGACTTGGCACCAGGGTTGTCGTTGCCGTAGCCTTCCAGCAGGTTGATCGCTCCCCAGATGCCGAGGCCGGCACCCAGTGCGATAACGAGGGTCTGAAGAACGGTTACTGCGCTGTTGAAAAATGCCATAAATGTGTACCTCCTTGTACGTTGCGCCCTTATGGGCTGATGAATAGTGATTTTCCATCTGCATGTGCACCTGCAAATGGGCAAACATATAGCCAGATTTCCAATCCCAATCAGAAACCTGGCTATGTAAAGAGGCGGCAGCTCGCCGCCCCTTCTTATTCTGTTGCCAACAGCACACCTATGACATCTTCGTCACCGGAACGAACTTACTTGGCATGATCTGCATCAACCACTTCGTACTTATCACCGGGCTTGAGTTTCAGCCGATGGTCAAGAAACGCCTCGATGCTGAACGTGTTTTTCTTATCAGCACCGGCAGTGAGCTTGTAGTTCGGATGCTGGATCAGATCATATTTATCTGACTTGAACGGTCTCACACCGCGCAGCTGCAAAATGCACTTATCGCCCGGCATGGTAGCCAGCTCGCTGGGTGTCATCAGTTCCCGGCCCACCCGCTGGTTGTTTTGACTGTAGCTTTCCGACTGCCCACGGGAGCGGCTGTCGGTCTGAATGGAGATTGTGGCTTTCCCCAGCCAGTTTTCCGATATTTCCTTGATGGTGCTGGCCTCACGGCCTCCC
>OLXR01000695.1_pt1 | contig 13113 bp, 6 predicted proteins | sample 1673941 | NCBI WGS metagenome assembly OLXR01 (sample SAMEA103958134, study PRJEB25191) | human gut metagenome
CTACAATAGGGATATATTCCTTCGGATCCGGGTCTTTTATGTTTTCAGGCATCTGACCGCCTGCCATCTTCATATTAAGGTAATGCCCTTCAAGATGAAGACCAAGTACCGGACTGTCCGGTTCCGCCATCAACCTGGTACAAGTTTCGGCAGCTGCCTCAATCATCGGTACGGTAGAAGAAGACAACGTTGGGAAAATACTGGTAGTACCATGTTTCATGTGAGCATTAATGGCTGTACGGAAAGCCTCTTCCGTACCTTCCATAAAATCACCGCCACCACCACCATGACAATGGATTTCCACACCACCGGGAACAACATACATACCTTTAGCGTCAATCAGCTCGGCTCCGATAACAGCTAAATCACAATTGGTAACTTCTAAAATCTTATTGTCGCGCATAAGGACAGATCCGTCCTTCAACCAGCCCTGTGGGGTAAGAATCTTTGCGTTAATGATTTGGGTCAACATGATACTATGATAAGTTAGAATTTTTAATTGGCATATTAAATTTGCCAACAAAAATAGCAACTTTTTCACTTTCTAAAACAGATTTCCCCAATTATTTTCCAACTTTTTTTAATAAATAAGCCCCGCTTAATAAAATCAAGCGGGGCACAGATAGTGGAAATTGAAACAAATCTTTTTACTTACTCATTAAAACTAGCCTACCTGATTTAAGTCCTTTACCTGTTGCGGTCAATATGATTTCTCCCGGTTTATCAGTACTTTGCACAACAGCAGTCATCATTCCGTTAAACACTTTCATCTGCGGAACATGGAAAAGTTCCAATGAAGTGGGATCTCCGTTTGCACCGGCACGATAGGTTCCCGCACCTTTTACAGAATACTTGATGAGATGCTGCGCATCGGGACAAAGATTACCCTCTTTGTCCACCACTCTTACTGTGACAAATGACAAATCCTTGCCATCAGCCTTTATTTCATTGCGATCTGTAACCAGTTCTATATGGTCGGGCTTGCCTGCCGTATGGATTTCCTTTTCGGCCACAGCTTCCCCCTTATCATTATAGGCAACCACTTTTACGGTTCCCGGCTCATACTTTGTATCCATCCACATCAAACGGTAGCGTTTCTGGCGTTTGAAATCTGCTATGGAAGCAGAATCCGCACTATTTTCAGCCGTTACAGTCAAATCTTTGGTACGCTTACCCTGACTCTTGCCATTGATAAACACTTCTGCCGACGGATAATTTGTATAAACAAAGATAGGAGTCACTTCTCCTTCACGTCCCGGCCATGTCCAATGAGGAAGGATATGCAGCGTTTCTTCATCTTTGTTCCAATGACTGCGGTACAGATAGTAACGGTCTTTGGGCAATCCGGCCAGGTCGATGATACCGAACAAAGAAGAATGGCTGGGCCAATCAGTATAATAAGGAGTCGGTTCGCCCAAATAATCGAAGCCCGTCCATACAAATTCTCCGATACCCCATGCGTTATCCTCATGCCAAATCCAGTCATCCTCCGGCAAATTGGACCAACCACAATGTTCCACATCGTAAGAAGAAGACTGATGATCGTCATATTTCTTCATAGCCTGACGGACAACAGGGAATTTATAGACGCCACGCGAACTTACTGTAGAAGCTGTTTCACTACCTAGAATAATCTGCTGAGGCAATTTCTTATAGTTTTCTGGATATTTATGAGGGCGGTAATTGAAACCGGCCACATCCATCACAGCAGCCATATTATTATTTACTACAGCATCAGGCGCATCCATACCTTGTGTTACAGGACGGGTAGGATCTTCACGATGACAGATATCCTGTAACATACGCGAAAGCTTTGGTCCGTTATTGCCATTCCACTGGTCGGGTACTTCGTTACCGATGCACCACATAACAATACTCGGATTGTTACGGTAATGACGGATCAGATTAGTCAGATCCTTCTCCACCCATTCATCAAATATTTTATGATAACCGTTGGCCATCTTTGCCGATTTCCACTCGTCGAAAGACTCCACCATCAGCATCATACCCATTTCATCACAAGCCTCCACCAATTCGGGTGCCGGCATATTATGAGAAGTACGGATGGCATTACAACCCATATCTTTCAGAATACGAATCTGACGACGTATAGCGGCATCATTTACAGCACCGCCTAACGGACCCAAGTCATGATGGTTACATACCCCTTTGAATTTGGTCAGCTTTCCATTCAGGAAAAAGCCCTTGCCGGGAACAATCTCCAAAGTACGGATACCAAAGCGGGTGGTATATTCGTCTTTCAAGGTATTCCCTTCATATACTTTGGATTCAGCTGTATAAAGAACCGGAGTATCAGGACTCCACAACTCAGGATTAGCCACTGCAAACTCCTGTTCAAACAAAGCATTATCAAAAACACTCAACTTGTTTTCCCCGGTAGCAACCACTTTGCCGTTTTTATCCTTGATCTGCGTCACAATACGGTAATTATCCTTATTAGCTCCTTCAGGGCTAACCAAAGAAGTTTTCAAAGACACTTTTGCATATTTGTCTGTCACCACAGGAGTGGTAACATACGTCCCCCAAGCAGGAATATGCGTATCTTCATTGATTACCAGATGAACATTGCGGTACAATCCGGCCCCCGGATACCAACGTGATGATTCAGGCTCGTTTTCCAAACGGACTGCCAGTTCGTTCCTCTCACCCGGTTTCAGATAAGGGGTCGCATCCACATAAAAAGAATTATAACCGTAGGGCCAATAACCGGCCTCCTGCCCGTTCACATAAACACGGGCATGGCTCATTGCTCCATCAAATATCAAAGTCGCTTTCTTGCCTTTCTCAAAACCGGGAGCATCAAAGTTCAGGCGATACCATCCGGTTCCTACAAACGGAAGACCTCCGGTACGTCCGGCATGTTCCATCGCCTCGGTCTGTCCATCTTGAGTAATAGCCATTTCCTGCTTGTCGTTATTGATACTGAACGGACCATAAATCGCCCAATCATGAGGAACGGTGACGTTCTGCCATTTACTGTCATTATAACCGGGATTGGCAAATTCCGCATTATCTTCACGCGTAAATTTCCACCCTTTTTCGAAAGTCTGCTCTGTACGTACCTGCGCTTGCAAAAAAGCAAAATAACAAACAGCTCCTAACGCAGCACACAAAAATCGTTTCGTATTCATAGTTATTTCTTATTAGGATTTTCTGTTACTATAAAAGTAATTTCACCTGCCTTGATCAAATCATCATGCGAAATCAAATATTTATTAATCTTCTTATTGCCCAGTCTGATTTCCTTTATATAATCCCCTTGTCCTTCTTTCTTGATAACCAATTCTTTCTTGCCCCAATATTTAGGATCAAGCTGAACGGTCACTTTATCAAAAGTAGGAGTGGTCAATGTATATTCGGGCACACCCGGACAATCCGGATAGAATCCCATCATACTGAATATAGCCCATGCAGACATCGTACCCGTATCATCATTGCCGGGAATTCCATCCGGCTTAGTTGTGAAATACTTAGCCAGCAATTCCTTCACCAATTTCTGTGTACGCCATTCTTCACCTTTGAAACGACTGAACAGGTAAGGATAGGCTATATCGGGTTCATTGGCCGGATCATAATTCCCTTCATCAAACACGCTTTGCAATTTATCAACAAATTTCTTGTCGCCCCCCATCAACTTTACCAAGCCATTGATATCATGAGGCACAAAGAAAGTGTAATTCCATGCATTACCTTCATGGAAACCGGGACTAGGTGCAAAATTAGCTCCTTCTTTCGGATCAAACGGTTCATAGAATTTGCCTTCTTTAGTTATCGGACGCAAGGTTCCGAAATCCTTGCTATAATAATTTTTATAGCCCATAGAACGTTTGCGGAACAATTTCGCATCTTCTTTCTTACCTAAAGCCTCCGCCAAGGTAGAAAGTGCATAGTCGGCAACATAGTATTCCAAAGCATGAGAAACCGAATTATCATACTGACTTTCCATCGGCACATACCCTTTGGACATATAATCGTCATTATCCGGACGCATCAGATTATCCTTGCCCGGAGTAGTGGCCGACTTATACATTCCCTTATAAGCTTCGTCAATGTCAAAGTCTTGCAATCCCTTCATCCAACTGTCTACCAGAACAGGAATAGAAGGGTCACCTTCCATCGTCAATGTTTCACGACCATACAATTCCCATTTCGGGAACCATCCGTGTTCCTTGTATATGCCCATCATGGTGTGAATCATATCCATCTGACGCTCCGGATATACCAAAGTCATCAACTGGTGATAGTTACGATAAGTATCCCACAATGAGAATACCGTGTAACGGTTATGGTTGGTGGTCAAAATCTTATCTCCCTCCATTTGTGGATATTGTCCGCTTACATCCTGCAAAATATTCGGATGAACCATCGTGTGATACATAGCGGTATAGAATACTCCTTTTTGCTCTTCCGTTCCACCTTCCACTTTGATACGGGAAAGATCATCGTTCCATTTCTTACGGGCTTCCGCACGCAGTTTGTCGAATGTTGTACCGAAAGGCTGTTCTTTTTCCAGATTCAAACGGGCATTCTCTATGCTGACAAAAGACACGCCCATACTGACTTCAATCACTTCTTCCGCTGTGGTATCGTAAGTAAACCACACTCCTATATCATCTCCGCTTATTTCTTTTGTATAAGCAGTATAGAGTTTGTATTTACCGGCCGTATCATCCCATTGCGCCTCCACACCCATCGGACGCATCATTTTCCAATAACCGCGTTTTGCCGGTACTTTGTTGATACGCATTACAAAATAGATAGGAAATACCGCCTGAGGATTATAACAGAAAGTTCCCAACAATTTGGTACCTTCAATCTCACGGTCGTTTACAAAACGAACGGTAGCACCACTCTCATTGGTCAATCCCTCTCCCAGATTCAACAAGATATTGCTTTGTCCGGCAGGAAAAGTAAAGCGTGCCATACTGGTACGTGGAGTGGCAGTCAGTTCACATTTCACATTGTATTTATCCAGTATATTGGTATAATAACCCGGATTTGCAGTTTCACCTTGATAGAAGCTTCCATAATTATGATAATCCACATCCAGTTTGCCGGTGGTAGGCATTAATAACAATGATCCCAATTCCGGACAGCCTACCCCGCTAAGATTAACGTGCGCAAAGCCGGTAAGATATTTATTATTGAATTCGTATGGAGTGGACCACCATTGCTTGTCTTTATCCTTATCCCCTTCGGGAACCCCCATCACATTGAAAGGAGTCACCGACATCATTCCATGAGGGGTTAATGCTCCGGGGTTTGTCGTACCGTAATTAGTAGTACCCACAAAAGGGTTTACATAATCTACCGGCTCTTTCTGTGCTGCCGCAGAAAAAACTGAGATACAAGCCAGAACAGCCGATAACAAAATTTGTTTCTTCATGCTATTTGTTGTTTATATAAGTTCTATTATTTCACTACAATTTCATCTGTAAACAAGAAACCTCCGAATTCGCCCGAAGATGCCTGATAACGTATGTAACGTGCTTTGGCATTTCCTTCCCAACCAAAGTTGATGAAAGTCACTTTGTCATCCTTCACTACTTTATGCTCCATGCGCTTCAGTTCCGTAAACTCCTTACCATCATTGGAAACGGAAATGATCACTTCTGAAGGCATAAAGACTTCAGGTCCACACACCTGCATAAAGTCTGCTCCAACAGAATGAATTTCTGTTTCTTTTTCCATATCAATGGTCACATCCATTCTTTTCTTGTCTATAAAACCTTGCCAACGCCTGTCACCATAAGTCCAGCCTCCGATCACACCATCTACCAAGGCACTGTCACCACCGGCCGAATAGCCGGGATAATAAGCGGCATCCGGTCCGTAAGCCACTTTCTTACCTACTGCCAAATGCTGTACGGGCTGATCCGCTCCCGGACGATTTCCTATCTCATTTTTCAATTCAAAAGGATGGTATCCTTCAGCTTTCAATGCCTCTACCTCTTTCAATGCACGAACATGAAAATCATCATAGTTCTTCACAGAAGGGGCACTCCAAGCAACTTCCGCCAAGGCAAGAATACGAGGATAAATCATCATTTCCGCATGTTCCGGAGTCGGAATATATTCTGTGAATAAATTAGCTTGTACTCCATACACCAACTGGACTTTATCCGCACTCAAAGTATCGGGTACAGGATTAAATGAATAAACTTTGGACAAAGGCAGATAGCCTCCTATTGCTTCCGGCTGGGAATCAGGAGCATCCTGATAAGAATCAAAATAGCAGAACTCACCCGGACTCATAATAGCCATGTGGCCGGAATCAACCGCTTTCATTCCCCCTTCCGTGCCACGCCATGACATGACAGTGGCATTAGGTGCCAAACCACCTTCCAATATTTCATCCCAACCCAATAATTTACGTCCGTGGGCATTCAAAAAGACCTCAATACGATGAATCAGATAACTCTGTAACTCGTTCACATCTTTCAAGCCTTCTTTTTTCATACGTGCCTGGCACAGTTTGCAAGTGGGCCATGAGGCTTTACCTGCCTCATCCCCTCCTATATGAATATATTCGGACGGGAAAAGTTCCATTACCTCTGTCAACACATTTTCCAGAAACTCGAAAGTCTTTTCATTACCGACACAGAAATCGGCTTGTTTGTAAGGTTCGTGTGTACAAGACAACTCAGGATAAGCAGTCAGTACTTCTTCCGAATGCGCAGGCATCTCTATCTCAGGAATAACAGTAATAAAACGTTCCTGAGCGTATGCCACCAGTTCGCGGATATCATCTTGAGTATAATAACCTCCGTGAGCATCTTTACTGCCTTCTTCTTCATACCGTCGTCCGTTATTCCACCATTCTTTCCAGGTAGGAAACTCACGCCATGCCGCAAATTCTGTCAGACGGGGATATTTTTTTATTTCAAGACGCCAGCCCGCAGCGTCAGTAAGATGCAGATGCAGACGGTTCAATTTATAATATGCCAAAGCATCCATCTGCTTTTTTATAAATTCCTTATCGAAGAAATGACGGGAAACATCCATCATAAAGCCACGATAAGCAAAACGGGGTTCATCTGTAATGACTCCTGCCGGCAATCCTTTTTCATCAACCATTTGCAGCATAGTCTGAACTCCATAGAACAATCCTGCCCCGGAAGTTGCACGAATAAGTACCTGATCAGGAGTTACCGTCAGAACATATCCCTCGGAAGAGTTTACCTCCGGCAGTTCCGCCACTTGTTTCAAGACAACATTATGTCCCTCTTCTGCTATTACCGGTTTCAAATTCATGGAAGAAGCCACCAGATAATCTTCCAAAATCTTCTTGTCCCCCTCAGACGCATCTATATATAACCCTGTTTCCGAATTCAATGAAAACACTTCCTGCTGTAATTCCACCTTTAATGGTGCGGGAATAACAGAAAGTGTGCGTTGCTCTTCTTTCGTGCAACTTGCAAACAGCAAGCCCAATGCAACTTCCGCCAATATAATCAATCTTCTCATCTTCTCTTTTCTTTAATTCTATTAATTTCATTAGTACGAATGCCTGGTTTCAATTCTCCATTAATAATGTAATGAAATCCGTCCTGCGAAACTATTACAGCTCCGGCACGCGCACCTTGTTCATATTCGCCTAATGTAGTCCATTTATCCGTCTGCGGATGATAGAGCAGCAGGTTTCTATTAAACCGATACCACTCTACAGGATGTGACAAATATTCTTTTCCCGCATAAATACCTTGCAGAGCTTTTAAGAATATATCCTTATCAACTCCTCCGGCACACAATATCATACCCTCGCCAAAAGAGGTTCCCATTCCACCACCTAAAGAGATCTCATTACCTTCCGCATCATACGGGGTGGCAACCGATGACCATTCTTTCGTTTCCGGAGAATACATATATCCATCTACTGACAAAGAAGCCTGATGCCCTTCAACAGCCGGGGCAAATCCCCCCCACACATAAAGTTTTCCATCTTGTGCCACGCAAACAGATTGTACTCTGGGTTCACCCGGAATATCTGTTTCTCTTTTCCATCCTCCAGACAAATCCGACAGATCAAGCATGTACATGGCCGAGGATGGAATGCCATTTACATTTCCACCGACAATATATAGTGAATGTCCTACTAATGCACCTGCCATATTATCCATAGTTACAGGCAAAGAGGGCAAAGTATCTCTTTTCAAGGTGTCTTTTTGCAAAGATAAAAGAAAAACATCAGACAAGCTGTGTGTTGCCGTAGTCCCTCCAACACAAATTAACCCTTTTTCAGTAGAAATAGTGACTCCATAAGCTGCTGCCTGAGGCAGTTGGCCTATTTTCTTCCACTCAAAAGCCGTATCATTTGACAAAGGGGCGATATATATATCCCGATAATAAGCTTTTTTTCCTCCATCGGCTACCGGTATATCAGGGAAATTACAACCTCCGGCTATCAGCAAATTTCCTTCAATCACTCCCGCATATAATGCAGAAACTCCCTTAAGAAAACCGGTATTCTCTGTAGGGAACCCATGCATTTTCTCAAGAGATATTTCAGAAGCATCCGATTGACCGCTACAAGCAGCCATTGTCATCATGCCCAGTATCGCATAAACGCCATATATTATTTTTCTGATCATGTTTTCATGGTGAAGCAAATAATAAAAAGTGTGCCAAAAGCAAATCAGCCATCCCGCTTGCCCCAGAAACGGATTGCACCAACGCAAACACAGCATTCCTTACGCATATGGACGGAGGCATTCCACCTCACGCCCAACGGTACTCTATCACACTTTTGGCACACAGTCATTATTTGAATATAACTATCAATTTAATGAAATTTCATCAACAAACAAGAAAGCCGGATTTCCTTTGCCACCGTGCCAAGCAGGAATGCTATGTTCCGCTAAAGCGGTCACTTTCACATAACGGGCAGTCACCGGATCGAAAGTCAACGTATGGTTGAACACTCCATTCTTGTCATCCTGCTTCATTGCCGGATATTTTTCTGAAGCAATTTCCTTAAAGTTCTTTCCGTCTTCGGATACAGCTACAGAAAAAGCACGGGCATCAAACACCCAGTCACCTTTTTCCACACAAGTAGAAATAGAAGCGCTGCTGATTTCTGTCGGTTGCTGCATATCAATAACTGCTTCCATATCATTTTTATAGAAAGCAATCCAACGGCCCGTCTTATAGTTACCGTTACCTTTCAATCCGTCCACCAAAGTGGGAGCGCCTTTGAATTCATATTGCTTGTTTACCGGTTGCAACATAGTGACAGGTTTCATACTAGCCTTGTTAAAAGCAATTTCCTCTGTAACCACACGGCTATTTCCTGCAGGACGTACAGTAATCGCTTTAAAAGTACAATTCTGTTTCAATTTCAATGTTTCCGTATACAACTGGGAAGCAGCGGAAGGTTCCGTTCCATCCAAAGTGTAATAGATAGGACTATTATCAATAGTAGACAAAGTAACATCCAGCGTACCATCTTTCGGATTAGGAGTAAATACAGCATTTACATCAAAGACATGCTTGGCATAATTATATTTATAAACATCATAAATATCTACCAACTGAGGCAAACGCTTCAAGAAACCTTCATAGTTTTTCTTTTCCGGCATGGTCCACTGAATTTCAGACAAAGCAGCCATACGGGGTAATTCCATATATTCTACTTGGCTGTAAGTAGGAATATATTCCGTCCATAAATTGGCTTGTACTCCTACGATGTATTTTGCTTCTTCGGAAGTGAGTGTCTGAGGTACCGGTTCGTAGCTATATACTTTTTCCAAAGGTACATATCCGCCAATGGCAGGTGGTTCATTGTCTGTATCCATGGTCTGATAGTAGTCGAAGTACAGGAATAAACTGGGAGTCATGATCGCGTCGTGTTTGTGTTTTACAGCTTCAATTCCTCCTTCTATACCTCTCCATGACATGACAGTGGCATTAGGTGCCAATCCTCCCTCCAGTATCTCTTCCCAGCCGATGATCCGACGTCCTTTACCGTTAAGGAACTGCTCCGCATAATTGATGATGTAACTCTGTAGTTTCTGTTCGGCTGTATGATTTTTATCGGCTTTCAATCTTAGTTCTTTGATACGTGCCTGACATTTTGGACACTTTTCCCAGCGTATCTTCGGGCATTCATCTCCGCCAACGTGAATATATTCGGAAGGGAAGATATCTACCATTTCACTTAAAACGTCTTCTATAAATAGCAGAGTCTTGTCATTTCCCGCACATAACACGTCCTCCGATACTCCCCACATTTTCCATACTTCATAAGGACCGCCTGTACAACCCAATTCGGGATAAGCAGCAAGTGCGGCTTGCATGTGCCCCGGAAGATCTATTTCCGGTATTACCGTGATATGGCGTTCTTGGGCATATCTTACAATATCTTTGGCTTCGTCTTGTGTGTAAAATCCACTATAGGGAACGTCGTCGTATTCTCCGGAATTGTGCCCGATGACTGTTGCTGAACGTTTGGAACCTATAGTCGTGAGTTCCGGACGTTTTTTTATTTCGATTCTCCATCCCTGATCATCTGTCAGATGCCAGTGCAGACGATTGATATTATGTAAGGCCATCATATCAATGAAACGTTTAATGGAGTCGATAGGGAAGAAGTGGCGTGAAACGTCTAAATGTACTCCGCGATAGGAGAAACGTGGATAGTCGTTAATTTCGACACCAGGAAGGCTTATATCTCCTTTGTTTGTTGCCGGAAGTGACTTTCGTAATGTCTGTATACCATAAAAAGTACCAGCTTCTGAGGCTCCCCTAATAATTATATTATCCGGAGTTACTTTCAACTGGTATGCTTCAGCATTGTCTGTATTCAGTCCCGTTGTTAATGTAATAACGTTCGATGTAATCTGTTCATCGATAACTTTCAGCTTTTTGCCGGACATCTGACGAATGTATGTCGCCAGTAGGTTGGCATTTTGCTGCATTTCATCGTTGCCTTTCGGATAAACAATAGAAGTCCGGTCGTTCAGTACAAAATTACCAGTACTGATTTTGATTTCCTGGGGCAGAGGAATGATTTCATAATTTGCCTGTTGGATGACTTCTGAAGAACAGGAAAATAACCCACCGCATAAAAGAATAGCTCCTAATAGATGATGTTTTCTCATTTTATCTAATTTATGTTTGTCAAAGGTTGATTTTAGCTCTATATAAAACAAGAGCAAACTTATACATTTTCCTTGTAAGTTTGCTCTTGTCTGTTTTTTAATTGATGGAAAACTTATTCCACATGTTTATTCCCATGCATAGATATAGAATTTTGTGATATCTACACGGCTGGGAACAGTAACCATCTGATATTTCAGGTAACGTGTCTTAATCCGTTCATCAAAAGTGATGGTTTGGTTTCTTCCTTTCGTGTCCCATTGTCCGATAGACGTCCACTTGTCTCCATTTTCAGAGGAGAATATTTCCACTTTTGAAGGAGCATATCCGGCTCCCCAATGGGTAGTTTGAATACCTGTGACTGTTTTTACTTCTTTAAAGTCAACTGTCAGCCAAAAAGGTACTCCATTCGTGGCAACGTCATTGCTTCCTGTTCCTGCAACGGAGTTTGATTCTGCATTTTCTACTCCTTCCATAAAGGTGAATATCCAGTCTTTGGCATTGGTCAGCAATACACTTTCTTTTTTCTTTTCTGCAGTTTTAGAGATTTTCAGGATGATTTCCTGATAATATGCTGCATTTGCGACTTCCGACGATGTAGACTCAATATCTGTGATCTTGATTTTCAACGTATAGTCAAGGGCTTCTTTGGTGCTTTCCAGATACTTCCAGTCTGTAATACTTAAGGTAATCGGCTCTGAGGCTGTAGAACCACCTTTTATCACTAGATTTTTATCACTCAGATTGATCTTGTCTGCATCAATTCCATCACAAGTAACACTGTAGCGCACATTTATATCCTGAGCAATGGCTTTTTGTGTTGTAGCCATAAACTGAAACTCAACACTGCCTTCAATACCTTCTTCTTCAACATGTTTCAGTGTGAATGAAGGAGTCGGCTGCAAATAATCTGCCGGTAATAAAGAAACGTAACTCATATCCCATTCATTAACCGAATCATCATCACTGCAAGATGAGAAGAAGGGAATCATTGCACTCATGAGCGCAATGATTATAGATTGAAATACTTTATTCATAGTAATTATATTAATTTTATTTCCATGGAGTAGCTTCATCCGTAGACAGAATCTTATCTATCCACACTGGAGTGACTGTTGTGGTAATAGTATGTCCTTTGCCGGTAGCATCTTCAAATACATTACCTTTACCTTCATTGAATCTCCAATAAGCAACCAACCCATCAGTTAAAGGATCCACCCAACATACGTTATTCTTCAAATCAGCAGCTGAACGGGCGACAGCCCATACACGTGCCTCGCTGACATACCCATTCATATAACGGTCATCAGCAGCTGATTGTAGATCAGGGGCCGGTGTTCCTTCAGGTAGGCTTTCCGCAGCCTGCCGTACTTGCCCAGGGGCTTCGGCGGCTGCTCGGTCAACTTCAAGTCGGGAATCAGGTAATCGCCGTTCCTCGTGTAAGTCAGGTTGTTCTCCATGTGTGGCACTCCTTTCCGCGCCCTTGGCGCGCTCATAGTTCTGGATGGTGACGCCGATCTGCCGCAGCACCTGCTGGTTTGCCTGGCTGACCGCCGTGCCCAGCGCCCCGATTACAGCGGGGGTGTTGAAGTCGAAGATCGGCATGAAGTCCTCATGGCTGAAATACTGCTCCGGCTCCAGCCCGCAGCGGGACATCAGGGCGTAGGTGATGCTGACCGTGGCGGCGGATTTGAACTGGACTTCGATGTTGTACTCATCGTACTCCTCCAAAAAGGAACCGTCAACGATATAGAGAATGTCCTGCCTGTGTTCGTCCCAGTATTCCTCCGCCAGCTTGGCGGCCACATCGGCCAGCTGCTGGGCCAGGTCGCCGCCGCTCACATCGTAGTTGCGTTCCAGCATCGCCATGACCGGTGCGGTGTGTTCCTCGTTCAGCGTCCACAGCCAGGGGGTGCGGGAATGTTCACGGGTCCCTGTGTCGGAAATATCAAACACATACCGCAGCCGGGGCCGGTCCCCGGAATCGTCCACCAG
>OLXR01000714.1_pt1 | contig 12830 bp, 19 predicted proteins | sample 1673941 | NCBI WGS metagenome assembly OLXR01 (sample SAMEA103958134, study PRJEB25191) | human gut metagenome
TTTTGCGCGCTCACGCGGGGGATCGCCGGAGCTGCCGGCCGCTGCGGTTTCCCGCTGCTCCCGGCCGGCTCCGGCTGGGGCTTCGGCCCCGCCTCCTCCGGGCGGCTCCCCAGGGGACGAGGGCTATCGCCACATAATAGCAAGCACAGCAAGTGTGGCCACACTTGCGAAGCAACCCCAGATACCTCCCCAGCTTTATCTGTTCGACAAATGAGAATTTGTCAAAGAGGATTATTCCAGTATTCTACGGTATTTCCGTTCACATCATAAAAAGTAATGGTACCAGCATTTATAGGCAAGACAATCGCAAAAGGTTTATTGCTATCAATATAAATCCCCTGAATGGAGTTACCATCATCTATTTGTAGTTGTGTTACCCGCTGCTGATTCATAGAAATAAATGCTCGTTCTTTATATTCCTCTACTGTGAACCCTATAATTCCCCTTTCAACTCCTGAAAGGCTCCCACCACCACGAAAGAAATATCCAAAGGAGAACCCTGGACGATTAACATAGACAGAAAAAGTGTGGTCACTCATATCCTGAGGATAAGAAATATACGCAGCCATCGTGTCGGAAACACTTCCCTCGACTGTCCAATCATCCTTAATCTTCTGCGACGAACGAATATCCGCTTCTAAATTGGTTGAAGCCACCCCAATATCATTGTTGACATAGAGAAATCCAACAAACAAAATGCAAACGAGAACCACTCCCAGCGTTATCTTTAGAAAAACTTTTTTCATATAATAACCCGCCCCTGCAACTTCCAATTTGTCGGACTTTCTTATCCTCGAAATAATTTTCTAAACCAGCCTCGTTTTTCTCCTGGCTCCGGCTCCTGGCCCTGCTGATCCGCTCCGGCCTCGTCAGTAAGGAGCTGCTGTTGGATTGTTCCTGCATGGAGAGCCTGGGCCGCTGCCGCCGTCTTTTGGGCAGCAACCAAGGCCTCCGTCAATTTTTCAATCTGCCGGTCTTTTACTTCAAGCTGCCCCTGCAGCGTGTCGATAGTAGCCTGTAAAACTGCCACCACACTGTCCTCTTGCGACTGCTCCGACACCGCTCCACTGGAGCGCTCCGTATGCGTATCCGTATGCGCTCCAATGGAGCGGTCAACCTTCAAAAAGTCTTGTTTTATCAGGGTTTCAGCCTGCTCCGATAGATACAAGACCCCCTGCTCCGTATGCGCATACGGAGCGCAAACCGTATGCAGCTTCCCTTTATACCGTTTATAGACCGCCTGCTTCGATACTCCTATCTCGTCGGCTATCTGTCGGATCGTTTTCATACCTTCACGAACAGGCCAATGGGACACACGCCCTTAAATCCCGGCGTGGATATGTACCAGCAACCGGGGCCTTCCGGCTCCCAGGCTACCTCCAGGGTAATGTCATGCCACCCATCGGGGAACAGAGCAGTAAACCCCTGCCCGGCGTGTACGCCTTCCCCCTCCAGAAGTAGACGGGGGTGCGGGTCATTGTCTGCTGGATCGGGGAGCTGCAGCTGCGCGATCCTCTCTTTATCCCAGCTCATAATCGGCCCTTCCTTTCTCAATCATCATAGTGGCCCAGGCAGGAGATAATATAAATAACATCTCCCTGCTCATAGTAAACAATACGATTGGTTTCGTCAATGCGGCGGCTCCACCAGCCGCTCAGGTTCCCCCGCAGCGGCTCCGGCTTGCCGATCCCCTGGTAGGGGCTTCTCAGAATATCCTTTATCAGCGCGTTAATCCGTTTCAGCGTCTTTTTGTCCTGTGTCTGCCAATACAGATAATCACTCCACGCCCGATCCTCCCACAGCAGCTTCATCAGTCCACCTCGATCAGGTCATGCGCGGCAAAGTGGGCCTTGCCATCCTTCACATCCTGCATAACGCTCTCCAGGTGCCGGAGGTTGCTTTCCGAGTAGAACGGATCAGCCGAAACCTCAAACGGGATACGGTACTCCCTGCCGACCTTTTTTGCAAACATCGTAAACGCAGCGCTCATGGAAAGGCCCATCTCGGCACAGGCCCGTTCCATCCTTTTTTTCACATCTTCATCCAACTTAAAATTCACATTGACCGTGTGTGCCATATCCAACACTCCTTTCCTACTCATATTATATGCAGAAATAAAGAAAAATAAAAGTGTTTTTCTTTACAATTCTGCAAATGCGTCACGCTGATATGTAGACATTTATGGGTGGTAAACCCCTTGATTTGCAAGGCTTTCCGGGCGCAATAAAGAGGGGGGTGGTATGTTTACCCTCAGACCGCCGGAAAAGCCCTCCTGGGCCGTTACAGGGCCGGAAACCGCCCCTATTCTTAATGTACTGGCAAATTTCGCGTCCAATGCCGGACTTGCCCGGAGGGGGAGCTACGCTTTTTTTAGCTGGTGAAGATCATGCGTACTATGAAAAAGCAAAATGAACACGACGATCCCTCCTCGGAAACCGCCGTGTTCCTCATAAAGTCGTCGTATAACGCGGCGGCTTTAATTGACAGCCGCCGAAAACAAAAGAGCCGATAATCCGCGCCTGAGGGCTAACGGGTTATCGGCTCTGCGTCTGTGCGTCTGGCTCTGTGATAACTAAAATCTTAAATTTTTCTACGCTGATTAAAGTTTCTTGTTTGCATTTAGGACAAAACAAAGGAAAGTTTTTCAGCTCAGTATCTAACCGCAGCTTGATACGAGTTTTACTGTTACAGACAGGACATAGCAGCCACTCGAAGCTATCCATATCGTTCATTTCAAATTTCCCTGAGCGTCCAAACTTTTTGAGCTGTGATAACAGAACCAATCGCAATTATCATAGCCAATAGGAAGAACGAAAACTGTATTCCACTTATTGCCACTGTGTAAACATCGAAGAATTTTAATGGCGTTAAGCAGTACAGCATTGGAGCTTCAAGATATTCGGCGGTGATGCTGATGCCATAAAAGAGCAATAATATTCCCGCGCCTATCCGAACAGCCCCTTTATAGGTTCTCGTCAGGCTGGAGGCCAGAAGCGTGATTGCAAACAAAGTCAACCCTGTCAAAAACAGGCCCAATGTGGTGGTAAAAGCAGCGTTTCTTTGCTCTAAACCGCCTAGCGGTAAAATGGCGGTAAAATAATTACATAACCCGCTGAATACCGCAAGTGCAAGCAAATTACATACACAGGCAACTGCTTTGGCACAGACAACCTTGTTGCGACCCACTGGTTTTGTAAATAGATATTCTGCCGTTCCCTGCGCCTGTTCTTTCGCTACACACGAAACACCGAGATAGACCGCATAGCTGTTGGTTAGCATCGTGACCCAATAATACATACAGCCATACCAGCCCAAAGCAGAAGTCAGATCACCGCTCACACCAAACATAGCTTTCAGAATTTTCGGAAAATTCGATATTAGCCCTGTCAGCTCATTGAGGCTTTCCTTTAGTGACAAATACTCAAAGTAAGCGAAGCCACACAAAATCAAGACAATTCCCATCCAGATCAGCAGTAGTTTTCTTGTTAAGCGCAGCTCGTTTTTCACTAACGCCTTCATTCGTTTCCTCCTTTACACAGCCAACGCAATATCCCGCTTCAAGATTTTCCAGTATGCCAGCAGCGCAAACCCAAACAGCAGGAGCAGATACCAGAGCATATAGTCCCATGAATAAGTTCCAGCATTGTGGATTTCCGCTGGACTGAAAAAAGAAAACGGCGATAAAAAGCCGATTGCCCGGATATTGACAGTCCTCGAAAAAGAAGTGATACAATATTCCACAAACACAACCAATCCGGCTGTCAGAAGTGGGGAACGATTATTGGGGTGAAATATTCCAACCATCAGTCCCAATAGTGCAAAAAAGAGGGAGATGAGAATAAACGAACCTGCCACCAAGAAAAATTCCCCGATGGGAAATCCGAAACGGAACAGAGTCATCGTTAGAAATGAAGTCGCCAGATAAAAAATCCCTGTTACACATATTCCGGCAAGCGCACATAGCAGCTTTCCCATATAAATCTGTTTCCGTCCACAAGGCTTTGTGTATAAGTATTCAGCCGTATTTCCCGTACACTCTTCTGTATGTAACGACAGCCCCAAGTGCATCCCGAAAATCCCCCCTGCAACCATAAAAAAGCCTGTGAGGAACGAGTACATACCAAGTGGCTCCATCAATAGCTCCAGAGAAATACCAACCGTTTCAAAAAAGCCTCCCTGTGTAAATTCCACAGGCAAAGTTTCCACCGTTTCAATCATGCCATAATACACTGGCGTCATGGAGAAGATACAGACCGCAAGAGTTGCGGCCCAAATCAGAATATATTTTCGTTTTCGTTTCCATTCAAATCGAAAAATCAACATAACGACCTCCTATTCGTAGTAGTGGAGGAATACTTCTTCCAATGACGGTTCCTCAATTAAAATATCCTCCAGCTCCAGCCGATGAAGCTGGTTCATAATCATCATAACTGGTCCGCTGAACATAAAGGATACAGAAGTCTTGCTCTTGTCCCACTCTAAATTAGCCGTACCGGGAACAGAAAAGAAATCCTCTGGAATGGCGCTTTTTGCTGTCAGCGAGATTTTCTTGTATCCGTTTTCCCGCAGTTCCTTCATGGATTGAACACTGATCAGCTTCCCCTCCCGCAGAATGGCTACACGGTCACAAAGTCTTTGCACCTCACTCAAAACGTGGGAGGACAGAAAAATGGTCACACCTCGTTTGTTTTCTTCTTTCAGAATATCATAGAAAGCCTGCTGGATGAGCGGGTCAAGGCCACTGGTAGGCTCGTCCATAATCAGCAACTTCGGAGAGGGTAACAGAGCCGACACAATGCCAACTTTTTTCTTGTTCCCTAAAGACAAATCGCCAATTCGCCTGGATAAGTCTAAATTCAACCGCTCCGCTAATTCTTCCATCCGGCTGTGGGCATTCACACCATAGAGTTCTGCTGTGTAGAAAAGCATTTCTTTTACTTTCATATTGTTGTAGTAACAGTTTTCGCTGGGAAGATACCCCACATCCTTTGCGATACGGGCGGGCTCCCGACTACAATCTAACCCAAAGATAGAGGCTCCTCCGTTGGAGGGTTTCAGCAGGCCCATTAGAGTACGGATTGTGGTAGATTTTCCTGCTCCATTGGGGCCAATAAAGCCGAAAACCTCGCCTTGTTCAACAGTAAAGCTAATGTTTTCAATTCCTCGATGTTTTCCATAGCTTTTTGTAAGTTCGTTTAGGACAATTACCGGCTTGCTCATGGCAAATATTCCTCCTTGTAAAAGTTGTGTTTCAACATATCTAGGATGTTTCGAAACTCTTTCATCATGCTGTCATAATCCACTCCACTTTCCAACTGAACGGACATACCCTTTGCAAGCATCATAAGCATCTGAAACACTAATTCTGCATCCTCCGGGTGTCTGAATTTTTTATAATCCCGCTCATGCAGAACAAGCGATGCGATATATTTTTCATTTGCTTCTGAAAATATGGCACTTTTCAATTCAGGCGTTGGTTCCACTGCCACACTTGCAATAAACGACGCAATATGCGGGTGCTTTTTTAAGATTTCCACTTTCATAACGCTGGCTTCCCATACACGGTCAAAGAAATCCGTAGTTTCCTCCAATGCACTCGTGTTATAGGCTTGCTTCATTTGGGCAGCGCAGTAATCAAATAAATACTGGTAAAGTGTCTGCTTATTTCCAAAATACTGGAATATAGACGCCTTTGAGATACCTGCCGCTACCGCAATATCATTGATTGACGTTTTTTCATATCCATGTCTTGCGAAACAGGCAAGCGCCGCATTACGGATTGTTGCCTGTTTCTCCTGTGAAAGCGCTAAAAATTTTTCCATTACTATTCTGCTCCTTCAAATAACCGAATCGGTTATTTGTATACAGTGTAACATAAATAACCGAATCTGTCAAGACGTTTTGCGCTATTTTGAGAGGAGCGCACAAATGGCAAGCAGGGCAAGTGTAGCCACACTTGCTATTTTTGCATCCCGGCGGGCTGCAAAAACGCTTGTTGGGGAGCCTCCCCAAACCCGGCTTTGGGACATTTTGTCCCAAAGTAATTTGTCTGCGTCACCGTGCGCTATCGCTCCTGTTCCTTTTTGCGCTGGCCGTCCGTGACACCCAGCAGATGGTCAATATTGGCCTTGACCGCCACGGCCTGCCGCATTTCCTCCTGTGCCGAGCGGTACTCGGTATAGAGCGCCTTTTTCCGCGCCGCCAGTTGACGGCGTTTTTCTTTTAGCTCTGCCATCTTGGGCAGCTTCTCTCCGCCCAGCAGCTCTCCCATCGTGGCCTTGGCTGCCCGGTAGTCCGCCAGTTCTGCCTCATGCTCGGCAAGGTATTTTCGGCTGTACTTGGCAGCTTTGTACCCGTCAAAGACGGGGCGGGTCTTGGCGTACCGCACCACGGCTCCCATCAGCTCGGAGGTTGCGGACAGGTCAGCCTCCGTCCGCCGGAGTTGTTCGGTCAAAGCGTGAAAACGGGAAACGGCGTCCTCGGCCTTTGCGGAGAGCTGGTCATACTCGGTGATATTCTGCTCCTGCATGAATTGAAGTGCCGCCGCCATCTGTTTAAGGTTATAGACCTTTGCCCACCGTGCATAGGCCGCACCCTTGCCAGAGCGTAGGCGCTCTTGTATATCCACGATCAGATTGACCCGGCGAGGGGCAGCAGGCACAGGAACAGGCTGCTCCGGAATCGGGCGCTCCCCGGCGATGACGGCCTTGATGTCCTCTGGATCGTAACCGTCCCCGAGGGTGGACGCCCGCAGCCGGGTCGCCCGCTCCTGCCTCGGAACAAGAAAAGAGATCGCGTCGCCGCGCCCATGCTTGACCGTGAAGCCGGACGCCTCCATGAGCCGGAGAAAAGTATCAAAGTCGGCGGGGCGTTTGGCAAGAGCTTCATTGATGGCAAGCCGTAGCTGCTCCTTGTATGAGGTCTGCCGCTCCGCCCCCAGCCACGCCCCGTAATGGAGAAAGCGTCCCTTGCTGTGCAGCTTGGGATTGGTGATGACGGACAGATCATTTTCAAGGCAAATGCGGTCAGAGAGCCGCCGCACCGCACGGCCAGAGCCGATGAAGTCCCGGAACTTCCGGGTGCAGTCCAGCGAGGTCGAATTGTAATAAATGTGATTGTGGATGTGCGCCTTGTCCGTGTGGGTGGCAACGAAAAAGGCGTACTTGCCCTTTGTCCAGCGCATCGCCGTTTCATAGCCGATGCGGTTTGCCTCCTCTGGTGTGATCTCCCCGGGCTTGAACGACTGGCGAATCTGATAGCACAGCACATCTGCGTCCCGCCGCTGCTCCCGGCCTGTGGCGGCCTTGTACTTGGCCTTGCTCAAAAGGAACTCGGCATCGGCGGTCATATGGTCGCAACCATAGGACGAGATCAACTCGCCGCCCTCGGTCTTGTCCGGGTTTTGCCCGTAGTCAAACCGCTCTTTCAAGGACTGCGCGATGGTTTCGCCCTTGCTGATTTTGTGCTTCTTGTAGTAGGTTGTGGCCGTAGGCAGCCCTCCTTCCGATATGACAAACGGCGGCTGTGGACAGCCGCCGTCGTTTCAGCTTTGGGACATTTTGTCCCGAAGTATCAGCCGGTGATGAAATCCCGCAGGGCGAACTTGGCCGAGTGCAGCTTGTCCACCAGCCACTCAGCGATGGCGGGAACGCCAAAGGGAGAAACGAGGAACGCAAGGACGAGGAACACAATGCCGCCCACCGTCTGCCCACCAATGAACAGGATCAGGGAGAGCAGCGTCAGCACAATGCAGCCCAGTTCGCACACGGCGGACGCCACGCAAAATAGGAATGTGACCATAGCGGCCAGCAGGGACAGCGCCGCCATCACGGGGGCGGCAAGGATTTTGAGAACGATCATAGCAGCTACCTCCATCAAAAAATCAAGTTGGTTTGTCCTTCTACCCATATTATACCGCTGGGGAAATAGGTACACAAGGATGTCGAGCTTTCACCGCTTTGGGACAAAATGTCCCGAAGTCGTGAAAGCTGGGGAGCGGCACAAGGCCGCTCCCCGACAGGTCATAGGCTCACCACAGCCGACAGCTTTTTCAGCAGCTCGGACAGCGGCTCCCAAAGGTCGGCATAGTCCTTTTGGAGCGCCGTGATCTCCGATGGATAGATGCCGTAGGTGTTGGCGTGGACGGCTACTTGGTTTAGGTTGTTGGCACACCGCCGCTGTAAGGCCACCAGCTCCCGGATGTCCGAGAGGTCAACATGGAGGACATAGCCGTTGAGCGCCATTTTCCGCATATAGGCTCCCATGTTGGAGATCCCGGCCTCGGCCATGCGGTCAGCGATCAACGCCTGTTCCTCCGGCGTCACCATCACATGAAGATGGACAGAGCGCCGCCGCTTTTTTGTCAACGCTCCTCACGCTCCCGGCTGCGGCGCTTGGGCGGGTGTTCCCGCACCTTGTCCAGCGGCTTCTCCTCCGGGGGCGGCACAGGCAGATTGTTGATGATGCCGTCGATCATGTTCCCGTTCTGCTCCATCGCAAGCTCGGCGTTCTTGTTGGGGTTGTGTTCCTGCTCCATAAATATCCTCCTATCTCTCGCCCCGGTCAGGGGCATTTTTCTTCGGGGCGGATTGCCCCCGGTCAGCCTCGGCCTGTTTTGCGGCATCCTGCATCTGCTGGGAAATGGTGCGCTTGCCCTCTTTATAGGCACGGCTGGCCTGCTGACGCTCCACACCACGGGCAGCGGCGGCAAGCTGCTCCGGCGTGATATGCTCCTTGGAAACATAGCTGCCGAAGTCCGGGTAAAACCATGTCAGCCGCTTCTGTTCCGGGACGCGCTTTGCATCCTCCCATGCTCCAACGATTTGTGCCTGTGCGTCCATTTCACGGCGAATATCCGGGTTATGCCGGGACGGGCGCAGTTCATAATCCGCTACCTCACAGGGTAGGAGTTGCTGGGCATAGTCGATCTCGCCCCACGCTCGGAATGCCTCGCCCTCTACGCGCCACCGCTCCGGGTAAATCGTCATTTCCACAACGCCGTTAAAACGGCTGTTGGGATATGTGCCTACATCGATAGGACGCTGAGTAGAGTAATATTTGTAGGTTTCCTGTTCCGGGGGCTGCTCGATCCGTTCTACATAATAGCGCCGCTGGTAGTCCTCGGCGCGATTTTTGAGGTCAGACTCCGCCAGCCTTGCATCGTCGCAATAATGCCCCCAAGAATAGTTGCGCTCCCCATCACGCATATTGAACTGCCATGTTACATAGGGATCGGGCGCTTTTGGATTTTCGCCCAGCACAAAACCGCACTCATTGTCAAAAGCAATCACACGGCGGATCGCATAGCCTTGATTGATCTCCACAGTTTTACCTCCTCACCGTGATACATCTTTCTCCGCCCGTTTTACAAAGGGCTGAAGCTGATAAGGGCTTTTACCATCCTCCGGGCGCAGGAAGCCCAGCCTTGCAGCGGCACGGATGGCGTTCTGGTTGAGCTGCCGCTGCCATGCCCCTTGGCTGGGCGCCCACTTGAAGCCCTCGCTTTTTAGCGCCTGCCGGGTGTCGGCGTCCGGCTTATCCGCAAAAATGAGCTGCAATCGGTTCTCTGCCTCATTGACCTTGACCTCCCCACCGGGGAATGTCCAGCCGACAAACTCAGCCTTGTGGCTCAGCTCCTCAATGCGCTGGCGCACACGGCGGATGTTGGCGTTATTGTTGGTGAGCAGATAGGATGGAAACGGAACGGGGTCTTTGCGCCAGTCTTGGGACATGGACGCCGTGACCTTTTCCACCTGCTCCACCGTCAGCTCGGGGCAGCCCTCCAGCGTCTTGTGCTTGCGGTAGTAGGCATTGACCGCCTTCATCATGGCCTGCTGAGACTCCATTCCCTCCAGCTTTTTTGTGAGCTTTTCCACGGCGTGGTCATCGTCGGCGCTGATACCGCCCTGGCCTGTGGAGCGTATCTTGTCCAGCAGCTTTTCAATTTCGGCGTACTCCCCGTAGTTGCGATCCCGGGCTGCGTTCTGCTTGGCCTTTTTCGCCACGGGGAAATTGCCGCCCCCGGTGATCAGAATGGACGGCACACGGGCGTCAATGGCGTTGCGCTCATTGAGGTTTTCCGCCAGCCTGCGGGCGTAGCGGTCAACAAGAGCGTCGATCTTATCGTGGTACATGGGATCGACCCGCGCTTTCTGCTTCTCTGCCAGCGCATAGGCTTCATCCACCATCGCCCGGTAGCCCGCTGTGGCCGAGCCGGGGGCATAGTCGGAATAGCTGTTCATGTCCTTTGCACGCTTTGCCGCCGCCTCGCTAATCTCATAGTATTTAGGCATAATTCCTCCTTTCAGCCGTGACTTCGGGACAAAATGTCCCAAAGCCACGGCACTTGGATGTGGAAAGCATTTCTGCGAAAATAAGGGCAGACGGGAAAACATACCGCCCACCCAAAAAGCGCCCCGGAAAAGCCTTGTAAATGCAGGCGTTTTCCGGGGCTATTTTTCCACACACTACCTCCGTTTGCGGCGCATATACGCCCGCTTCTGCTCCCGCAGGGCAGTCCCGGCGCAGGCCGGGGAGCAGTACCGCTGCCGCCCGTCCGAGAGAAAGGCCCTGCCGCACACCGGGCAAGGACGGGTTTCCGTGATACGCTCCACGGTCAGCGACCTTTCCAGCACGGGATCAAGGGGCAGCACCGCCGCGCGGAAATAGCGGCAATAAGCGCCCGTCCAGCACTTGCCCAGCATATAGCAGGGACAGTCCAGCGGCAGGCAGCCATAGTCTTTATCGTAGTTGGCGCACCACTTTGTCACCAGCTTGCGGATCGCCGCCTTTTCCTGCCGGGTCAATTCACGGCTCATTTTTCTCTCCCGTCTTGGGCTTGAGCTGTTCCCGGTAGCAGAACACGCAGCCGATCCCGTGCCAGTAGGGGCAGCCGTCGCAGCGGGAGCCTTTGGGCGGCAGGTTGGGCGGGACGCCCTTGAAGTAGCTTTTTTCTTTCATAAAGTCCTCATAGGGGCTGTTGGTAAACCTCATTCCTCTCCCTCACTTTCCGTTTCGTCCTCGTCCTCCCAAGGCGGGGTATCGTCGTAATCGTCACCGTAGTCCTCCGCAGCGTCGGCGGCCTGCTGCTTTTTGGGGCGGTAGATCTTAAAATACCAGCCAGCCACGCCGCCGATGACCGCCACGGCCAGCACCAGCAGGATCGTCCCGCCGCTGTTCTTGGGCTGCTCCGGCTCGGGGTCAGGCTCCGGCTCTACCACAGGCACAGGTTCGGGAGCCTTGCCCTGGCACTCGCCCATGTTCACGGCACAGACGATACAATCCGTGTTGATAGCGCCTACGGCGCATTTGTCGGTGCAGGAACACTCCGGCAGCTCACCGCCCGCCGCCTGCATCGCCGCCAGCAGGTCGGCCTCGTCCACCATGTTCAAAAAGTAGGTCTGATACTGCTCGCCGTCCTCATCGGTGGGCTTGTCATAGTCAATGACGATGTAAAAGGTGTTGCCGCCGCTGGTCTGCACCGTGATGAACTGCTTGTTGGTGGCCTTATCGTAGAGCAGGTCACGGGTCACAAGGTTGCCGTCCTCGGTGAAGCCCTCTCCGGGGTCAGCGGTTTCGGCGGGCAGCGGCTCCACCGGGTCAAGACCGTCCCATTCCTCACCGCCCCCGGCATAAGCCGTGACCGCCATGCCGCACATCAAAACAGCGGCGCAGAGCGCCGCTGTCAGCTTCTTCATCCACTTGTTCATTCGCTGTCCTCCTTATCCGCAGACTTCGGGACATTCTGTCCCAAAGTGCCTCCGCTCTTGATGGTCTGAAGCAGCACGGGCAGGTCGGTGAGAGAAACGCTCATGCCGCGCACGATCTCCACGATCTCGCTGTTCTCGGCCTCCAGTTTTTTCTGCTCCAGCTCCTTGAGCCGTGCCTGCTGCTCGTTGATCTTGGCCGTGACCTTTTCAATCTCAGCCTGTATTTTCGCACTTTTGGAAATTGCCATAAAAACCTCCTGTCAATAAAGTTTGCCGTAGGCATAGAGATGGGACTGCCAGTAACTTGTGTTGAGGTTGGCGTAGCTGATGGGGTCGCCACAATGGAGCATCCAACCATCACCCACATAGATGCCCACATGGGAGATTCCCGGCGTGTCATAAGTCCCCGTGAAGAATACCAAATCGCCGGGCTTGGGGCTGCTCGTCCGGGCGGAGATGTTGTATAGCCCCTGCGCCCCCAGCCGTCCGAAGTCCCAGCCGCATTGGTTGTAAACATAGCTGACGAAGCCGGAGCAGTCGAACGAGGTACTCGGAGAGCTGCCGCCCCACACATAGGGGTATCCCACATACTTCTCCGCTTCTTTTAGAATGGCGGCAAAGGTTTCATCGGCAAGGTAGTCCTCCGGGATCTCATGTGCCGGGGGCTTGTTGGTGTACTTGCCCACATAGGGCGAGGACGGGAACAGGTCGGGGCGGTTGCCCAGCGTCGCCATGTAGAGGGCATACCGGGAGAGCTGTTCCTCGCCCATGATGTAGACAGGCAGGTGGGACAGGTCAAAGTTTTCCAGGGTCACATAACAGATATAGTAATCGTAAGGGACCTGCTCGCTGGTGGTTTCGCCGGTTTCCGGGTCCGTTGAGGTTTCGGTGCGGTAGCGTGTCTCCACCACCACTTCCTCGGTGAGAATGTACTGCCGCTCAAAGAGCATGGAGAGGGTTCCTTCCACTTCGGCAAGGGTCCATTCCCCCTGATGGTAGGCGGTGAGGATGGAGATCAGCACATAGGGGTCATGGACAATCTCATCCAAATCAAAGTGATACTCGTCATAGTCGTGGGTGGCCTCGTAGTTATCCAGCTTTGCTTGCAGCTCTGCCTCCATC
>OLXR01000717.1_pt1 | contig 12777 bp, 10 predicted proteins | sample 1673941 | NCBI WGS metagenome assembly OLXR01 (sample SAMEA103958134, study PRJEB25191) | human gut metagenome
GATCACCTCGCCGCACACTTCGCCGGCGATCTCCAGCACGCGGCGGTAGTTGTCCATCGCGTCCTCAAAATTCTGCGGAGCAAGCTCGTGGTGGTCTTTCAGCGTATAGTTACGCTCTTTCAGCGCCACGATCTTGCGCATCAGCGGATGCTGAAGGTGGAACTGCAAATCCTTATTATCTAAAAAGAAATTAGCCATTACTTCGAGTTTTGTTTGTAATACTTAATCATTTTCGGGATCACCTCGTTCAGGTCGCCCGTGATCGCAAAGTCGGCGATCTTGTTGATCGGCGCATCGGGATCGGTGTTGATCGAGATGATCATCGACGACTGGTCCATACCGGCCGTATGCTGGATCTGGCCCGAAATACCGCACGCGATGTAGAGTTTGGGACGGATCGTAACGCCCGTCTGACCGATCTGGCGGGCATGCTCCGTGAAACCTGCGTCCACCGCAGCACGGCTCGCGCCGACTTCGCCGCCCAGCACCTCGGCCAGTTCGTGAATCAGCTTGAAATTCTCCTTCGAGCCTACGCCGTAACCGCCGGCAACCACCACGCTCGCGCCTTTGATATTGATCTTGCGTTCTTCGATCTGGCGGTCGAGAATCTTGACCACCAGGTCGCTCTCTTTCAGGAACTTCTTCCAGTCGATCGGCTTCACCTCGCCGGCACCCGGTTTGGCTGCGTACTCCTTGCGCATCACGCCCTCGCGGACGGTCGCCATCTGGGGACGGTGGTCGGGGTTCACGATCGTCGCAATGATGTTGCCGCCGAAGGCCGGGCGAATCTGGTACAACAGATTCTCATACTCCGTACCGGTTTTCGCGTCCTTATGGTCGCCGATCACCAGTTGCGTACAGTCGGCCGTCAGACCACTGAACAGCGCCGACGATACGCGCGGAGCGAAATCGCGGCCGATGGAGGTCGCACCGAAAAGGGCGATCTGGGGCTTCTCCTGCTCGATCAGACCGCACATCACAGCCGTATGGGGCAACGTGCGGAACGGAGCGAACTCCTTGTCGTCGGCCGTCCACACGGTATCGGCGCCGTATTTGGCCAACTCCTGAGCGATGTCGCCCAGATTATGACCCAGTACGACGGCTTCGAGCTTCACGCCGAGCGTCGTGGCCAGCTCACGGCCTTTGGTCAGCAACTCCAGACTCACGTCCGCAGGTACCCCGTTTTCGAGTTCTATATATACAAATACATTATTCATATCTCGTTTCCTCCCTGATTAACCGAGCGTGTGGCTCGCGATAAGTTCAACCATCAATTCCTCGATCTGCTTGTCGTCGGCAGTCAGTTTCTTGGCTTCCTTGGCCTGGAACACCACATTCTCGATCTTCTTCACCTTCGTCGGGGAACCGGTCAGGCCCAACTGGTTATCGTCCGGATCGACATCGGCGGCACTCCACTCGAAAATCTGCAGGTAGGGCTTCGACGCGGCCATCTTGGCAGCTTCCGACGTCGGTTCCGCAGCGATCTCGGAGGCCGTCATGGCATTCTTAAACTTCATCACGCGGCGGGCGTTCTTCGGGCGGCACTCGGCAGCCGAAGCATTTACGGTCACCACGGCGGGAATCGGACATTCGACCACTTCGGTTCCGTGCTCCAGGCGACGTTTGATGACCAGCGACTTATCTTTGATCTCGAGAATCTCCTCGGCATAGGTCACCTGCGGCAAACCGAGCTTTTCGGCCACCTGCGGACCCACCTGGGCCGTATCGCCGTCGATGGCCTGGCGGCCTGCGACGATCACGTCGGGCTGAAAGTCCTTCAGGATACGCTTTGTTTTGGAGAATGTCGCGGCCATACGCTGTACGGTCACGAGATTGTGCCAGATCGCGGCGGGCGTCAGCCTGCGCTGGTAGTTGGAGATCTTCACAGTTTCCAGCCGGAAGCCCTCGCGCGGGACAATCTTGTTTTCCATGCCGTCCTCCGCGCCGATAAAGAGGATCTTACAGTCCGGCTGACGCTCACGGAACATACGGGCGACCGCAATGGCGGGATAGATATGCCCGCCCGTGCCGCCGCAGGTAAAGACGATATTCATAAACTTCCCTCCCTTACAGAAGCTTATTGTCGTTCTGCCGGGAGACGGCCAGGACAACGCCCGCTTCAAACAGCTGCATGAGAAGCGCCGTGCCGCCGTAGGAGAAGAACGGGAGAGAAATGCCGGTGGCGGGTAGAAAATTGGTCACGACGCCAATGTTGAGGAAGGTCTGAAGCGCGATATGCGTGGAAATTCCGGCGGCAAGGAGCGCACCGAAGCGATCACGCGCGTGCATGGCGATATAATAGCCGCGCACGATCAGAAGAATGAACAGCAGGATCACGACGACTGCCCCGACAAAGCCGAGCTCCTCGCAGAGAATGGGGAAAATATAGTCGTTGTGCTCCTCGGGAAGATACAGGTATTTCTGGCAGCTCTTTCCGAGGCCGAGGCCCATCAGGCCGCCGGAACCGATGGCGTAGAGCGACTGTAAGATCTGATAGCCGTTGTCTGTTGGGTCGGAGGCGGGGTCGCGCCAGGCGGTGATACGGCTTCCGGCGTAGCCCTGCGTCTTGAGATAAACAAACATGAACACGGCGACTGCCGCGCCGCCGAGGGCGAACCATTTGATCTGGACGCCGCCCAGAAACAGCATGGCCGCCGCAAGCAGCAGCATGATGAGGATGCAGGAGAAATGGCGCTCCAGTGCGACGAGGCCGCACAGGACGATCATGATCGCGCCGAAGGGCGCGATGCCATAGCGGAAGGTGCGCATTTTATCGCGGTAGGTCGAGATCATGGCGGAAAACGTCATGATGATGGCGATTTTCGCAAGCTCCGAGGGCTGGAAGCGGATGCCCGCAACCTCGATCCAGCGCTTTGCGCCGTTGGCCGTCGAGCCGATGAGCGGTACGAGCATCAGGAACACGACGGATACCGCGAGGATGATGAACGAAGCACTGCGCCAGAGCTGATAGTTCAGCCTGCTGACAAACAGCATACCGCCGATGCCCACGACAGCGAAAATCGCCTGCCGGGCAAAGTAATAGGTAGAGTTGCCGGTCAGATAATACGCGCGGGCGTAGGAGGCTGAAAAGACCATGACGACGCCGATCAGCACGAGCAGCACCGTCAGCGCGAGAAACGGCAGGTCGAGCAGGCCGCGCTCGTCGAGCAGCACCTTGTCCTTTGTTTTGGTCGGCTGCGGCAGGCGCTCCGGCTCGGGAGCCTGCGGAGCTTCATACAGCCGCGTTATGCCGTCTGAACGGCTTGCCATAGGGGTCGCTCCTTTCTGAAGCTGCGGTAGCTCAATACCGGTTCATAACACCGAGATACGCCAGCACGCACATGACGAGCGTGATCGCGGTGAAAACAAAAACGATTTTTTCCTCTTTCCAGCCGCACATCTCAAAGTGGTGGTGGATGGGGGTCATTTTGAAGATGCGCTTGCCATGGGTCAGCTTGAAATACGTGACCTGCAGAATGACGGAAAGCGTCTCGCAGAGATAGATAATGCCGACAAGGATCAGAATCAGCGGCATATCGAGCGCGAAGGCCATTCCGCAGACCATGCCGCCGAGGAACAGCGAGCCGGTGTCGCCCATGAAGACCTTGGCCGGATGGAAATTGTAGCAGAGGAAACCCGCCAGGCCGCCCGCGACGGTCGCGGGGAGCAGGGCCAGCGTCGTGCGGCCATAGATATAGGAGGTCGTGGCGAAGAAGACCATGACCGGGATGGTCACGCTGCTGGAAAGACCGTCGACGCCGTCCGTCAGGTTCACAGCGTTGACGCAGCCGACAATGACGAAGGCCGCAAAGACCATATAGACCGCCGTCGGAATTTCAAGGTCGAGGTTCCAGAACGGGATATAGAGGTCGCAGGACAGATCGCCGCTGCCCTTCAGCACAAACAGGAACGCAGCGGCCACGACGAGCTGCAGCAGGAATTTCTGGATGGCAGTCAGACCGAGATTGCGCTTGAGCTTGACCTTGACGAAATCATCGGCAAAACCGACAAGCCCATAGCAGAGGGCGAGGGCCAGCACATACAGGTGCGTATAGTCGTGATTCTCCGTCATGCTCTTCCAGCCGAAGCCGACTGTGCAGAGGATGATCGCGGCAATGAACATGATGCCGCCCATGGTCGGCGTACCGGCCTTGGTGTTGTGCCACTGCGGGCCGACCTCGCGGATGGACTGGCCCGCGTGCAGCGCACGGAGCATGGGAATAACGAAGCGGCCAAACAGCAGCGTCAGTAAAAACGAAGCGAGCGTCGCGCCCAGAACGATAAAAAACATTGCATCCATACAGGATTCCTCCGAGACTCTCTTTATTCCTCTTCTTCCTTGAAAAACAGCGCAAGGGCCTTTTCCATCCGCATACCGCGGCTGCCCTTGAACAAAATCACATCGCCGGGACGGGCACGCATTTTGAGCATATGCGCCAGATCCTCATGCGTGTCAAAATGCTCGATCAGCTTCTGCTTCATGCCGCCGGTGATCGCACCGGAAACCATGCGCTCGGCGTTGACGCCGTAGGTGTAGAGCACGTCGGCCTTCGTGGCGGCAATGCGTCCAATGCGGTAATGCTCCGCGGCGGAGCGGTTGCCAAGCTCCAGCATATCGCCCAGCACCGCGATACAGCGGCCATTCGTGCGCGAACGGAAGCCCGCAAGGATCTCAAGCGCGGCCTCCGTCGATTCCGGGCCTGCGTTATAGCAGTCCTCGATGATGGTAAAGCCGTCGCGCTCGTAGATCTTCTGGCGCATACCGGTGTTGTGAAAGCCGGAGATCTGCGTCTGAATCGTCTCAGGCGGGACCTTCAGGAGCAGGGCTGCCGTAACGGCGGCCAGCGTGTTATAGACCGTATGGCGGCCCAGAACCGGCACGAACAACTCGAAACGGTGACCGAAACCGCTGACGACAAAGCGCATGCCGTCGTCAAGCTCCTGAATGTCGGTCGCAAGCACGTCGCAGGCGTGGTTCTCGATGCCGTAATAATATTTTTTATGTCCGCCGTCGGCGCGCACGTTCCAAAGAAGCGGCTCGTCGCCGTTGAACACGCCGACTCCATTTTCCGGCACACCCCGGAAAATTTCGAGCTTGGCCTGCAGGATGCCCTCACGGGAGCCAAGATGTTCGATATGCATGGTGCCGATGTTGGTGATAACGGCGATATCGGGCTTTGCGATAGAAGTCAGGCGGGCCATTTCTCCGAAGTGGTTCATGCCCAGCTCCAGAACAGCCGTTTCGGTATCGTCCGGCATATCGAGGATGGTCATGGGCAGACCGATGTTGTTGTTGTGGTTGCCCTCGGTGCGGGCGGTGCGGTAGGTACGCTCCAGCATACAGGCGGTCATTTCCTTGGTCGTCGTTTTGCCGACGCTGCCGGTAATGCCGATGACGTTCACGCCCATCCGTTCGCGGCGGGCTGCGGCAAGATCGCCGTAGGCCTTGATGGTATCGGGTACAAGAATGGTCGGGATGGCCGCCTTGACCGGTCTTTGCACAAGCGCGGCACTTGCGCCAAGACTGGCCGCCATGCCGATAAAGTCATGGCCGTCGGACTTCTCACCCTTGATGGCGACGAAGAGGTCGCCGGGCTTTACTCTGCGCGAATCGATCTGGACGCCGGTGATCATGCCCTCCGCCTGTTCAGGCGTGAGCGTTCCCCGGCAGTCCTCCGCTGCCTGCTTCAGTGTCAGTTCCTTCATGCGTTTGCCTCCAAATACGACGCGACGACCTCACGCTCGTCCAGATGGTGCTTTTCGTGGCCGACTTCCTGATACGTCTCGTGGCCCTTGCCGCACAGGACGATCACATCGTCCTTCTGCGCCAGCTCCATCGCCCGGCCAATGGCCGAAACGCGGCTCTCAATGACCTCGTAGGGCGTTTCGGTATCCTGCATCCCGGCAAGGATCTGCCGGAGGATCTTATAGGGATCTTCGGTGCGGGGATTGTCTGAGGTGACGATGGCGAGGTCAGACAGCTCTGCCGCGATTTTGCCCATGACGGGACGCTTGAAAGGGTCGCGGTCGCCGCCGCAGCCGAAGACGGCGATGATGCGGCCCGTGCAGAAGCCGCGCACAGCCCTCAGAATATTTTCAAGGCTGTCGGGCGTATGGGAATAGTCGATGAGGACAGTATAGTCCTTGCCCGGCGTGGGGACGACCTCTACCCTGCCCTTGACGCTCTGCGCGGTGCGCAGGGCGTCCGCAATTTCAGCAAGCGGAATGTGCAGTGCCAGCGCAGCGGCGATGACACCGAGCGCGTTATAGACGCTGAAAATGCCGGGAATGCCGAGCGTGACGGCAGCCCGCTCGTCCTGATAGACCGCATCAAATTCCACGCGGTCAGAGAACAATTCGACGTGCTCCGCCATGAGCGAGGCGGGTTTTCCCTGCGCGGAATAGGTCAGAAGCCGGCAGTCCGCCTGCTCCATGATGCGCTTCGCATAGGCGTCGTCGACATTGACCGCGCCCGTTTCGCAGCGGCGGAAGAGCATGGCCTTCGCGTCGCAGTATGCATCCATCGTTTGATGGAAATCGAGATGGTCCTCTGTCAGATTTGTAAAGACAGCCGCGCCAAAACGGATCTGGTCGGCGCGGTGGAGCACCAGCGCGTGGGAGGAGACCTCCATAATGACGTGCGTGCAGCCCGCATCGCGCATATCGGCAAAGAGCTTCTGCAGCTCGAAGGATTCCGGCGTGGTGCGCTCAGTGTGCAGGATCTCATCGCCGATCATGTTCTGGATCGTGCCGATGAGGCCGACCTTTGCGCCGAGCGTTTTTTCAAGCACGTGCTTCAGCAGATACGTGCTGGTCGTTTTGCCGTTCGTGCCGGTGATTCCGACGACGCACATAGCGTCCGCCGGATGGCCGAACCAGTTTGCGCCGAGCGCGGCAAGCGCCGAGCGGGCATTGGAAACCAGTACATACGGAATGTCTGTTTCCGGCTTTTTTTCGCAGACGACGCAGACCGCGCCGTTTTCCATGGCCTTGGGAATATATTTGTGGCCGTCGGTCTGGAAGCCGGAGATCGCGACAAACAGTGCTCCGGGCGTTACCTGCCGGGAGTCATACTGAACGCCGGTAATATCCAGTGCTTCGTCCGCGTGCAGTTCCAGCACGTCAAGGCCGTGCAGCAGTTCTTTGAGCTTCATAGTGTCCTCCTTAGTCGGATGCGCCTGTGGAAGAGAATTCTACTGTAATTGTAGTACCTCTGTCAACCTCTGTTCCGGGTTCGATGTCCTGATAGGCCGCAAGCACGTAAACGTCCGTGCGGTCGGTGCCCTTGGCCTGCACATAAAGGCCGGCGTTTGCAGCCAGATAGTTAACGTCCGCGACAGAGCAGCCGATGAAATCCGGCACCTCGACAACCGTCTGCTGCTTTTCCGCGCCCATGTAGAGGATGATCTGCGAATTGCCGGGAACCTGGCTGCCCGGCGCGGGCAGCTGGTCGGTGACGGTCGAGCCGGTGCCGACAATGCGGTAGGTGATGGTTTTTTCAGCGAGCAGCGCAGCCGCTTCGCTTTCGTCCATGCCGATCACATCTGGGACTGTGAAGTTGATACCGCGGATATCCTCGGAATCATAATCCGGCTCCACACCGAGATAGGGAAGAATATCAAGGAAAATGTCGCGGACGGTCGGCGCAGCCATCAGGCCGCCGGAAATATACATCCCGTGAAGGGTATATTTTTCGCTGTCCTGCGAATACGCGGGCGTGTCAAGCGCGACAAGGACGACATATTTCGGGTCGTCAATGGGCGCGACGCCGATAAAGGAGACGATCTTGTCCTTGACCTGATTGCCGTCCTCGTCGTATTCGTCCAGCTTTTCGGACGTGCCGGTCTTGCCGCCGACACGGTAGCCGGGGGTTTTGGCCGCAGAGGCCGTGCCCTCGGTGACGACCTGTTCCATAAGGCTGCGCATTGTTTCGGACGTCTGCTGGCTGATGACCTGCCGCAAGACGGTCTTTTCGTTCCGCTCGACCATATTGCCGTCGGCGTCCAGAACCTCGCTCACGATATACGGCTCGAGCACATAGCCGCCGTTGACGATCGCCGCGACGGAGCGCACCAGCTGCATGGGCGTGATACGGAAGCTCTGACCGAAAGAGGACGTGATGAGATAGGACGTGCCGTACTGTGCGGGATTGTTCAGGTATTTCCGTTCGTAGAACAGACCGCTGGCCTCGCCCGGCAGATCAACGCCTGTTTTTTCCATGATGCCGAAGGCCTTGAGGTAATCATAGAAAATGTCGCCGCCCATGCGCAGGCCGATATGGCCAAAGGCGATGTTGCAGGAATTGCCGAGCGCCTGCGCGGTCGACTGCGCACCGTGACCGGCGGATTTCCAGCAGTTAAGGATCTGCTCACGGCCGGAGAACTTTTCCTGACCGCCGCAGTAGAACGAGTCGTTCAGCGTGACGGCTCCGGAATCGATTGCGGAGGCCAGCGTGATGAGCTTGAAGGTCGAACCCGGCTCATAGCCGTCGGACACGCAGCGGTTGCGCCACTGAGCCATACGTGCCGATGCAACATCCTGCTTATACTGCTCGATGGCGGCCTTATAGGCATCGGACGCTTCCGGCAGGGACAGCGCCGCATCACGCTCATTTTCAAGAAGCGCGGCCGCCGCGTCGTCATAGATTTCCAGATAATTATTTGGATCATAGGAGCCGAGCGTGGCCATGGCCTTGATCTCGCCCGTATTCACGTCCATGACGATACAGAACGCGCCGTTTTTGATATCGTACTTATCAATGGCGTTCTGCAGGTTCTTTTCCACATACGCCTGCACGGTCGCGTCGATGGTGGTAACGAGGCTGCAGCCGTCAGAGGCGTCATAGTATTTTTCGTATGTATAGGGCATCTCGGAGCCGTAGTTGCCCTTGGATGTCACGACCTTCCCGGCTGTGCCGGAAAGCTCTTCGTTGTAATAGGCTTCAAGGCCCTCGGAGCCGTTGTTGTCGCTTGAGACGAAGCCGAGCGCCTGCGCGGCGAGGGAGGAATTGGGGTAATAGCGCTTGAGGTCTGTTTCGAGATAGACGCCGGTGATCTTGTTTTCGCTGACGAAGGCGCGGACCTCGTCGGCCAGCTCCTCGGAGATCTTACGGCTGATGACCTTATAGCGGTACTGCTTGTCGGCGGCCTGCTCGTAGACGAAGCTCGGCTCGACATCCAGAATTTCGCCAAGACCGCGCGCGATCTGGTCGAGCAGGTTGCTGTTCTCGGGCTTTTTCATCTGCTCGGCGATCTCGTTCGGGTCGATGAAAACCGTCTCGACGGTCGACGAAGAGGCCAGCACGTTCATATTCGCGTCGTAGATCACGCCGCGCGCTGCGGTCAGATTCGTCGAACGGGTCTGGTTCTTGATCGCCTTTTCGTTGTAATAGTCGTGCTGGGTGATCATGAGGTTGTAAAGCGTTCCGATCAGCGGGACAAACGCGATCACGCCGCACAGGACCATCAGGATCAGGGTACGGCTGAGGATCGTTCGGTTCGCGCGCTCATTCCGCTCCCGGTTTGCCTGCTTCTGCTCTTTGGTGCGCGGCAGGCGGATGATCTTTTTTGCCATGAAACTGCCTTTCTGTTCAAAAAAGGGGCGGCCTGAAAAGACCGCCCCTGTTCGGTTACTCAGCTGGATTTCAAACTGGGAGGTTCTGTCCAAGCTTATGCTGCTGCGGGGTGCAAATATTCGATGAGGCCGAGAATGCTCTGCTGCATGGCGTCCAGAATTTCTCCGAAGACGCTTGTGCGCTGCTGCGTGTAAATTTCCGCCTGATCGTTCCCGGAGAAGCTGACATAGACGATCTGCTCGGGCTGACATTTGGTCAGGCCGATCTCAGCCGCGTATTCCTCGGCGGCGGTCAGATCGATCTTGGCGTCGTATTTGCTCTGAAGCATCAGCTGCTGCTCCTTGAGATTGGCAAGCCTGCTTTCAAGGGCTGAGACATTGCTGCTGGCCTCAAACAGCTGGACATAGCCGAAAATCACAAGGATCATGAGACAGACTACCGTCAGCATACCCGCCAGTGTAAACGGCGCGATGGCCGTTCTGGCCTTGACTCTTCGGTACGGCTGCTCATAGGCCCGCTCGTCCGGCAGCTCGATGGGCAGGGTACGCTCATAGGCGCGGTTATCGTCATACTGGCGGGCAGTCTGATCGTTCCAGGCGTAAACATCGTATGCGGCGGCACCGTTGTCTCTATAAAGATTTCTTCGATTGGGCTGCGCCATAACGGCGGGACTCCTTTCCGGGTTACACGCGCTCTGCTACGCGGAGCTTTGCACTGCGCGAACGGGGATTTTCCTCGACCTCCTCGCGCGTGGCGATGATGGGTTTTTTCGTCAGAATTTTGATCTTCGGCTTATGGCCGCAGACACAGACCGGGAACGACGGCGGGCAGGTGCAGCCCTTTGCCGCGTCCTGAAACACGTTTTTGACGATGCGGTCTTCCAGTGAATGGAACGTAATGACAACCAGACGACCGCCGGGGTTCAGGTGGTCGATGGCGGCCTCCATGCCTTGCCGGACCGCGCCAAGCTCATCGTTGACGGCGATGCGGATGGCCTGAAAGCTGCGTTTGGCCGGATGCTGCTTTTCACGCAGAGCGCTGGGCGGCATGGCCGAGCGGATGATGTCGACCAGCTCCAGCGTTGTCTCGATTGGGTGGTCGGTCCGCACGCGTTCGATGGCGGCGGCGATCTGCGGGGCGCAGCGCTCCTCGCCATATTCGTAGAGAATGGATTTTAATTCCTCGCGCGGCCAGTTGTTGACGATCTCATAGGCCGTGAGGGACTGGTCGCGGTCCATGCGCATATCCAGCGGCGCGTCGGCCATATAGGAAAAGCCGCGCTCCGCGTCGTCGAGCTGCGGGGACGAAACGCCCAGGTCGAACAGCATCCCGTCGATCCGGTCGAGTCCCAGCGCGGTAAGGATCGCGCCGACGTTTTCAAAATTATCATGTACCAGCGTCACCTTTTTCGCGTGGCGGTACAGCCGCTTTTTCGCGGCCTCCAGCGCGACCAGATCACGGTCGACGCCGATGAGCCTGCCGGTGGTGAGGCTCCGGCAGATCTCCAGCGAGTGGCCCGCGCCGCCGAGCGTTCCGTCGAGATAGATCCCGTCGGGCTTGATGGCCAGCGCGTCTATGCACTCGTGCAAAAGCACAGATCGATGTGCGAATTCCATCAGAAACCAAGTTCCTCCATCACAGCCGCCAGATTTTCAGGCGTCAGCGTCTGCTGCTCCAGCTCGTCATAGGCTGCGCTGTCCCAGATCTCCGCGTGGCCGCCCTGCCCGATGAACGTGACCTCGCTGGAAAGGCCAGCGTATTGGCGCAGCTCAGCCGGAATGAGGAAGCGGCCCTGCTTATCGGGCTCACATTTGGCAGCGTTGGCAAACAGAAAGCGCATTTTTCGTGCCTGTACGATCGGCAGCGCGTTATATTTATCGACAATGGCCTTCCAGCCTGCTTCCGTGTAGACGGACAGGCAGTGGTCGAGGCCCAGTGTTACATAGAAGGTGCTTCCCAGCTCTTCGCGCAGCTTGGACGGCACGAACAGACGTCCTTTTTCGTCAACTGAGTGCTTGTACTTGCCAAACATCCCCTCGCGCCTCCTTTCGCTCCACTTTACTGAAATTTTGCTCCACTTTGCTCCACTTCAATAATATAATACGTTCTGTTTACATAAATTGCAACCCTTTTTTGAAAAAATTTTTCGAGGATTCTTCGACGTTTTTCGTGAAAAATCCCCGAAAGCCGAATTTTTGAACGAATGTTTTAAAAACATCCTCCAGCCGCTTTCACCTGCACGCTCCCCTGCTGCCAGACGGCGCGGAGCGTCCGCACGGACGGGTCACGCAGCAGCAGCTCCGCCGCCGGGCCTTCGATCCCGGTCTGGAGCCTGCGGCGCAGGCTTCTGGCCCCGCCCGGCTCGTTTGCGCAGAGCGCGCCAAGGCGCTCGGGCAGCTCCGGGGCCGTTTCCAGCGTAACGTTCTGCTTTTGCAGCCGTCCGGCAAGCTCCCGCAGCTGAAGCGCAGCAATTTTCGCAAGATCCTCTGCCGCAAGCGGACGGAAGGAGGCGACGCAGTCGATCCGGCCCAGAAACTCCGGAGAAAACGCCTCCCGCAGGACGGTCTGCGCGCGGACATCCGCGCAGTCGGGTATGAAGCCGAGACCGGGCTTTCCGGTTTGCGTGCCAGTCAGGTTCGAGGTCATGACGACGATGGTGTTCTTGAAGCTGACGGTGCGGCCCATGCTGTCGGTCAGGATCCCGTCGCCGAGCAGCTGCAGAAGGATACCGGTAATATCCCGGTGCGCCTTTTCCAGCTCATCGAACAGTACAACGCAGTATGGACGGCGGCGCACCTTTTCCGTGAGCGTTCCGCCTGCATCGTAGCCGACATAGCCCGGAGGCGCGCCAAGCATGCGCGAGACGCTGCTTGGCTCCATGTATTCCGACATATCCACGCGGATGAGCGCGTCCTGGCTGCCGTAGACGACCTGCGCAAGCTGTTTACATAATTCCGTTTTTCCGACGCCCGTCGGGCCGATGAGCAGGAAGGACGCGGCGGGGCGTCCGGCGTCGGCAAGGCCTGTCCGGCCGCGCAGAACGGCGGTAGAAACCGCGTCGACGGCTGCCTGCTGGCCGATGATGCGCTCGGAGAGCGTCTGGCGCAGGGACAGCAGCCGTTCACGGTCGGACTGCCGGAGCCTGCCGACGGGGATGCCGGTGCGCTCGGAGACGACGGCGGCGATATCCTGCCGGGTCAGGC
>OLXR01000725.1_pt1 | contig 12664 bp, 7 predicted proteins | sample 1673941 | NCBI WGS metagenome assembly OLXR01 (sample SAMEA103958134, study PRJEB25191) | human gut metagenome
CGGAGAGAACCGCCTGTCGTCGGTGAACAAGGAGGAGATGCACCAAGTTGCCAAGACGCAATTCAAGCCGTTGATGTCGGCAGTGGCTAAACTGAGCGGCAACGGCAAGGAGAGCGGCGAATTGTACGACTATATGTTCGCCAAGCACGGACTTGAGCGTGATGCCGTGATGCGGCAGAGAGAGGCTCAGAAAGAGTTTGACAAGTACCAAAAGGCAAATCCCAAGGGTACTAAAACGATTGGAGATTTCGTTGCAAGTCTTGAAGGCAAAGACTATGCAGGACTTACGGCATTGACGGCAGAAGACGGCAGGGTGAAGTCGATACAATCGCAGATAGACGCCATAGACGAGCAGGTGAAGGCTACAGACGACCAATTGTTGCTCCGTAAACTCGGTGGTCAGAAGAAGCGGTTGAAGGTGGATTTGCTCAATGCCGCAAGGGATGCCGCCGATGATATTCGCAAGGCTTTTGAAAGCGACCCGAGCCATGACCGGTCAGACATAAATGAATTGTGGAGTCGGGTAAACGAAGTGAACGGCAACACGCTGAGGAAGTTGTATGAGAGCGGTATGCTCACGAAGGAGGCATACAACGACATCAGCAGTATGTATACGAATTATATCCCTATGAGGGGATTCGACCAAACGACAAGTGCGGACGCCTACGCTTATCTGACGCACGGCGACAGCGCATTCAACGCACCGATAAAGACAGCCAAAGGGCGCAGCTCCAAGGCTGACAATCCTATAGCATATATGCAGGCGATGGCGGAAAGTGCGATAATGCAGGGAAACCTGTTGAAGAAATAAACAATCGGTTTAATGAGGAGCTGGAGAAGTACCAAAACAACGAATTGCCAAAAGGCCATCGCTTTGAATTAGGTATGCCATCAGCAGAGTTGCAAAGTGCTGGTTTCCCAACGCTCCCAATAAGTATGCGTTCTTCGTTGTTGGCGAAAAAAGCCGGAGCGGGGAGACATCCTTTTGCCCCCACTGACTTACGAGACTTGGTAAACGCAATACAGAAACCTATAGCTATCTTCAATTACTCTAAAAATAATATGCGCAATCTGATTGTAGATGTATCGCGCGGAGGAAAGCATTTCTTGGTTGGAGTGACACTCAACTATAAAGCAGACAATATAGAAATAAACAGTGTTTCTGGATTATTTCCTAAAGAGAACCACGAATGGATAAAATGGATTCAAGATGGAAAAGTATTGCGAATAGACCAAAAAGAAAAGGTTCAAGACCTGATTAACAGTCTACGGACTAATCCCGCTGAGTCTGAAAGAATCGGTTTGAACCTTGATTATGTGGCAAAGAAAGTGAAAGATTTTGAAAATCCCAAGCTTTCTGATGTGAAAATTTCAGAAGTAGACAAAAAGGTTCAGATTCAATCGAGCGCAGTGTAAGAGAGAATCCTAAAAGCGAGAAGCCTTGCTTCAGCAGAAAGCCGGGCGAGAGCATCTTCGACTATGCGTCACGTGTGTCGGAAGACGTGGATAGAAGCGTGAGAGAAATAGTAAGCGCACGGGACGAGTATGAGAAGAAGGTCAAGAGCAAAGGCTTCCAAACGAAGGAGGCGTTGCAGAACAGTATGCTCGGACTGCAGGAGTTTATGTCCGCAATAGACCACGCATCGGGCAACAAGCGGTACATAGAGGACATTCCCGACTTTGAGAATCCGATACTCGGAGAGAACCGCCTGTCGTCGGTGAACAAGGAGGAATCACATTCAAGATTGGACGCAGTACACTCGCCGACGCCAACAAAAGGCGTCAGGGAGCCATATTTGAGGTCATATACCATGATTTATATGCCTCTTGCCGACATATTCTTTCCTCGAATGTATCAGGCTCCTGACGGTTTTATGGCGGTCAGGATACAGCATATGGAGTTTGTAATTCAAACAGATGAAACAGAATTTTCTTCTGAAATATTTTTATGGCGAGAGTGCCAGCGTCATCAAAATCCAAATCTGGGTGACGCTGATTGCGAATCTTCTGCTGATGGTGATGCAGAAGGGATTGAAACGACAATGGAGCTTCTCAGGACTGGCTACTATGGTCAGGATAACACTGATGTACTACGTCGATTTCTACAGCCTGTTCAACAACCCCGAAAAGGAATGGGATATCATTCTTTCCAAGGCTTTCGATGCACCTTCTGAACCATCTCTTTTTGATTAAGGTAGGCTTAATAAACAAAAAGTACGACTCGAACGCCGTAAAATTAGCATTCGAGTCATACTTTATTGCGTTTTCTGAGTTTTATCGGACAGCAATAATTCAGTTTATTCTGTAACGATTTCGTTTGTCAGAGCCAGATCAAGAACATCTTTGATTGTTGAGACATAATGGAATGTCAGACCGTTCAAATATAACGGTTTAATCTCCAGAATGTCTTTCTTATTTTCCTTCGACAGAATAATATCTGTAATCCCTGCACGTTTGGCCGCAAGAATTTTTTCTTTGATGCCGCCTACAGGAAGCACTTTCCCGCGCAGTGTAATCTCTCCGGTCATCGCAATGTGGTCCTTAACTTTTCTTTTTGTGAACGAAGATGCCAAAGATGTCGCCATGGTGACACCGGCTGATGGACCATCCTTAGGAATTGCACCCTCTGGAACGTGAATGTGCACATTGTAACTGTCGAATATGTCAGGCGATATGCCGAATTTGTTGCAATTGGCTTTCAAATATTGTAGGGCAATAACCGCCGATTCCTTCATCACGTCTCCGAGGTTTCCGGTAAGAGTCAGCTTCTCGCCTTTGCCTTTTGACAGAGATGACTCGATAAACAAAATCTCTCCTCCGACAGCAGTCCACGCAAGACCAGTCACAACTCCGATTTGATCGTTTCCCTCGTAGCGGTCAGGGCTGAATTCCTCCTGTCCTAGATACTCTTTAAGGGCGTCGATAGAAACAGTCTTTTCAAAAGGCTTTCCGCTCGCTTTCTGCAATGCGATGCGGCGCATCACTTTTGCTATTTTCTTTTCCAGTTGTCTGACTCCAGATTCTCGTGTGTAGGATTCCACAATTTTCACAAGAACCTTTTTAGGGAAAGAAATCTCCTTTTCCTCGAATCCGTGTTCTTTCAACTGTTTCGGAACCAAGAATTTCTTTGCGATTTCAACCTTCTCTTCCAAAATGTAACCTGACACATCTATCAGCTCCATACGGTCAAGCAATGGCTGAGAAAGGGTTGATAGGGTGTTGGCGGTGGCGATAAACATCACACGCGACAGGTCGTAGTCAACGTCCACATAGTTGTCGTGGAAATGGCAGTTCTGTTCTGGATCCAATGCCTCCAACAAAGCAGACGACGGGTCGCCCTGGCGGTCGGCACTCACCTTGTCTATTTCATCCAGAATAAAAACAGGGTTGGAAGCACCGGCTTTGATCAAGCTTTTGATGATTCGTCCCGGCATAGCACCTATATATGTCTTGCGATGGCCTCGGATTTCCGCTTCATCATGCAGTCCGCCAAGCGACATTCTCACATATTTGCGATGCAAGGCTTCCGCTATCGACTTGCCAAGAGAGGTTTTGCCGACTCCCGGAGGACCATATAGACATAAGATTGGGGCTCTCATGTCGCCTCGCAGCTTAAGCACTGCCAAATGCTCAAGAATGCGCTCTTTTACCTTGTCCAGTCCGAAATGGTCTTTGTCGAGCTGTTTTTCTGCATTGGGAATATCGAAATTGTCTTCTGTATATTCATTCCAGGGCAAGTCGAGAAGTGTCTCCAAATAGTTGTACTGCACAGAATAGTCTGGAGTTTGTGGCTGTAGACGTTCAAGTTTGCGCATCTCCTTTTTGAATGTGTTCTTGACATCCTCATTCCACAGTTTCTGCTCGGCTCTTTGATAAAGCTCGTCAATATCGTGCTCGTCGGTGTCTCCAAGCTCATCCTGAATTGTGCGGATTTGCTGCTGAAGGAAATGTGCCCGTTGTTGCTCGGAAATATCTTTCTGTGTTCTTGACTCAATGTCTGCGCGGATGTCAACCAGTTGAGACTCTCTATTGAGATACATAAACAGGGAATATGCCCGTTGCTTTATCGAAAGGTTGGACAGCAACCGCTGTTTGACATTGGGTTCCAAAGGGGAGTTCGCGCACAAGAAATCAATCAGATGAACTGGATTGTCGATGTTTTTTATGGCAAAAGTCAATTCGTTCATCTTGTTACCCAACTTGTCGAGCATCTTCAATGTGATTTCACGAAGACTTGTCACCAGTACGTTGAACTCCTTGTCGTCTGACAATGGGTATTCTTCTTCAAGTGGCGTGATGTTAGCCCTCAAGAAAGGCTTGGTGCTTGTCACACTGTCGAGTTGGAATGGGTATTTGCCTTGGATGATGACGTTTGTGGAATTGTCTGGAAATTCCAACACTCGTATAATTTCTGCGACTACGCCTATTTGATATAGACCATCCTGACCGGGGTCCTCGTCTTTTGCGTCTTTTTGGCAGATTACGCCGATTGGCGTTTTCGTTTTTTGTGCCGCTTCAATTAGTGCCAAAGATTTGTCGCGGCCAACCGCTACTGGAATTGCGACATTGGGAAACAACACCATATTCCGAAGCGCCAAGATAGGAACATCGGACGTAAATGACTGTGGGTCTATATCGTTGTCAGTATTTTCGTCGGCTTTTACATCTGTGAAGATTTGGCATATTTGTGGGCTTCCATCTTCTTCGACCAACTTGCTGTCTGTAAAATCAATCATTGTCAAAATTTATTTTATATATCCTATAGCAAAAAAAATGCCAAACAATTTCTTAATAAAAAGCCGGAACAATTTTGCAATTGTTCCGGCATGTGTGGCTATTGACAAAAATATTTAGTCAATTGTTGCTGCGTCGGATTGATGGCAAGAATCTTCCCGTCTTTATCAAGAAGATAGCTGTTCATTCCGCTCTTTAGACGATACCGTTTGTACACTTCGGATTCCATACCGTCTTTTTCGTAAAATTGCGATACTTCTGATAGTCCATCTGTTCTGACAAGCTCTTTGAACATATTGTCGCTGTCGTCGAAATTAACAGAAATAAAACTCAAATTTTTTCCGATGGATTTGAAAAATCTGTCGTAATGAATGTTTCTGATGCGAGCTTCCGCATCGTCCGACGTCCAAAAATTGACTATCACATAATTGCCTCTCGTTTCGCTTAGTTTGAAATGATTCCCTAATTTGCTTATTTCAAAGTTTGGGGCGAAAGAGTTGATATCAACACTTACATCATAGCTGTTGTAAGAAGATGTAAATACCAACAATATGGCAATTGTCGCAATTGCTGTAAATGTTCTCCTCATTCATTTAAATTATAGTTCACACTAAAGGCTTTCTTGGGAGTCCACCTGAGAAAAGCCCCTGCCGATTTTCGGCAATGGAGAGATCTCTTTCTCTCGTTTTTTTTAATTCCGCAGACAAAGGTATAAAAAAATATCGTTGATACAAAGCATTTTAACCTTTTTGTCAACTTTAAACCAATTACAAAAGGTTATTTGCATCGCTGGCAAATAGCACTACATACGGCTTTACAAGCCATTCCCGCTGATGTGGAGCGACACGAATATGGGCTTGCTAATAAAACATTTTTTAACACAGCAGAGCTGCCATGCTTCACTCCTTGAATTGCTCAAAACGGTTCAGACCGATAGGCATTCATGAATCCTTGAAGATATCCAAGGCTATTTGCTGAACTTGAATCCTTGCTGCTCAATAAAATCAAAAAATATTTTAGAGAAAGTCTCGTTGTTTTCTTTAGAATATCTGACATCCGTAAACACCTGAGCCAATGAATCCTTTCCATTTTCCTTGACAAAATTGATGTTTGCCGGCAACTCTTCCTTTTCTTTGTAAAGATTGGAGATGTCGGTTGTGGAATAATCAGCATATCGCTCCTTGTGTATGATTCCTTGCAATGGAATTCGCTCCGATTTGGCTGAATCATCATCGGGAATGCCGACAGACAGGGTCGCGATAGGGACAACGTATTGTGGAAGATTAAGCGTTTTGGCAATTTGTGGGGCATTGTATGTTGTCGTGCCGAGGTAGCAGCATCCAAGTCCGTTCATCTCGGCTATGGTGCAGAATTGCTGGGCGAATATTGTGGCGTCGAGAAACGCAGCGACAAATGATTGGAAATTGTCGAATCCTGGCTTGGCATTGCTCAGCTCGCACCATTTTATAAAACGGTTGAAGTCGGCACAGAAAGTTAATAGCATTGGTGCTCCGGTTGCCGCCGGCTGATTGAAATGACTTTTTGCCAATTCTTCCTTGATGCTCTTGTCTGTTGTTATGACAACACTGTATAGTTGCATTCCTCCAGTTGTCGGGGATTGAGCCGCAGCATCAAGCATGCGCTCAATGGTGTCGCTGGGAATGGCTTCTGATTTGTATTTTCTTATGGTTTTACGATTAAAGAAGAAATCCATATTCATAATTTATTGTTTTTATTGCAAAGATAGTCAATAAATCCGGAATGTCGCAAAAAGCAACAAACACCCAAGAGCATAAAATAGTCTGAATATATTTTGAGAATACTGGAAATTTTGCAATCTTTGCATTGATGAATGAAAAGCATCAGTAACTATTATTAAATCAAACACTGTTGTGGAGATAAACATATATTCTTACGAAGAGGCTTTCAATGCCTCATGTGACTATTTTAACGGCGATGAACTCGCTGCTCGAGTCTGGGTCAACAAATACGCTTTGAAGGACTCATACGGAAACATTTATGAAAAGACGCCGGACGATATGCACCATCGATTGGCATCGGAATTGGCACGGATTGAAAGTAAATACAAGAATCCTTTGTCGGAAACGGATATTTTCAACTTGATGAAGGATTTCAAATACATTGTGCCGCAAGGAAGCCCGATGGCGGGAATCGGAAACAATTATCAAGTAGGGTCGTTGTCAAACTGTTTCGTAATCGGTCTTGACGGCGCTCCGGACTCTTATGGAGGCATCATCAAAATCGACGAGGAACAAGTGCAGCTGATGAAGCGCAGAGGCGGCGTGGGGCACGACCTCTCACATGTGCGCCCAAAGGGTTCGCCTGTGAAAAATTCAGCTCTTACGTCAACGGGATTGGTGCCGTTTATGGAACGCTACTCAAATTCCACAAGAGAAGTTGCGCAAGATGGACGTCGCGGAGCGTTGATGCTGTCGGTTTCAATAAAGCATCCCGACAGCGAGGCATTCATCGATGCGAAAATGACAGAAGGCAAAGTTACGGGCGCCAATGTGTCGGTACGCGTCGACGACGAGTTCATGCGGGCGGCAGAAGCCGATGCGGAATATGAACAGAAATTCCCGGTTGACAGCGAGCATCCATATGTGTCAAAAAAAATAAATGCAAACGCCCTTTGGCGAAAGATTGTGCATAATGCGTGGAAGAGCGCTGAACCAGGTGTGCTTTTCTGGGATACGATAACGCGAGAGTCTATCCCTGATTGTTACGCTGACTTAGGGTTTAAAACGATATCCACAAATCCTTGTGGCGAAATTCCGTTGTGCCCGTATGACAGCTGCCGGCTTATTGCTGTAAACCTGTATTCATACGTAAAAAATCCTTTCACAGCCGAAGCAGAATTTGACTTTGACCTTTTCCGACAGCACATCAGATGTGCTCAGCGACTGATGGACGACATTATCGATCTGGAAATGGAAAAAATTGATAAAATCATTGCCAAAATAGAGTCCGATCCAGAAACGGAAGAAGTTAAAGCCACAGAATTGAATCTGTGGAAGAAAATCCGCAACAAGACTTTGGCTGGACGACGCACTGGACTTGGAACAACAGCGGAAGGAGATATGCTTGCCGCAATGGGCTTCCGTTATGGAACTCCAGAGGCTACGGCTTTCTCTGTGTCTGTACACAAGACGTTGGCACTTGCGGCCTACTGGTCTTCGGTCGAGATGGCAAAGGAGCGTGGCGCATTCTCTTTGTACGACGCCAAGAGGGAAGAGGCAAATCCTTACATAAACCGATTGAAGGACGCTGACCCTTCTTTGTATGATGAGATGATAAAATACGGGCGACGCAACATTGCATGCTTGACAATCGCCCCGACGGGAACTACAAGCTTGATGACACAAACCACATCCGGCATAGAGCCGGTCTTTATGCCTGTATATAAGCGCCGTCGCAAGGTTAACCCGAATGAGCCGGGCGTACATGTGGATTATGTAGACGAAACTGGTGATGCGTTTGAAGAATATGTAGTTTATCACCATAAGTTTATATCCTGGATGGATGCGAATGGCATCAAACGCAAAGAAAAGTTCTCACAAGAGGAGTTGGATGAATTGGTGGCGAAATCTCCGTACAACAAAGCCACAGCAAACGACATTGACTGGCATGAGAAGGTTAAGATGCAGGGAGAAATCCAAAAATGGGTTGACCATTCAATAAGTGTTACAATCAACTTGCCGTCGGATGTGACCGAAGATCTGATAAACGAGCTGTATATGGAAGCGTGGAAAGCTGGATGCAAGGGATGCACCGTGTATCGTGACGGTTCACGCTCAGGAGTTCTTGTGTCGACTCAAAAGGAGAAAAAGAAGGTGGAGGCTCCAGTCCACACAGGTTTTGAGGAGCGCCATGTGCTTAAACGTCCGATTGAATTGGAGGCGGATGTTGTCAGGTTCCAGAACAACAAAGAGAAATGGATTGCGTTTGTCGGACTTATCGATGGCAGACCTTATGAAATATTTACTGGTCTTGCAGATGATGAAGATGGCATCTTCTGTCCGAAATCTGTGAGCAAAGGAAAAATCATCAAGGCTATTGACGAGAATGGCAACAAGCGCTATGATTTTCAGTTCATCAATAAGCGTGGATACAAGACGACAATAGAGGGCCTCTCTGACAAGTTCAATCCTGAGTATTGGAATTATGCCAAATTGATATCAGGCGTGTTGCGCTATGGCATGCCAATTGACCAAGTGATGAAGCTGGTTGGTGGACTCGAGCTCAACAGCGAATCTATCAACACCTGGAAAATGGGCGTTGAGCGGGCTTTGAAGAAGTATTTGCCGGAAGGCACCAAAGCCAAAGGTCAGAAATGTCCTAATTGCGGACAAGAAACATTGATATACCAAGAGGGCTGTTTGATTTGCACTTCGTGCGGCACATCAAGATGCGGATAGAGAAACTAACCTATGGAATATTCATTAAGTAAATATATTAACCTATGAAATTGTTATTTAGAATTGGCTACAACACTGCCTGGGGGGAAAGCTTATATCTTTTGGGCAGTGTTAAGGAATTGGGCGAATGGAATGAGTTCAAGGCGTTGAAAATGACCTACGAGGACGGCATTTGGTCTACAGAGGTGGATATTAAGCGCAATGTCAAATCGTTTGAGTATTGCTATATTGTCCGAAACGACAATGGCGCAGTTCGCAAGGAGTGGGGCAAGCCTCACTTGTTCACGTTTGGAAAAGAAATCAAGGTCTATGAAATCTTGGATTCCTGGAATGACCAGCCCTATGACAAATCTTTCTACTCGTCGATGTTTGTCAATTCCATATTCCATCGTGAAAACAAAAACGATGCGCTGCCTCATCAACGTGGTGGCGTCACGTTGGAAATTTTTGCTCCGTCGGTAAGACCTGACGAGGACTTGTTTGTGACAGGCAATTGCGATGTGCTTGGAAATTGGGACCAGGAGAACGCGTTGGCGCTTACCGATTGCAATTATCCGATATGGTCGGTTGCTTTCCAATTTCCTGAAAAAGAGGAACAGGTGGAGTATAAATTCTTCAAGAGAAACAGACACACCGGCACTGAATCGTGGGAAGGGTGCAATAACCGGGTGCTTGACATATCGGCTCCAGACAAAAACGGATGTATTGTTGTCGCAGGCTTGAGATTCAACGATTCCGCTGCGCTATGGAAGGGCGCAGGTACAGCTATTCCGGTGTTCTCAATCCGCACCGACGAGGATTTCGGCGCCGGCGACTTCCTCAGCATAAAGAAAATGGTTGATTGGCTGGCGGCGACAGGGCAGCGTGTCTTGCAGATTCTACCAATCAACGACACTACAATGACTCACACATGGGTGGATTCCTATCCATATAAAGCTAATTCGACTTATGCACTGCATCCGATGTATTTGAACATTCCGGCATTGGGCAAGCTGAAGGACAATCAGCGTCAAGAATATTTCAATAATCTGGCAGTGGAGTTGAATGCTCTTCCGCAAGTCGACTATGAGCGTGTCAATGCGGGCAAGCTGGAATATGTGAGAGAAATCTTTGCCGAATCAGGAGCCAAGACCTTGAAGACGGAGAACTTTAAATCATTCTTTGCAAAAAATGAGTATTGGCTGAAGAATTATGCAGCATTCTGCTTGTTGCGTGACAAATTTGGAACTGCCGACTTTACCAAATGGGGTAAGTATTCAAAATTCAACGAAAGTCTTGTCGACGAGTTGTGCAAAGACAATGCTGATGAAATCGACCTGACATATTACATCCAATACAACCTTGACAAACAACTGAAAGATAGTTGTGATTATGCTCACAAGCACGGTGTTGTGTTGAAAGGTGACATACCTATCGGTATCAGCCGCGCAAGTGCGGATGCTTGGGTTGACCCAGATTTGTTTAATCTGAACAGCCAAGCGGGAGCGCCGCCTGATGACTTCTCAGTGCTTGGTCAGAATTGGGGATTACCGACATATGATTGGGAGCGTATGAGTCAGGACGGCTTCAAATGGTGGAAAAACAGGATGCGCAAGATGTCGGAATATTTCGACCTGTATCGAATAGACCATATCCTTGGCTTCTTCCGAATCTGGCAAATCCCCATGTCGGCGGTGCATGGCTTGTTGGGTGTGTTCAACCCGGCGTTACCATATACACCAGATGAAATGCGCAACAATTATGACTTCTGGATAAATCCGGATCTCCAATGCAAACCATATATTATGGACTACTTCCTTGCCGATTTCTTTGGAGAATATACCGAAGAGGCAAAATCGCTATATCTGGAATCGATAGGAGGGGGACGCTACAAACTGAAACCTGAAGTTGATACGCAACAGAAAGTTGCGGAGTTGTTTGCGTCGTATGAGAAAAACGACAAGAACAATAAATTGGGAAACGCCCTGTGCGGCTTGCTTGATGAAGTGCTTTTCATCGAGGACCCAGAAGAACATGGCAAATACCATCCTCGAATCTCAGCACAATTCACCTACATCTATAGGTCGCTGAATGATTATGAGAAGTGGTGCTTCAACAGAATGTATAACGACTTCTATTACCATCGTCACAATGATTTCTGGTATGGAAAGGCTATGTGGAAACTTCCGGCTTTGGTAAACTCAACAGATATGCTTGTGTGCGGCGAGGATTTGGGAATGATCCCAGACTGTGTGCCGGCGGTGATGAAGCAACTTCAGATTCTGTCGCTGGAAATACAAAGAATGCCCAAAAATCCAGAAGACGAGTTTGGCAATCCATATCAATATCCATATTTGTCGGTATGCACTACATCGACCCATGATATGGGTGGAATCAGACAATGGTGGGAGGAAAACCACGACAAAACTCAGCGATTCTACAACACTATGTTGCATCAAGAAGGTGACGCGCCATTTTATGCAGAGCCATGGCTTTGCGACATTATTGTGAGCCAGCATCTTGAGTCGCCATCAATGTTGACGGTACTTCCTTGGCAGGACTGGATGTCGATTGACGGAAAATTGCGCAAAGAGAATCCAAACGATGAACAAATCAATGTTCCTGCGATTGCGAAGCACTATTGGCGCTACAGAATGCACATCTCCGTTGAATCATTAATGAAGGAATCGGTATTTAACGAAAACATTAAAAACAAGATTACGCGTACTGGACGGAATTGATCGTTTTTGATTTTTATAAATTAAAATCGAGTAGGTGGTAAACTCCTCCTACTCGATTTTCTTTAGATGTTGCCACCATTTTGCATGCAAAATGGTGGCAACGTCTTATAGATATGACTTTAGCAATGCGCTTTTTTCCCCTTTCAATTTGCGGATTGCCTTCTCTTTGATTTGGCGCACTCGTTCCCGCGTCAAATTGAACTTGTCACCAATCTCCTCCAATGTCATCTCTCTGCAGCCAATGCCGAAACACAGCCTTAAAATCTCCCTCTCTTTACCTTGCAATTGATTCAATGCTCGATCAACTTCCTTCGACAGTGATTCTTGCGTCAGCGTGGCGTCAGTGCTTGGCACGTCATCGTTGGCAAGCGTGTCGGCCATACATTTGTCATCTCCGTCAGCGACAGGCTCGTCGACCGACACAGTGCGGTAGAAGGCTTTTAGGGCACTTGTCACCTTTTCCAATGGCATATCAAGGCGCTGCGCAAGTTCTTCCGCTGACGGGCGGCGTTGATTTTCCTGCTCAAATTTGGAGATCTCCTTGCTTATTCTATTGTTTAAACCTACTTGATTCAACGGCAGTCTGATTTCCCGCGACTGGTCCGCCAATGCCTGCAAAATCGATTGGCGAATCCACCAAACTGCGTATGAGATGAATTTGAAACCTCTGGTCTCATCAAACTTTTTAGCTGCTTTTATCAAGCCTAAATTACCCTCGTCAATCAGATCTGGCAGACTCAATCCTTGGTTCTGATACTGCTTTGCTACAGA
>OLXR01000729.1_pt1 | contig 12624 bp, 6 predicted proteins | sample 1673941 | NCBI WGS metagenome assembly OLXR01 (sample SAMEA103958134, study PRJEB25191) | human gut metagenome
CCGCCATCATCTTTCATTCCTATTTGCAGTCTTTTCCTACCTCTATTATAAAGCATTCGTTGCGTTTTGACTGCTACCCATCAGGTAGCATGAGTTGCCTTTTGCTACCCAGTAGGTAGCAAAACAGCCTAAGACCACAGAGCAGCTAGCAGTGTGTCCCTTTGCGGTCTTAGAACCTTTGATATAGAGTTGCTCTGCCTACCATCATGCGAGATAATTGTACTGCCTTATGCGGGGAATCATAAGGAGAAAAGCACATGGCTACTGATTATAAAGCTTTGGGCAAGCGCATTTCAAATGCCCGAAAACAAGCTGGTATCACGCAAGAGGCCCTTGGAGAGCAGCTTAACATGACACGAAAACATATTAGCGTAATCGAATCCGCTATCAAACGCCCAAGTCTTGATGCACTGGTTGATATTGCCAATGCTCTTGACGTATCGACTGATGATTTGCTGGTAGATAGTTTGATGCACTCGACTTCAACCTCAAATTCCGAAATTCACCGTCTTCTCTTGGACTGCAATGAAATCGAACAGGAAATTCTCACTCGGATGGTAAGAGAGATGAAAGCCATACTGTACGGTTTGGGAATCTGATTTTGTAGCCCGCTGATCATATAACAAAAAAGCCCGCATAAGACACAGCTGCACTTCGGATTACACCGGGGTGCTGTCTGTGGCTTATGCGGTCAAAGTCATTCCTACGGAATGAAATGCCCGCCTGATCGAGAAGATTTACGAATCCTCTCAACCAGACGGGCATTCTTTTTGCTCACCTTGCTGTTTCTATGCAGTTATGCGCCATACTTTTCCAATGCTCTCCGAATCACATCCTCACAGTTAAACTCAACTTTCATCGTCTGATCGTCATACAGATAAACCATGCTGACAAAAGCATCTACACATTCCTTGGTCAGACCGCCTATGTATGTTTTTTGACTTGCCTGCTTTGTCAGGTTGCGGATTTCTTCATCCAGTTCATCGGCACACTCCTGTTCTTCCTTTTCTGTCCGTATGCTATCCTGCAATGCAGCCAGTTTTTCCGAAAGGGTCTTTTTCTTTTCTATGTACACATCTCGCCGTAGCACACCGTCTGCATACGATTCATATAGTTTGATTTGCTCTACCCGAATGGCTTCTGCTTGCTTTTCCAAGTCCTCAATGTCCACGCAGCGCACCGTGATAGACTGCTTTTCCTGCATTCCCTGATTTACCACATCCAGCGCATAGAATACTGTTTTTATCGCACGAGCCACTTTTGCGTTCACCGAATATTCTCTGTAATAGCCGCCGTAGCATTTAGAGAACTTTCCGGCTGACCGTTTATAGCCGCAATAGAAAACCATTTCCCCATATTGCCTTTCGTGGCGAAGCTGCCGATTACAGTTTCCGCAGCAGATTTTTCCTTTTAAGGCAAATTCATCACCCACCTTATACTGAATTGGAGTCACGTTACGGATTGCTTTCTGTGCCTGATAGTATTCATCTTTTGTCACGATGGCCGCATGAGCGTTTTCTGCGATGATCCACTTATCCTCCGGGAGCGTCCGAACAGAGGTAGTATTCACATCAATTTTCTTTCTTCTCCCCATAACCAGCGCACCAGTGTATTCATACCGTCTAAGGATTCTCCACACGATTGCCGCGTTCCATAACATTTCACTGTCCGGGGCAATAATAGGATTGCTGCCCATCAGCAGGTTCTTTCGTTTCGCATACAATCCCGGCGTAGGAAGATTTAATTCGTTCATGCCGTAGGCGATCTGCGTTGTATTGCGGCCGGACAATGCTAATTCAAATACTTTTTTCACGCAGGGTGCTGCCTCCGGGTCAATCTCCCACCGCTGCCCACCTTTCTTGTTCCACACATATCCAAAAGGAACATTCGTGCAGGTGGCTTTCCCGTTCTTCCAGTTCGTTTCCAGAGCAGCCCGAATCTTTTTTGCAATATCCCGGCTATACATATTATTCACCAGATTGCTGACCGCCACTTCGATTCCCGGTGTTCCGTTGTTCAGTTTCATGCTGTCAAAGGAATTATTCACAGCAATAAACCGAACTCCCATCAACGGAAAAATCTGTTCAATGTAATCGCCAACACCGATATAGTCACGACCAAGGCGGGATAAATCCTTTACCATGATGACTTTTATATCGCCCTGCTTCAAATCCACGATCATTTTCTGAAAAGCCGGACGATTAAAATTTGTTCCAGTATAGCCATCATCTACATATTCTACAATCTCGCCAAACAAATCTTCCTGCTTCCCAATGTAATCGTGGAGCAGTATCCGTTGGTTCTCAATGCTGTTACTTTCATCCTTGCTGCCCTTTTTCAAATCTCCGTCTGCCAATGATAAGCGGAGATAGATTGCAATTTTATCATTCATTCTGAACCTCCGACATGATTGCAAGCACTTCCTGATAGGGGTCGCTACACTTAAATTCGACCTCCACAGAATTGTCCATTCCTACATAGATTCTCTTGATAAGTTCATGCACCAGTTCTTCATCAAATTCATTTTGATTCAGAATCCCGCGCATCCGCTCCATCTGCGCATCGCAGATTTTGATTCTTTTTTCCAGTTCCAATGCACGTTGACGCTGCTTTTGCAGTTCATGTTCCAACCGCTGCTTTTCTGCTATGTAGTGTTCCTTTAGCTGACTGTATTCATCTTCGTCCAGAATTTCAGCTTTATAGTCCTCATATAAGCGCAACCGCCGTTCTTCAGCTTCCTGAATCCGAAACAGGATAGAGTTTTCTTTCATTTTGATGGAACGAGCCGAATCCAGATTGCTGCTGCGCATCATGTCTTTTACCAGCTTTTCTTCTTCACACATGGTAGACACCAGATGATGAATCTGATCCATCGCCACCATCATCAGCATTTTCTCCGGCACCGCATGATAGGCGCAGGGAGTCGTGTTCTTCTTTCTTTTGCAAATGAACACTCCATAGTGCGTTTCTTTCACCGTACCATGCACTCTCCGTTCAAACGTCATGTTGCGTCTGCAACAGCCACAGTAAACCATTCCTGAGAGATGGTTATAACACTTTTCTCTGGTTGCCTTGGAACGAGCCATCGCCATTTCCCGTTTTTCCTTATTCTGTTCCCGCCGTGCCTGCACTTTTTCAAAATCCGATTTCAGAATGATTGCTTCATGCGCGTTTTCAACAATATGCCATTCCTTCTTTTCCACTGGATGGAGGCCAATCCCTTTGTATGATGCAGTTTGCGTTTTTCCAGATACCAGTTCTCCAATATAGGCACTGCTGTTTAAAATACGAAGAACCGTACTGGGGTGCCATTTATTATAGGTAGGGTCATCTCCCTCATGTAATTTGCGATTCAGCCGTTCGTTCGGCCTTGCTACTTCTAAAAATTCCAACCTGCGGGCAATTTCGTTTGTACTCACTCCTGCAAGATACCATTGATAGATCAGTTTGACCCACTTCGCATCCTCAGTCGCTTCAAGCTTATTTCCCTGTTGGTTCAACTGATAGCCATACGGTGTACACCACGATGTAGGGATTCCCTTCTCGCGGCGCATCTGGTAACTAAGGCTGATTTTCTTTGAAATGTCCTTCGCGTACAAGCTGTTTACCATGTTCTTGATGGGAACCGCAAGACTATCCACATCCGACTGCCGGATGTTGTCAAAATCATCGTTGATGGCGATAAAACGAACATGGAGCATCGGGAAAATAGTTTCCAGATAGCTTCCCGTTTCGATATAGTCACGACCAAATCGAGATAAGTCCTTCACTACGATGCACTGAATTTTGCCTGTCCGTATATCCTGCATCATACGGTTTAAGGTCAAGTCTGGAAAATTCCATGTCCGAAATAGAGCGCATCTTTTTCATGGTCGATGCTACCAGCGAAAAAACTTCAACATCGTCCTCGACAAACGGAACAACTTCCTCGATATATCTCATGGTTTCCGTCCGTGTCGGCTGCTCAAACATTGCCATAACCATCATCTCATCTGCATTAAACTTCACCTTGCTCACAGTTCCATTTCTCCTTTCTTCTTTGCCTTCTTCGGTTTTTCCTGTTCCTGATTGGACTGCTTTTCCTGCGCCTTTTTGCGGTTCTTCAACGCTTCACGAACAGACTGCCGGGTGCTGGGGCGTTCCTCTAACTCCTTGCTTGCCTGCCGCTTTTCCAAAAGCGTTTTCATATCCGAAATTGCTTTCTGCACCAGCGGACTTTCCCGGTAATGCTGGATATGGTTGACGATTTCTGCCTGCACTTCTCCACCTACCATCAGGTCAAACATTCCCGAATAGATGCTTCCATCCTCAAGGGAAAAGCCAATGCTCTTGATTCCGTTCATCCGCTCTGCCGGAATCTTATCGTAGACTTCCAATGCCTGCTCCAAGGTCAGATTGTCATGGAACTCACCCATCACTGGGAACTCTGCACACTCTGCCACATAAAAGCTGATGCTTGCTTCTGGCGCAGGCTTCTCTGCCGCCAGCTTTTCTTTCATCGCTTCTGCCCGCTGTGTTTCTGCACGGTAGGACTGTTCATGAAGATATTCAGCGCTAATCACACCGCACTCAGAAACGCTGTGTCCGTGTTCTGCCAGAACTTCTTCCATCACTTCCTGCACGGGTCTGTACTCGTCTGTTTCAACAATGCCACCGTCCATTACTGTGAAGTCCTTACTATATAAGGTATAGTCGTAGCCGTCCTCGCTGGTCTGGATGTGAAAATAGCCATCGTTGATCTCATAGGCTACCGCCACATCCTGCACTTTCAATGCTTCTGCCACCAATGCAACAACATGATTCTGGATGTACGGATTATCCCAGCCCGGAACTTTCTTGTAGTCCTCCACAATCGTGTCGATACCGTTCTTGCACTGCACAATGTCCAGACTGCCCGGAAGTGGGTCAGGCGTTTTCTCTACGCCAAGGGCTTTTAGATGAAAATTCGGAACCTGCTGATAGCAGGACATTGCATCATCGAGATCCCCGAACTTCTCAATTTGCATCGGATTGGTCTGCAAATCTGTCACAACATAGAACTGCTGCACAAAAGGCTTTTCCGGCTCCCTCTGCTGTTCAGCCTCAAGTTCTTTGCGGTACATATCCACAAATCCGTTCAGCACAGCCGGGTGACTGCGCACGATCCAGTCAGAACGAATGTTGTTACCGCGTTCTCCTTTACAGGTGGTCTCTGCCCATTCCTTATTGCTGTACGAATACCGTCCGTCGTGATTGTTATAATTCAGCGTATACGCCAGAATATAGCCCATACGCTCCATGCCGAACTGTTCAACGACGGATTTCGTAGCATCGTCTGCAAGGTGCATTCCATCGAAATTGTCTGCAATCGCTTCTTCAATGGCATTTCTGCAATCTTCATTGAGCTGTCTGGAAATGCGGTACAAATCCACCTCGCCATTCTCTGCTGCATAGGCAAAAGATTCGTAATAAACCGGAACATCCGAATTATCCGTGCGGCTTTCCTCTGCCACAGGCACAGCCTGTTCTTCTTTTTGTGAAGTCGGATTCTTTTCTGCAAAATACTCCTTTACGGCATCCTGAAAGTCCTCATCAAAGCCGTTCCACAAATCTTCTGCCACCAGTTTTCCCTGCTCATTGACCGCAACGCAGGCAGCTTCATCCCCGTATTCCTCATGCTCCAGCAGGAAGAACTTCTCGCCACCGACCTCCGTTTCATCAATCGCATACCATGTACCAACATGACCCTCAACTGCAATCTGGTCGGAGTCACCGTGTATTAAGCCATCCTTTTTATGCTCTTGTTCTTCCATAAACTCCCGTACAGTCAGCAATCCACCCGTGAAGTTCAGCCCTTCCTCGCCCAGTTCCAGCCGACCGCCTGCGCCAAGGTCAAGTTCTTCTGCCATCAGAACAGATGCCGCATGGTTTACGATCACTGTTTTCTCCACCAGAATCGGCTGCCCCGGATCATAGTCCGACCCGCGCAGGTCATAGCGGTACAATCCATCCGGCACATCCTCATCCCGCAGTCTGCTGTTGCTGAAAAGACCGGTCTTATCAAAGATTTCAATTTCCTGCAACTGTTCATCCAGAATCGTTTCTTTCTTCAAATCCATCTTTCTTTCCTTGAAAAAATCCGGCAACTCTGCAAAGCCGATGCTGTCCACATAGCAGGCTTTGATCGACTTGCCATCGTTCAGCACCACAACATCACTGACGGAAAGCGAATGCCCGGTAAAATCCGTTGGACGCTGGATATTGAAGCGTTCGTAAATGGCTTCAAGTGTATCTTTTTCCGTAAGAGGCTCGGTATAGACCAGCTCATAGTCTGCACGGTTCACTTCCATCCCATGCCGTTTTACAAAGTCCAGATTCATAAAGCGATAGTCGTGTTCCGGGTCACGGGCAGTGATCTGGTAGATGCCAAACTGCTTTTCACTGCCGGAAAGCAGCTTCTGCTCCTTGACCAACGCATCCAGCCGGGTTATCAGCTCTGCCGCCTTTTCTGCGGACTCTCCCTCTGATTCCTCCACTGCAACTTGCAGCCATTCCCGGATCGGCTGAATATCCCCAGCCTGAATCTGTTCTTTCAGTGCTTCAACTGCCTGTTCCCGATCCTCCACGCTATCTTTATAGTGGTAGAAATCGAAGTCAAAGGCGAAATTATCAAGGTCTGCCGCCAGCTTTTCAACGGGTGTTTTTTCGCTGTTTTCCATTGCTTTCTGCTTGTCCTTTTCCAAATCTTCCTGGGCAATCTGGAAATAGTCACTTCCCCGCTCGATTTCTTCACGCCCTGTGACAAGAACCGGCCATGGACTAACGCGGATAAGATAAATCTGCTTGCCCTCATCAAACAGGCGCAGAGCCTGCTCCCGGCTTATCACCGTCAGTGCAGCGTCCGGGCGGGCATACTCATCTTCCAGATACTCTTCGTTCTTTTCCAGCAAAATTGCACTCCATGCGTCTGCCTTGATTCCGAAGATGCCATCATGCTGTTCGATCTCTTCCTGACTGGCGAAGTCTCCTGCCGTGCCATCCTGAAACAGCGGATAAATCCGTTCACCCAGCCGATGCCACTCCCGTGCGCCTTCCTTTGTCAACGGCAGAACATCATCTTTCAGATACCCATATTCGTGCATTTCCGAAAGACCGATCATGCCATCCGGCAGACTTTCGATCTTCTCCTCTGCTTCCCACATCAGGCGATTGATTTCTTCCGTGTTTTCAGCCGCAACCGCAGCCGCCAGATTGTTGGCAAGTTCTTCCGTTGCCGCCCGGTCATCCAGCTTGTAAGCAAAGTTTACAATGAGATTTCGCTGGCTGTTGTCAAAAACGGTTTTGTCCCGTTCCTTGTCCGCAATCAGCTTTTCAGCATATTCCATCGCCGTCATGCGCTCCACACTCCTTTCTGCCACCGCCGTTTCCAGTTTTTCAAGAAAATCAGCAGCGGTCAATCGAATCGTATCCATCGAATCTTTCAATTCTTTCAGTTCCTTGCCGCTTGCCCAGCTTGCTACATACGGGAACGAGTAGTCCGAAGTATCAATGCCAAGTGCCGAGCAAACCGTAAATGCAATGCTTTCCGCTTCAGTTTCTTTGGTAAGCTGGTCTTTTTCTTCGCCGCGCTGTTTCATCTGGTCACTGTCATGCAGCATGGCATGAGCCACCTCATGGACCATCGTCTTGATGGTCTGGCTTTCACCCATATCGGCACGAACACAGATTTCTTTGTCCATGTGGCTGTAATAGCCTTTTGCGCTGCCCTCAATCTGTCCAAAACGAATTGGTACAGGAGACACCTGTTCGATTGCCTCTTTCAGCAGGGTATAATCCTTGACACGGGCAGTCAGTTCATTTACTTCCAGCGTAGGGAGCGGTTCTCCGTCTGTTTGGGCATAATCGAAAACCGTTGTTACCCGGAACCGGGGAATCACCCTCTCCACCACTTCGATTTCCGGCTCCCCGCTCTCATTCAGCACCGTAAGCCCGGTGTCCTTGTCGATTTTCTCCCTCTCTTCCCGTTCCTTTACCGGGGCAGGCGCGATGATCTGGATGCCCTTTTCGCCCTTTTTCACATAGCGGTTAAACTTATTTTTCCAGGCATTGTACCCAGCCACCAACGTAGCATCTGGACGCTGCATTGCGATCAGCAGCGTATTATTGAAGCTGTAATTGTGGAATTTCGACATTGTAAGCAGGTACTTCGTATACATTTCCGAAGTAAAAATGTCCTTTACGCCCTGTTCCAACCGTTCCGTGATTTCTTTGAGCTGGTCTGCCCGCTTATCTGCCATTCATGCCCTCCTTTACAAAATCTGCCCCATCAGATTCCCTTTCGGAGATCTGACGGGGCATTCTCAGTTATAGTTCCATATCGTGACTTTTCTTTTTCTGCGGTTTCGGCTCTGCCATGCGTTCTGCCTGCTTTTCGTGGAGCTGTGCAAGGATCGACGGACGTTTTACGCTGTCTGCACTCCGCTCAATCTCACGTTTCGGCGCAGGAAGTTCGCTATCCGTTACTTCCTCATCCATGCCAAGAGCCGCATCATCCCCCTTTTCGTCCATATCCAGCAGGGCATTCAATTCTGCAAGCCGTGCAGATTTTTCGTTTAATTCCGCCTCCTGCGGGAACGGACGCTGCACTTCTTCCTTTGCTTCTGCCAACTGCTGCTGTAAGGTTTCCAATCTGCGCTCCACCTGCGGCAATGTCTTTTCGATAGATGCCAGCGCATTGAGAATACGCTGGATATTGCCAGCCGGATCACTGCCAAGTTCAATCGTATAACTGCTCTGCCGCTTGATGGTCAGCTTGAATGTCTGGGCGAACGCATCAAACCGGGAACTGATTGCAAACCCTCCCAAATCTGCGATTTGCCCCTCTGTCTTAGCAATCTTCATTGCGGCACAGGCGGCAAGAATTGCCGAGCCTGCTTCCTTGCGGTCGGTATAAACCCTGTCCTCCACCGTGATGGAGAACTTCTCCTTGTCCTGTTCCAGCAACGGCTTTGCCACTGCAAGGTCAGCTTTCAGACCTGCTATGCGCTCTTTCGCTGCCGTGATTTCTGCCGGATACCGCCGTGCAATATCCGATTCCAGGCTGTAAATCTGGCTGGTGTGGTTGGCCCGCATCAGCTTCAGCTTGCTGACCTGAATATCCAAATCCATCTTTTCCTTGATGTAGGGATTTCCCGTTGCCAATGCTTTGATTTCTGCATAGGTCAGCGCGGTATCGTCCACATCATCGCAGGCACGAACAGGAGATTTCGAGGTCATGATCTGCGAGATGAACTTCTGTTTATTTTCCAGAATTTGCCACATATACGAATCGAACGTATTCTCTGTGACGTAACGGAAAATCTTCACTTTCTGGTTGCGGTTTCCCTGACGAAGAATGCGTCCTTCCTGCTGTTCCAGATCAGAGGGCTTCCACGGGCAGTCCAGATGATGCAGGGCGATCAGTCTGTCCTGAATGTTTGTACCAGCACCAAGTTTCGGGGTCGAACCAAGCAGGATACGCACCTGACCGGAGCGCACCTTTGCAAACAGCTCCTTCTTTCGGACTTCCGTATTCGCCTCATGGATGAATGCGATCTGCTCGCGGGGGATTCCTCTGGAGACGAGCTTTTCCCGGATGTCGTCGTAGATGGTAAAGGGCGGCTCCTCCGGCCCGGCTTCTGCTTCGATAGCCGCCTCCAGCGCGTGAAGCTCCGGGTTGTCCGTGCTTTTTGCAGCGATCCTGCCGCTTTGCGCTGTTTTACCCTTGGGGGTGGAAAGTGGCGATAGGTAAGATTTTGATGTTATCTCCAACTTTTCCCCCGCCCTAAACCGTGCATGAACCTTTCAGCTCACACGGCTTGCCATCAAGGGCAAATTGATTTACATTTTAACAACTCTCAACATGAACAAGACTTCTGAGCTTATCAACTTTGGTTTTCTGTTTCGGAGTGAGGTTTAAGGAATCCGTAAGCCTTGCAATAGTGTCGGTATCGGTAGCGTGAATAAGCCTGTGGGCATTTCCGCATAACAAAATCAGATTTTGGTATGCATCTGTGCCTCCGTTGCAACGTGGGACTTTGTGGTGACAGAAAATATCTCCAATCATCAGCTTCGCCCCGGTTACGGCACATTTACCCATTTGAGCCGAGTATAGTGACAATCTGTTGTCGTTATACTCTATGGTGGCATTCCAGACCGGGTTTCGCATCAGATAATGCAGAATCTCCATATCAACTGCTTCCAGTTGTTTATGAATCATTGCCCTACCTTCTGCGGTGTACGAGTTCACACCACGTTTTCGCTGAATGGGATGCCTGTGCTTGACATAGCCTATTGGCGCAAGCGCAATTCCTCCTACATATCGCAACTGCTTACTTTTTCCGTACCGTTCCTTAATCACGTTTGCTATATGGCACGGAATCCGATTCTTTTCAACCTCTGCTGCCGTTTTTAACCGCTGTCGAAATCTTGTTTTCTGGCTCTTTTGGACTGAAAAGGCTAATCCTCTGAAATCCTTGCTGACCTTGGTCGCCATGCTGTAGTAGTCATGGACACCGAGTACAAAGGCATTGTATTTCGCAATTTCCTCATATTCGGAATGTGCCGCATTCTTCGGGTACTGAATCGCATGGGTCAGTTCCGCAAGGTTGTCTTTAATTTTCTTAATGGATTTCTCTCTGACATGGCTCTCTACAACAAATTTGGTTTGTCCCTGTTTGGTTTTGCCCCTGGGAATCACTTTCAGTCTGAATCCCAGAAAATCGGAATAGTCCTCTTTCAGGCTGATTACCTTGGACTTCTCCGGGCTTATATCCAGACCGAGACGCTCTTTCAGCCAGTCCTTTGTTGCATGGAACAGCTTGACCGCATTAGGATAGCTGCTGGTAAATATTTTGAAATCATCTGCATATCGGACACAGGTTATTTCTTTCAATCCGCTTCTACGCAGGGACGCATACTTATTACCATGATTGGGGCTGCCATTGCGGTTAGGCGTTTGCTTGAACGGATATTGTGTTGGAATGTTTTCCCATTGGCTTGCCAACCACCAGTCCAGTTCATTCAGCACAATGTTTGACAGAAGCGGAGAGATGATACCGCCCTGCGGTGTCCCTTTCTCTGGAAACCCAATTCCTGCCACTTCCGCTTTCAGCATTGCAGATATAATAGAAATCAGCTTTTTGTCACATATTCCAAGTGTCCACAGTTGTTTTAGCAGCTTGCCATGGCTCACATTATCGAAGAATCCCTTAATGTCAATGTCAACTACATAATGCAGATGGCTTAGCTGCATATTTTTATGGACTTGAGAAATTGCGTGCTGCTGGCTTCTGTTTGGCCTGAATCCGTAGCTGTGGTCATGGAATTTTGCTTCACAAATTGGCTCTAAAACCTGTAGAACACATTGCTGAACAAGTCTGTCCATAATGGTCGGTATCCCCAACGGTCTTGTCTTACCATTGTCCTTTGGTATCTCTACTCGGCGAACACTTTGGGGGACATACCAACTGAATTTCCGTTGCACAAGCACAACGAGCTTTTCTTCAGAGAGCTTTTCTAAGTGCTGTATGGTCTTGCCATCTGTGCCTGCTGTTTTGCTTCCTTTATTCTTCTTGATGTTCCGGTATGCCAATTTGATATTTTCCGGCAGGGTGATAATTTCCACCAGCTTGGTGAACATCTTGCCATCCATACTTTCGGCATACAGCTTATCTTGAATTTTCTGGAAATCGTAATATTCAGCATGGCGCAGTTTCGATTTCTTCAAAGCCTTTTTCTTTGTTGCCATAGTCGGTCATCACTCACTTTCGTGGGCTTAACCTTTCTTAGTCCTACTCGAACCTATGCGTGTTTGTTAATAATGATATTTTCAATTTACTCTTGACTACAGCCCGTCCCTCCACCGCTTACTTTTTTCACGGCTTCTAAATTCAACCATCGCTGACTGAATACGGTACCATGGCTGCACCTTCCTCCCGGATTAAGAAAAGTTATACTGCACCTTCATTCCTGACGACACAGATTTCCTTTTCATGCTTCATAGCGTGCAATCGCTCCACATCCGGGACTTTCTACGTTCCGATATTCCTATCTGTACATGATGCCCTTAGACTATCCTTTTGGCCAGTATGCTGGATAGCACCTGTAATGCTATAGGGAATTTCATTGCGACCGCCTTACTTTACCCCACATACACCATTTTCATGGCAACGGCATTTCTACCGTTCTTTCTTCTTGACCCATACATTCGGACTTTCGTCAGTGGTTGTCAGCCACATTCTTGTCATAGGCACTTTATAGACCCCCGACCTATAGACCGCACTATCCACCTCTGGACAGCTTTCCACATCTGCCTTACGGCTCTGTTTGGACGGTTCTCAGCCGACTTCAACGTGCTGTGTCAGCGCAGGATATTGCACTCCTTTGCTTCCAACGTAGTATCAGGTGAGCGTTTCAGGGCGTTACCCCATCATTCCACTCTTCAGAATATCAGTTAGGGAAAACTCTGTTTTCCCCGCTACTTTTACCTCCTTACAGGCTTTCGCCCACATAAAGTTTATTTGTAGCAACGTATCGCTACACTGTCGCAAAACACCAGCTGGGTCAGCTTGTCAGCTTCGCCATCCCGCCAGATCTGCATGATGT
>OLXR01000734.1_pt1 | contig 12567 bp, 8 predicted proteins | sample 1673941 | NCBI WGS metagenome assembly OLXR01 (sample SAMEA103958134, study PRJEB25191) | human gut metagenome
CGCCGGACTGCTTCTTGTGACGGCCGTGGATCTCGACCTTCTTCTTGATCGTCTCGCGGTACGCGATCTTGGCGGGCTTGAGAACAGCCTCGACCTTATACTTGCTCTGGAGCTTTGCCATGAGGACGGACAGCTGCATATCGCCGACGCCCGCAATGATGAGCTCCTTCGTCTCGGGATCGTTGCCGTAGGTGAAGGACTCGTCCTCTTCTTTCAGCTTGACAAGGCCGTTGGCGATCTTGTCTTCGGTGCCCTTGACCTTGGCGTAGACAGCCATCTTGTACATCGGCTCGTCGTAGGTCATGCCCTTGATGCGAACGGTCTTGCCCGGCAGGCCGAGGGTGTCGCCGGTCTTGACGGAGGCAAGCTTCGTGAAGACGCCGATGTCGCCGCAGCAGACCTTGGAGGTCTTGGTGTTGTCCTTGCCCTTCGGGAAGAACATATTGCCGAGCTTTTCAGAATCGCCGGTGCGGACGTTGGTGACGGTGAGGGTGTCCTCCATGTCGCCGGAGATGACCTTGAAGTAGGAGTTCTTGCCGTACTGGTCAGCCAGCGTGTTGAAAACGAACGCCATCGGGCTGCCATTCGGGTTGAGCTTGAACTCGGACTCGCCGCCCTCGTCGTCGACCTTGGTCATGGGCTTGCCCTCGAGGGGGTTCGGCGCATACTTGACGATGTTGGCCATCAGGTTGGTGGTGCCGAGGCCGGTGTAGGCGCAGCCGCAGAAAACGGGGGTCACGCTGCGGTCCCGGATACCGGCCTTGATGCCGGTCTGAAGCTCTTCGGCGGTAAACGGCTCTTCCATGAAGAACTTCTCCATGAGGGCCTCGTCAGTCTCCGCGACCTGCTCGTTGAGCTCGGCCATGTATTCTTCAATCCTGTCGTTGGCGTCTGCGGGCAGAGCGATCTCCTTGCCGTTTGCGTCATAGGCCTTCTTCTCAATCAGGTCGACCAGGCCGACAGCCGTTTCGCCCTGCATGATGGGGAAGGTGAACGGAATGACGGAAGCGCCGAACATTTCGCGCAGGGAATCGAGAACGTTGAAGAAGTTGGCGTGCTCCTCGTCGAGCTTGGAGACGTAGAACATGGCGGGAAGACCGGCCTTGGCGAGATACTTCCAGCCCTTTTCGGTGCCGACGCCGATGCCGCTCTTGGCGGTCAGGCAGATGAGACCCGCGTCAACCACGCGCAGGGACTGCACGATCTGACCGGCAAAGTCAAAATAGCCCGGATTGTCGATCACGTTGAGCTTGCACTTGTTATATTCAACGGGAATGACAGAAGAAGAAATGGAATACTGTCTCTTCTTCTCTTCATCGTCAAAGTCAGAAACAGTGGTGCCATCAGCACGCTTGCCCAGACGGGTGATCGCCTTGGTGGTGAACAGCATACTCTCGCACAGAGCGGATTTGCCGTCGCCGCCGTGGCCAAGCAGGCAGATGTTGCGAATGTCATTGGCAGTATAGCCCATAGTAAAAATTACTCCTTTCTCCAGACGGGGCGCAAGACGGCGCGCTCCGTCCCTCGGCAGTTCTCATTTCGCCGACTCTTAAATTCCATTATATACGAAGCCTCATAGGATTGCAATTAGAATCTTGTCAAATCCCATGAAAATCTGCGATTTTTCACGCGCGGCTATGCGCGGCCCGCCAAAAGTCCGGCCAGAAGCCCCGGAAGGAGCCACAAAGCCGTGTACAAAAACAGGTTCCAGCACGACGCGGCGAGGTCTGCGCCGAGGAATGTCAGCACAAACATCAGCCCCGCGCCGAGGATGCTTCCCACAAGGGCAATGCAGATGCACAAAATCGCCGTGCTCCGCAGTCCCCGCGCCGCGACAACGCTCCCGGCGAAGCTTGCAAAGCTGCTGCGGGCCATGAGCGCGCCCTGCGTTCCGCTGCGTACAGTCTCCGGCTCGGAAAGGGCCGCGCGCTCCTCCACGATGGGGAATTCAATGTGCTCGGGCGGGATCTTGTAGCGCTGCTTTAAAAACTGCGGCGTGATCATAAAATCGCGCGTGGCCAGCACCGGCACGAGCGCGCCTGCGCGCAGAACGGAGGCAAGACCGGCCCGGACGGATTCCGCCGGAGCGTAGTTGAGGGCGAAGACGGCGGTAAGCTCGCCGTTGACGGACAGATAGACCGCCTGCTTCAGCCGCGTCCCCTCCGGCACGCGCACACGCATGAGCTTCATGAACGCGATGGAGCCCATGAGCACGACGTCGCCCCGGATCGTCGCGCCGAGGCCGCCGCTTTCGTACCGGCGGAAGCTGTCGACGGTATAGCGCCTGCCGTTCTGGTCGTGCATCATCTGCTCGAACAGCGGGACAAGACCGCTGCCCGCCGTCTGTACGACGGCGTTGGCATAGCCGATGACCATGGGCGCGGGGCGGCTGCCGTAGAGCTTCATGCCGCCCTGCGTTACGTTCTGCGGCGGGAATAGGTCGGCGTCCTCAATGATCAGTCCGGCCTCACCGGACAAGATCCGTGCGCCCTGCCAGCCAGCGACGGCTGCGCCGACGCGGTACAGCTTTTTCGCAAACGTGGAAAACGGTTTGGCGTAGGCAATGAGCACGCCTGCGGGGAAGCCCGCCAGCAGCATGGCTGTCCACGACCAGAGAAAGCTCTTTCCGCCGCGCATCGCGGTCAGAATGGACAGCACGAGCGTCACCGCCGTCATGACAGGGGCATAGACGCGCATGATGCGGCTGCCCGCGTCCGGCATTTCCAGCTGGATGGCGAACTGTGCCGCGTCGCCCGGCGCACGGAAGATGCAGTCGTAGCCGTGCCACGCCTTTTCCTCCCGCACGGCGGCGACAGGCTCTTCCATGTTGCCTGCCGCGCGCAGCGACCTGCGCCGCGCCTCATATAATAAGCTCCGGCCCCAGAGGGCAAGCAGCAGCAGGACCGACGCGACCGTGCAGAACGGCGTTCTGCCCTGCATGACAGCAAAAAAAGCATCGACGATCACGGCACAGAGCACCACAAACAGCATACTGGTCTGATCGAACCGCAGACGCAGCGCCTGCATTACACCGGACAGGCAGATATCATAGCTCAGAAGCGCCTGCGCAAGCAGAAGCCCCAGCATGATCGCGGAAAACACGCGAGAATAGCCGCTGAAATCCCCGATCACAGAGGATGCCGACAGAACCAGCAGCAGAATCGACGCCAGACACGTCAGTACGCTCAGCAGCAGCCGCAGCCGGACGCTGGAGGCGGCGGAATAGAACTGGTATGCGGCCTCCAGGGAAGAAAAGACGTGCTGAGGCCGTATTTCTGGGAGAGCTGCTCGACCTTTTTGCGGGCCTCCTTCTTCTGGAAGCGTTCGAGCTGACGGCGGCGCTTCTCGGCCTGCCGCCTTTCCCGGCGCTCGGCACGGGCGCGTTCACGCGCTTCTCTGGGGTCAGCTGCGGCTGGCTCCGGATCCGGTTCGCCCTGATAGGTCCAGACGGCGGGGCGCTCCGGCTCAGACTCTGTCTTTGTGTGGACGGGCGCAAAGCGGATGGTGTCGGCAGGCTCCTCGTCCTCCTCGGACGCAGGAGCATCGGGCGCACGTCCGGCTGGCGAAGCAAGCCGGACAGTCTCGCCGGGCTCTGCGGCCTGCTCCTCGCGCTTCGTCCAGCCGCCGAACTCGTTCATGATCTCCTCAAGCGAGTATTCCGGCTCCTCCTGCTCCGTAGGCGTCTTGTTCAGTTGTACTTCGTCCTCAGGACGCCTGGTTGGTTCCATAGTGTGCTCCATGTTTTGTGAATCTACCATACTCGCTTTGTAGGGGCCGATGCCCACATCGGCCCGGCAGGATGGGCCGCTTTTACGGAACTCTTCGGCAAAGTCGTGGCTGCCTCACGGGCCGATGTGGGCATCGGCCCTACAAACCGCCGTACCCGGCCCGCAGAGATCCAGAAAAGGGAAATTACCCCCGCTGCCGGACGGCCTCATACAATAAAATTGCGGCGGCGTTCGATGCGTTGAGGGATGAAATGCGGCCGCGCATGGGAATACTGACTTTAAAGTCGCACGCTTCGGCGACAAGGCGGCTCATGCCGTCGCCCTCGTTTCCGATGACGATGGCTGCCGGACCCTTGAGATCGGCCTGATAGAGCGCCGTATTGCCGTCTGCCGCTGTACCGAAGACCCAGACCCCGGCCTTTTGCAGATCATGGATGGCGCTGACCAGATTGGCCACGCGCGCCACCGGCAGATATTCCAGCGCGCCCGCAGAGGCTTTGCCCACAACGGCGGTCAGACCGACGCTGCGGCGCTTTGGGATGATCACGCCATGCGCGCCCGCGCACTCTGCCGTGCGGATGATCGCGCCCAGATTGTGCGGGTCGGAAAGCTCGTCGCAGATGACGATCAGCGGGGCTTCGCCCCGGCTTTTCGCGTTTTCGAGAATTTCATCGACCGTTGCATAGGCGTGCGCCGCGACCATGGCAATGACGCCCTGATGCGCGCCCGTGGCCGAAAGCTGGTCGAGCTTGCGCCGGTCGGTTTCCACGACGGCGGCTCCTGCTTCCCTTGCCATGGAGGCCAGCCGTGCAAGGGCACGGTCGGTTTCTCCGGCGGCGATGTAAAGCTTGTCGATGGGACGGCCTGCGGCAAGCGCCTCCTGTACGGCGTTGCGGCCCTCCAGCATATTTTCGGCGGCCTCCGCAGGCTCCTGCGCACGGCGGGCAGGCGGGCGGCGGTCGTTCCGGTTCCATTTTTTCTGTTCCATAGTTTCTCCAGCTTATCATAATAATTCACAATATAGTATAACAGCTTCTTTCGGAAACCTCAATCCCAATCTCACAATTCACAGAAAATTTACCTGCCGGTGCAGGTTCTTCCTTGTAAATGCGAGGCGAGTGTGATAAGATTTGTAACAGAAAATTCCCTACTAAAACTTCCCACGTTTTCACAGAAGGAAGGTGCGTTTCTTGAATAACGACCCCAAAAACAAAAAACCGCAGGACAATAAGCCGCAGAACGGCGACGATGGACGGCAGGGCAGACGGATCATATTCCTGATGGTCGCGGCGCTGATCGCGACGCTGCTTATCAATTCGCTCTATACGACCATTGCCAACGCGTATCTGTCGGAGATCACCTATAACGAGTTCCAGACGTATCTCGACAAGGATGAGATCGCCGAGCTGGAGTTCCAGTCCGACCGCATGGTCATCCTGACGCGCGACGAGGCCAAAAAGCCGTCGGCGCAGCAGCGGCTGTACTACACTGGCTATATCCCCAACGTCTCAAATGACGATCTGAAAGACCGGCTCGACGCGCAGGGCGTGGAATACAACACCGAGATCGTCGAGCAGGCCAGCCCCATCGTGACCTTTGTCGTCACATGGCTGCTGCCGGTCATCATCATGTACGCCCTGTTCAGCCTTCTCATGCGCGGCATGACGAAGCGCATGGGCGGCGGCATCGGCGGTATCGGCGAGAGCAAGGCCAAGGTCTATATGGAAAAGTCCACCGGCGTCACGTTTGCGGACGTTGCCGGACAGGACGAGGCCAAGGAATCGCTTGTCGAGATCATCGATTTCCTGCATAACCCGCAGAAATACGCCGCCATCGGCGCGAAGCTCCCGAAGGGCGCGCTGCTGGTCGGCCCTCCGGGCACCGGCAAGACGCTTCTGGCCAAGGCCGTCGCGGGCGAGGCAAGCGTTCCGTTCTTCTCCATTTCCGGCTCCGATTTCGTGGAAATGTTCGTCGGCGTCGGCGCAAGCCGCGTGCGCGATCTGTTCCAGCAGGCGGCGAAGGTCGCCCCGGCTATCATCTTTATTGATGAGATCGACGCCATCGGCCGCACGCGAGACTCCAAATTCGGCGGCAACGACGAGCGTGAGCAGACGCTCAACCAGCTGCTGGCCGAGATCGACGGCTTTGATTCGAGCAAGGGCGTCGTGATCCTTGCTGCGACGAACCGGCCTGAGATCCTCGATAAGGCGCTGCTGCGCGCGGGCCGCTTTGACCGCCGCATCATCGTCGACCGGCCCAATCTCGCCGGACGTTACCAGACGCTGCGCGTCCACACGAAAAATATCAAGCTGGCCGAGGATGTCGATCTGCACAAGATCGCGCAGGCGACTGCGGGCGCGGTCGGTGCAGACCTTGCCAACCTCGTCAACGAGGCGGCGCTGCGCGCCGTGCGCATGGGGCGCAAGGCTGTCAACCAGCAGGATCTGCTGACGTCCTTTGAGCTTGTCATCGCGGGCACGGAGAAGAAGGGCACCGTCCTGACCGACACCGAAAAGCGCATCGTGTCCTACCACGAGGTTGGCCACGCGCTGGTTGCCGCGCTGCAGAAGCATTCGCAGCCTGTCTCCAAGATCACGATTGTCCCGCACACCTCCGGCGCACTGGGCTACACCATGCAGATGCCGGAGGAGGAAAAGTTCCTGTCCAGCAAAGAAGAACTCATCGTCGAACTCCAGACCATGCTGGGCGGCCGCGCTGCCGAGCAGGTCGTCTTCGGCATCGCCACGACCGGCGCGTCGAACGACATTGAGCGTGCGACGGAGCTGGCCCGCAAGATGGTCACACAGTACGGCATGAGCGACAAGCTCGGCCTCATGGCGCTGTCGACCGTCTCGAACCCGTATCTCGACGGCAGCACGATGATGAACTGCGCCGACTCCACCTCCTCCGCGGCGGACGAAGAGATCCACAAGCTGCTCATGGACTGCTACGCGGACGCGAAAAAGCTTCTTGTCGAGCACCGTTCGCTTCTTGACGAGATCGCGATGTACCTGCTGAGCAAGGAAACCATCACGGGCGACGAGTTCATGGCCTACGTCAACGCCGACAGCAAAAGGCTGACGGACGGCAGCGAGGCGGAAGAACAGCCCGAGCAGACCGAGGCCCCGTCCGAATCAGAATAAAACCACTCGTGCCCCTGCTGGAAAGCGGGGGCACAGTTCGCTTGCCCCAAACTCCCGGCCTTCTCCTGCCGCGGAGAGGTGCATTTTCAGGGAAAATGACGCAGAGGAGTCCGGGAAGCTCCCGTGCCGGTGCGGCACAGAAAGAATAGTGCGATCCCGCTTGACGCGCAGGGGGAAAGCCTCTATAATAGGGAAGCTTTTGCGGCAAATGATACGAAAAAGAGGAACTGTCGTTATGGCAAGATCGCGTTCCGCCCGTGCGGGCGGTATCCAGATGACCGAAGGGCCACTATACAAAAATATCCTGCTGTTCAGTGTCCCGCTGATCTTCTCACAGCTTTTGCAGGTGCTGTTCAACATGGCGGACGTCGCTGTTGTCGGGAAATTTTCCAGCGCGACAGCGCTCGGCTCCGTCGGCTCTACGTCAACGCTCGTCACGCTGTTTACGGGCTTTCTCATCGGCCTGTCCAACGGCGTCAATGTCCGCGTAGCGCAGTATCTCGGCGCACGTCAGGAAGAAGACACGCGAAATTGCGTCCACACGGCGCTGATCTTGTGTACGCTGTCCGGCCTCGTGATCGCGGTTTTGTGCTTTTTCCTGGCCGCGCCGATGCTGGAACTGCTGAAAACGAAGGACGATTTGCTGCCCGGCGCGGTGCTCTATTTCCGCATTTACGCGCTCGGTATGCCGGCGCTCGGCATTTTCAACTTCGGCAACGCCGTCCTGAGCGCCAGCGGCGACACGAAGCGGCCCCTGGCCTATCTGACGGCGGCAGGCATCCTGAATGTGATCCTGAACCTGTTCTTCGTCATCGTCTGCAAAATGGCCGCCGACGGCGTGGCGCTGGCAAGCATCATCTCACAGTATCTGTCGGCGGTTCTGGTGCTTCTGCACATGACGCGGCTGACAGACAGCTGCCGCGTGGAGTGGAAGCTTCTGCGCCTGCATGGCAGCGAGGTCGGGCGCATTCTCGGCCTCGGCGTCCCGGCGGGGATCCAGCATATGATCTTTGCGGTCGCGAATCTGTTCATTCAGGTCGGCATCAACTCGTTTGATTCGACCGTCGTTTCCGGCAACTCCGCCGCGGTCAACGTGGACAACGTGATTTATAATGTCATGGCCGCGTTCTATACCGCCTGCTCGACCTTCATGGGCCAGAACTGGGGCGCAGGGAAAAAGGACCGGATGATGAAGAGCTATTACATCAGCCTCGGCTATTCGTTCGCGATCGCGGCGGTTCTCGGCGCGGCGTTTCTTCTGTGCGGCGAACCGTTTCTGTACATCTTCACAAACGACGCGGACGTCGTCGCCGCAGGCATGGAGCGGATGCGGATCATGTGCTTCTCCTACTGCGTCAGCGCCTTCATGGACTGCACCATCGCTGCCTGCCGCGGCCTTGGCCGCAGCTTTGTGCCGACGGTGATCGTGATCATGGGCTCATGCGTGTTCCGCGTGATCTGGGTCTATACGATCTTCGCGCATTTCCACACCATTCCGTCTTTGTATCTGCTCTACATCTTCTCGTGGACGATCACTGCCGCGGCGGAGATCCTCTATTTCATTCGCTGCTGCCGCCGTCTGCACACGGCGCAGACAGCCTGACGAAGACGCGCACGATTCTGGTCATATCTCCGCGTGACGGTTCGGATCTCACGCGGATATAAGCTGCTATGATGTGCCCCCGGCCCTGTCCAGACGCGGACAGGGCCGGGGATTTTCCATTCGTGCGCATATTCGCCGATTTTTGACTTGAGAAGTGCGGGAAAGCGTGATAAAATAAATCAAATTGGACCCTTCACGAAAAGGAGCAGAGAATACTATGGCACTGAGAAAGATCGTGACGGTGGGCGACCCCATTCTGACGAAGGTCTGCCGTCCTGTCACAAGGTTTGACCAGAAGCTTGCGATTTTGATCGAGGACATGATCGAGACGATGCACAACGCGAACGGCGTGGGCCTTGCCGGGCCGCAGGTCGGCGTGATGCGCAGGCTCTGCGTCGTCGATACCGGCGAGGAAGACGTAGAGCTTGTGAACCCCGAGGTCGTCGAGGTCAGCGAGGAAACGCAGACCGGCGTGGAGGGCTGTCTGAGCCTGCCCGGCAAATACGGCATCGTCACCCGTCCCGAGCACGTTGTCGTCCGCGCGCAGGATCGGAACGGCGATTGGTACGAATATGAGGGCGACGATATTGTCGCCCGCTGCTTCCTGCATGAGATCGACCATCTTGACGGCCATATGTACACCGAGATCGCCGAACGGATGCTCACGCCGGAGGAGCTGGAGGAGATGACCCGGCAGGAGGAAGAGGAGGACGGGGAATGAGACTCGTCTTCATGGGCACGCCCGAGTTTGCAAGGGCGTGTCTGGAAAAGCTGCATTCGGACGGCTTTGACATTGCTGCCGTCTATACCAAGATCGATACGCCGAAAAACCGCGGCATGAAGCTCATCCCGTCGCCCGTCAAGGAATATGCCCAGTCTGTGGGCCTGCCGGTGTATCAGCCGCAGTCCTTCCGGGACGAGGAGACGGTGCAGCAGCTGCGGGAGCTGAAGCCCGATCTGCTGGTCGTCGTCGCCTACGGCAAAATTCTGCCGCAGGCCGTGCTGGATATCCCGAAATACGGCGCGATCAATATGCACGGCAGCATCCTGCCGCAGCTTCGCGGCTCCGCGCCCGTGCAGCGCTCCATCCTGAACCACTGCGATGAGGCCGGCGTCACCGCCATGTACCTCTCTGCAGGCATGGACGAGGGCGATATCATTGAGATCCGCAAAACGGCAATCCAGCCGCTGGAAACCTCCGAGGAGCTGATGGCGCGCCTTGCGCAGCTCGCCGCGCCCCTCTGCGCCGATACCGTCCGCTCAATCGAGGCTGGGACGGCTCCGCGCATCCCGCAGGATAACACCCGCGCGACCTACGCGCCCATGCTGTCCAAGGAGGAAAGCCCCATCGACTGGAACCAGCCCGCGAGATTCATTGTCGACCACGTGCGCGGCCTTGTCCCGTGGCCCGTCGCCACGGCGGAGCTTGGCGGCACGGAATTTAAAATTTACCGCGTGGAATATGCCGATCAAAAAACGGAGAAAGCCCCAGGTTCGCTCGTCGCGCTGACGAAAAAGGGCCTGCTCGTCGCCTGTCACGACGGCAATACCGTTCTTGTCCGTGAGCTGCAGGCCAAGGGCGGCAAGCGTATGCCCGCCCCCGATTATTTCCGGGGACATCCGATCACCATCGAATAAGAGGTAGCTATGAACGCAAGAACGACGGCGCTGTCCGCGCTGATTGCCATGCGGCGGCAGAACGCCTGGGCCGACGGTGCGCTGAAGGACTATACGGCCCGCGACCGGCTCGACCGCCGCGACGCGGCGCTGGCTGCAAGGCTGTTATATGGCGTGGTGCAGAACCGGATGCTGCTGGACTTTTATCTTGCGCAGGCCGTAGCGGCCCCGCTGACAAAATTACAGCCGGTCGTGCTTGATATCCTGCGTCTCGGCGCGTATCAGATCTTATTTCTGGATAAGATCCCCGTCTCTGCCGCCGTCAATGAAGCGGTCGAGCAGACGAAGACCTATGCGAACAAACGCGCCGCCGGTCTGGTCAACGGTTCGCTGCGCACCCTTGCCCGCAGAAAGGACGAGCTGGAAAAGCCGCACGATCTGGCCACGAAATACTCTCACCCGCAGCCGCTCGTCGACTGCCTGCGTGCGTCCATGGACGAGGAAACGCTCGAAGCCTTCCTCGCCGCTGACAACGACATTCCCAAAACGGCGCTTCAGGCAAATCCCCTGAAGGCATCTGCAGAGCAGGTGGCTGCCGCGCTGGACGAAGCGGGGATCGCCTGTGAGCCGCACCCGTGGCTTCCCGGCTGCTTCCTCGTCTCCGGCACGGGCAATCTCGAATCGCTGCCGCTGTTCCAGTCCGGCGCGGTCTATGTGCAGGACGCCGCCGCAAAGCTGGCCGTGCTGGCCTCCGGCGCGGCGCCCGGCATGCGCGTGCTCGACTGCTGCGCGGCCCCCGGCGGCAAGAGCAGCCAGCTGGCGGCAGCGCTGGGCGGGCAGGGACTGCTGGTGAGCAACGAGTTCGTTGCCGCCCGCGCCGAAGTGCTCCGGAGCAATCTGGAGCGGATGGGCGTGCCCAACGCCGTGGTGCTGAACGAGGACACTGGCCGCATTGCCGCCGCTCTGCCGGAGTTTTTTGACCGTGTTCTCGTGGATGCACCCTGCTCCGGCGAGGGGATGTTCCGCAAGGAAGCCGTGGCTGTGACCCAGCACTGTGAAGCGCTGGTAAAGCAGTGCGCCGCACTGGGGGCACAGATCCTGGACAACGCGGCGGCCTGCCTGGCCCCCGGCGGCGAGATGATCTACTCCACCTGCACCTTTGCCCCGGAAGAGGACGAGGGACAGGTGGCGGCGTTTTTGCAGCGCCACCCGGAGTTCACGCTGGCCGATGTGTTCGGCAATGTGGATTACAGCTTTGGCAGCCCGGGTGAGGCAAACCGCACCGGCGGCCTGCCGCTGGATGTGAACAAAGTGCGCCGGATCTGGCCCTGTCAGGGCGGCGAGGGGCATTTTATTGCCCGTCTGGTCAAGGCTGGCACGCCGCGGGCGCTGCCTGCCCCCGGAACCTATACGGCAGAGGAAGAGCTCTGGCTGGCTGCTGCCGCAGAGCAGAGCAAAAAGCAGAAGGGAAGCAAGGGCGGCAAGCCTGCCAAGGCCCCGGATGCCCGCAGTGCCCGCCGGGAGAGCAGCCGTGCCCTGCGGGAGGCGGTGCAGGGCCGCAGCACCCGCAGCCGGGATGCCGGGGCAGGGGAGGCCACCCCGGCCCAGAGCCTTGCTGCATGGCAGGAGTTTGCCCGGCAGTATTTCCCGGCGCTGGCGGACCGCCCTGCCGTGGTGCATGGCGGCAGTGTTCTGCTGCCCGTACCCTTCCCGCAGACGGGACTGCATGTCCTGCGGGCGGGGGTGTTCGTGGGCAGCGTGCAGAAGGGCCGTTTTGTGCCGGAGCACCACCTGTTCACGGCATTCGGCGCGCTCTGCACCAACTGTGAAGCACTGACCCTTGCCGACCCGCGGGTAACGGAGTACCTTTCTGGCCGTGAGATCGCCGCGGACACTGCCGCCGATGGCTGGTGCTGCGTGACCGTGGATGGCTGCCCCATGGGCGGCGGCAAGGTGTCGGGCGGACGGGTCAAAAACCATTACCCCAAGGCCCTGCGGCTGCTGTAAACCGGCCTGAAAAGCCGGTTTTCCAACACGAACAAGCGAAAAACACGCCCGGAGCCCTTGAATGGGATTCGTGATTGTGCTACAATAATAGAGTTAGATTTTGTGTGCTGCCACAATGCGGGCGACCACAGCCCGTCTGCCCGCAGGCGGAGATTTGAGAACATACAGGAGGCTCTTTCCCATGTCTGGACATAGCAAATGGAACAACATTAAGCGCAAGAAGGAAAAGACCGATGGCGCAAGAGCAAAGGTCTTTACCAAGATCGGCCGCGAGATCAGCGTTGCCGTCCGTGACGGCGGCCCTAACCCGGCTTCCAACAGCAAGCTGGCAGACCTGATCGCCAAGGCAAAGCGCATGAGCGTGCCCAACGATAACATCCAGCGCATCATCAAGAAGGCTGAGGGCGGCGATAAGACCGAGTACGAAGCAATCACCTACGAAGGCTACGGCCCCGGCGGCGTTGCTGTC
>OLXR01000745.1_pt1 | contig 12387 bp, 8 predicted proteins | sample 1673941 | NCBI WGS metagenome assembly OLXR01 (sample SAMEA103958134, study PRJEB25191) | human gut metagenome
TTAGAGTCTGTAGAATTGTATACGAAAACCAATAACGCCCATGCATGAATGCATGGGCGAATTTTTTATTTCTTAAGCTTCTTCTGTGCCGTAGAAAGCATCAGCTTAATACGGTTCAGCTGGTTCACCTCAGAAGCACCCGGATCATAATCGATAGCCACGATATTGGCATCCGGATGATCATGTCTGATTTTCTTTATAACTCCCTTACCCACAATATGGTTCGGTAAGCATGCAAAAGGCTGTGCACAGATGATGTTTGTGACGCCCTCATTGATGAGCTCAAGCATCTCACCTGTCAGGAACCAGCCCTCACCGGTCTGATTACCGCAAGAAACGATAGGAGATGCATACTCTGCGAGATCCTGCACGTGAGCGGTTGGCTCAAAATGCTTGCTCTTAGCCAGCTCATCCCTAGCATCCTTTCTGAGCCACTCGAAGAAGGCGATAAGTCGGTTGTTCATAAACTTAGCTTTCTTAGAAGCACCGAGATAGTCAGCCTTGAAATTCGTGTTGTAGCAGCAGTAGAGTAAGAAATCAGTCAGATCAGGCACTACAGCCTCGGCTCCTTCAGCTTCGAGCAGGTCAACCACATAGTTGTTTGCTGCAGGCAGGAATTTGACGAGAATCTCACCGACCACGCCGACACGGGGCTTCTTGATATCCAGTACCGGAACCGCATCGAAATCCCGGATAATCTCGGTACACATCCTGCGGAACTTCGGAATGCTGATATGCTTCGCGGAGACAAATTTCTGTACCTTCGCAAGCCATTCTTTGTGCAGAGCATCCACGGAACCCGGAGTTGCTTCATAAGGACGCATCCGATATACACAACGCATGAAGATGTCACCAAATTCCGCACCCACAGCGGCACGTAACAGCAGATCCGCATTCAGATGGAAGCCGGGATTGCTCTCGATACCTGCCAGGTTCAGGGAGATAACGGGAATCTGCTCCATGTCTGCTTTCTTCAAGGCACGACGGATGAAGCCGATATAGTTCGTCGCACGGCATCCGCCACCGGTCTGGCTCATGATGATGGCTGTCTTGTTCAGGTCATATTTACCGGACAGCAGAGCTTCCATGATCTGACCTACTACCAGCAGGGAAGGATAGCAGGCATCATTGTTAACATATTTCAGACCAACATCCACAGAGTGCTTGTTATCGTTGTCCAATACCACGAAATTGTAACCGCAGGCATTGAACGCAGGCTGCAAGATCTCAAAGTGGATCGGGGACATCTGCGGACAGATGATGGTATAGTCCTTACGCATCTCTTCGGTAAACGGTACCTTCTCGATAGCGGAAGAACGGATGTTGCGGTGCTTGCCCATCTTTTCACGGACACGGATTGCAGACAACAGGGAACGGATACGGATGCGGGCCGCACCCAGGTTGTTGACTTCATCGATCTTCAGGCAGGTGTAGATCTTGTCGGAGCCGGAGAGGATATCGTTCACCTGATCGGTGGTAACGGCATCCAGACCGCAGCCGAAGGAATTCAACTGGATCAGATCCAGATTCTCCACCGTCTTTACATAGCTTGCGGCAGCGTAAAGTCTGGAATGGTACATCCACTGGTCGGATACAATCAAAGGACGTTCCGGTTTTGCCAGATGGGAGATGGAATCCTCTGTCAGTACGGCCATATCGTAGGAGGTGATCAGCTCGGGAATACCGTGGTTGATCTCCGGGTCTACATGATAGGGACGGCCTGCCAGCACGATACCGCGCTTGCCGGTCTTGCGTAAGTATTCCAGAGTCTCTTCGCCCTTTTTCTCCATATCGTGACGGGCATTTGCCAGTTCCTTCCAACCCTTTTCGCAGGCTGCGGCGATCTCTGCGGCGGGAATCTCGGTGAATTCCTTCGTCAGCGCATCCGTCACGGTACCAAGATCTCTAAAGGACATGAACGGATTGCGGAAAGTGATCTCACCGCCGGCGATTTCCTCTACGTTATTCTTGATATTCTCAGAATAAGAAGTAACGATAGGGCAGTTGTAATGGTTGTTGGCATCCTCGAACTCGTTGCGCTCATAGAATAGCGCAGGGTAGAAGATGAACTTGATTCCCTGACGAATCAGCCAGGTCACATGGCCGTGAGCCAGTTTCGCCGGATAACACTCGGATTCACTGGGGATGGATTCAATGCCAAGCTCGTAGATCTTACGGTTGGAGCTGGGAGAGAGCACAACGCGGTAGCCCAGTTCGGTGAAGAAGGTGAACCAGAACGGATAGTCCTCGTACATATTCAGCACTCTGGGGATACCAACTACACCTCTGGGAGCCTTGTCAGCGTCCAGAGATTCATAAGAGAACAGTCTATGTAATTTGTATTCGTATAAATTCGGTACATTGTGGGCATTCTTCTGACCGCCGATACCACGTTCACAGCGGTTGCCGGAGATGAACTGACGGCCGCCGGAGAATTTGTTGATGGTCAGACGACAGTTGTTGGTACAACCCTTACATTTCGCCATGCTGGTCTCGAACTGGAGATCGCAGATCTTCTGATAATCCAGCATTGTGGTCACATAACCGTCTTCGTAATGTTCTCTGGCGATCAGAGCCGCACCGAAAGCACCCATGATACCGGCGATGTCGGGACGGATCGCCTGGCAGTCTGCAATTTTCTCAAAGCTGCGCAGAACAGCATCATTGTAGAAAGTACCGCCCTGTACCACGATATTTTTACCAAGCTCTGAAGCATCGGAGACTTTGATTACCTTAAATAAAGCATTCTTGATAACGGAGTAAGCAAGTCCTGCGGAGATATCTGCTACGGAAGCGCCTTCCTTCTGCGCCTGTTTTACTTTGGAGTTCATGAATACGGTACAACGGGTACCCAGATCGATAGGATGTTCTGCAAACAGGGCAGCCTGAGCGAAATCCTGCACGGTATAGTTCAGGGATTTCGCAAAGGTCTCAATAAAGGAGCCACAGCCGGAGGAACATGCTTCGTTCAGCTGTACGCTGTCTACGGTCTGGTTTTTAATCTTGATGCACTTCATATCCTGACCGCCGATGTCTAAGATACAGTCTACGCTGGGGTCAAAGAAAGCAGCGGCATAGTAATGGGCCACGGTCTCTACCTCGCCGTCATCCAGCAGAAAAGCAGCTTTCATCAACGCTTCGCCGTAACCAGTGGAACAGGAGCGTACGATCTCCACGCCTTCGGGCAGGAGAGAGTAGATCTCCTTCAGGGAGCGGATCGCTGTCTTCAAGGGGCTTCCGTCGTTACTGGAATAGAAAGAGTACAGCAGGGATCCATCTTCACCTACCAGAGCGATCTTCGTGGTGGTGGAACCGGCATCGATACCCAGGAAAGCCTTGCCCTGATAGGACTGTAAGTCTCCGGTGGTCACGTGATGCTTGCTGTGACGCTCCACGAATTCCTGATAAGCAGCCTTGTCCGCAAACAGAGGCTCCATACGTTCTACTTCGAACTCCATCTTGATGTCGGAGGACAGCTTTTTCACCATGTCAGACAGACTGATGCAGACTTCCTCCTTCGCATTTAGTGCGGAACCGATGGCTGCGAACAGATGGGAGTTGTCCACGTCAATGATGTGCTCGTCATCCAGATTTAAGGTACGGATAAAGGCAGCTTTCAGTTCAGACAGGAAATGTAAAGGCCCGCCCAGAAAAGCTACGTGACCGCGGATCGGCTTACCACAGGCCAGACCGGAAATTGTCTGGTTCACCACTGCCTGGAAAATAGAAGCAGACAGGTCTTCCTTGGTAGCACCTTCGTTGATCAGAGGCTGGATATCGGTTTTGGCAAATACACCACAGCGGGCAGCAATGGTGTAGAGGGATTTATAATTTTTCGCATATTCGTTTAAGCCCGAAGCGTCCGTCTGAATCAGACTGGCCATCTGGTCGATGAAGGAACCGGTACCGCCGGCACAGATACCGTTCATACGCTGCTCCACGTTACCACCTTCAAAATAGATGATCTTCGCATCCTCACCGCCTAATTCAATGGCTACATCGGTCTTGGGTGCCAGCTCCTGCAGGGAAGTAGCCACGGCTACGACCTCCTGTGTAAAGGGAACGCCGAGGTGGTTGGCCAGTGTCAGACCGCCGGAACCGGTGATCATGGGGTGCAGCTGCAATTCTCCCAGCTGGTCATAAGCTTTCTTAAGGAGCTCAGACAGAGTTTCCCGGATATTGGCGAAGTGACGCTCATAATCGGAAAATAAAATATTGTGTTCTTCGTCCAAAATAGCAATCTTGACAGTGGTGGAACCGATATCTATGCCGAGAGTTGCGTATTTTTCCTGTGAATTCATGTGATACATCCTTCCTGAAATAAAAATAAATCTACTTATTTAATGCATTTTTTTCATCAACAAAACATTCTAATTATACGACAAAAAACACCACAATGCAACGAATAATGGGGGAGTTTAGTTGTTAAAGTTTTGTAAAATGTAACTTAAATTTTTCGGGAAAACTCTGAAAAAAGAGAACGTGCAGTTTACTTATTCTCTTCCGGATGTTACAATCTCGATAGAGAAAAATCAAAATATAACTATTTATGGAGACATTGTTTTATGAGCAAATTCGAAAAAAAGTTTGGAAAATATGCGATCCATAACCTGACCATGGTATTGATCATGTGTTATGTGGCGGGCTATGTGATCGAACTGATGGGCAGCGCGGCCGGAAATAATCTGCTGGGATTTCTGACACTGGATCCTTACCGGATACTGCACGGGCAGATCTGGCGTCTGGTGACCTGGGTGATTGTTCCGCCGGACAGCCTGGATATTTTTACGATCATTATGCTGTTGTTCTATTATAATCTGGGAACAGCACTGGAGCGGACCTGGGGAACCTACCGTTACAACGTCTATATTTTTTCCGGTATGCTGTTCACGATTGCCGGCAGCTTCCTGTGCATGGGAGTTCTTTACCTGCTCACCGGAGGTATGGCAACGGAGACCGCATCCGTGGTATTTTACAGCGGGTCCTATGCGTTCAGCACCTACTATATCAACTTGTCCATCTTTCTGGCGTTTGCCGCAACGTATCCGGATATGCAGGTACTGTTGATGTTCGTGATCCCTGTGAAGGTAAAATGGATGGGAATTCTGGATGCCATTCTGATGGTCTATACGGTAATTGCTGGAAATCTGTTCACCAAGTTTGCGGTAGTGGCATCACTTTTGAATTTTGTGTTATACTTTTACAGACTGCATCGCAGCCGTATCTCGCCGAAACAGATGCACCGCAAGGCGCAGTTCGAACGAAAATCCAATGCTGGACGGGCGAAAGTCACAAGACACAAATGTGCCGTCTGTGGACGGACAGAAGAGGACGATCCGAATCTGGAGTTCCGTTTCTGCTCCAAATGTAACGGCAACTACGAATATTGCCAGTATCATTTGTTTACCCATGAGCACATAAAATAGTCCGGATTGCGAATGTCTGTACACTTTCGGGAGTGCGAAGCACGGAGAAAGTGTATTATTGCAAGAGGCATACGGCATGACTGCTTGCAGGCAATGTGCGAAGCACGGAGAAAGTGATGTTATTATAAAGGAGACCCTATATGAACAAAGAAGTATTATTTGCCCAGACCTTAGAGCAGGTCCGCAAGACCGCCAAGGAGCAGGGCAACTGCATCAGCGAAGAACAGGTAAGGGAAGCATTCGCCGAGCTGGATCTGAGCAATGAACAGCTGCAGATGGTATTTGACTATCTGTTAAAACATAAAATCGGTATTGGACAGCCTATGGATCCCGATGAATTCCTGACGGAGGAAGAAAAGGATTACTTACAGGAATATCTGGATGAAGTAGCGGCATTACCGACCTACAGTGACGGTGAAAAACTGGCATTTTCCATTGCGGCCATGGCGGGAGAGACGGATGCGCAGCAGCGCCTGATTGAATTGCATCTGGCGGATGTGGCAGAGATCGCAAAACTCTATGCCGGACAGGGTGTCCTGCTGGAAGATCTGGTGGGAGAAGGCAATCTGGCGCTTTCCTTCGGTGTGACCATGCTGGGCAGTCTGGAGAAGCCGGACGAAGTCGAGGGAATGCTCGGCAAAATGATCATGGATGCCATGGAAGAATACATAGCCGAACATGCAGAAAATTCCAAGATCGACAAGCGAGTGGAAGATAAGGTCAACAAGGTAGCGGATAAGGCCAGAGAACTGGCGGAAGAACTGCACCGCAAGGTGACCACGGAGGAACTGATGGAAGAGACCGGTATGTCCCGCAAGATGATCGAGGATGCCATAAGAATGAGCGGTTTCAAGATTGAGGATATCGACAACAATGCAAAAGACAGTTTATGAGAATTATAAATACAGCCTGCAGGATACGGCAAAGGTCTACATAGGCGCAAAATATACCTTTGCAGAGCTGCTGGATCAGGACGAGGTGGCGTTTAAATTCCGCCTGATCGTGGAACGCTATATTTTAGCGGAAAAAGAGGTGGATCCCCAGGACACGCTGGAGACTCATCTGTATTATCTGAAGCCGGACAGTTTTCTTGTGAAGATCTACGACCGGATCAAGGCTCGGGTGAAGATCAATATCATCGAGGAGAAAAAAAGGATTTTCGGCAGAGGCAAAAAGCGTTATGTCACGAAGGAATTGAACATCCGGGAATTAGTTGCCATGACACCGGAGGAGAAAGAGGCGAAGGGTGTCGTGATTCAGGAAATCTCCATGAGCAAGCTGGCACTGGCCGCGTTTTGACAGATGAAGCTCACCCATAGAAAGCATGAGCGACTGCTTGCAGGCGGCGAAGGCTTTCTATGAGGGGAGCAAACGAACATGAGCAAGAAGGACGATAGTCCGGATTGCGAATGGTCGTTACGATTTCGAGAGTGCGTAGCACGGAGAAATCGATTAAGATAGAATAAAAGAGGACACATCAGAAATGAGAGTAGAAGATTTATCCACATATGAGATTATAGAGAAACGGCAGATCCCGGACATTAACAGCGTGACCTATCTGTGCCGTCACAAGAAGACCGGAGCAAGGGTGGCACTTGTATCCAATGATGACGAGAACAAGGTATTCTATATCGGTTTCCGCACCACACCCAAGGATTCCACCGGTGTAGCCCATATTCTGGAACACTCCGTATTATGCGGATCGAAGGAATTCCCGGTGAAGGATCCTTTTGTGGAACTGGTAAAGGGGTCTCTGAACACTTTCTTAAATGCCATGACCTATCCGGACAAGACTGTATACCCCGTGGCCAGCTGCAATGACAAAGATTTCCAGAACCTGATGCATGTCTATCTGGATGCGGTTTTTTACCCGAATATTTACAAAAACGAATCTATTTTCCGACAGGAAGGCTGGCATTATGAGCTGGAAGGTGACAACGAGGAGCTGAAAGTCAACGGTGTGGTCTATAACGAGATGAAGGGTGCTTTTTCCTCTCCGGATGATGTGCTGGAGCGGGAGATCATGAATTCCCTGTATCCTCACACCACCTACGGCTGCGAATCCGGAGGTGATCCGGAAGCAATCCCCGAGCTGACCTACGAAGAATTCCTGAATTTCCACCGGAAATTCTATCATCCCTCCAACAGCTATATCTATCTCTATGGCAATATGGATATGGCGGAGAAACTGACCTTTATCGATGAGCATTATCTGTCTGCCTACGATGCCCTTGAGGTGGATTCCGAAGTGACGGAAGAGGCGGCATTTACCACACCGAATCGTATTGTCAGGGAATGTCCCATCGGCGAGGGAGAGGACGAGGAGGAGAATACCTACCTGTCCCAGAACTTCTGCGTGGGCAATAGTCTGGATCCGAAGCTTTACATTGCGTTCCAGATCCTGGACTATGCCCTGTGTTCCGCTCCAGGAGCACCCTTAAAACAGGCCCTGGTGGACTGTGGTGTTGGTAAGGATGTCTACAGCATCTATGAGAATGGTATCCGCCAGCCCTATTTCAGTGTGGTGGCGAAGGACACTTCCGTAGAGAAAGAACAGGAATTTTTACAGGTAACGGAAGAAGTGCTGAAAAAGCTGGTAAAGGACGGCTTCGACGAAAAGGCATTGCTTGCCGGTATCAATTATTATGAATTCAAATACAGAGAGGCGGATTTCGGTTCCTACCCCAAGGGACTTATGTACGGTTTACAGGTGCTGGACAGCTGGCTGTACGATGACAGACTGCCGTTCATTCACATTGAGGCCAACGAGACTTTCGCTGAACTTCGAGGGAAAGTGAAGACCGGATATTTTGAGGGTCTGGTACAGAAATATCTGCTGGACAATACCCATCGCAGCGTGGTGATCTTGCAGCCGAAGCTGGGACTTCTGGAAGAGCAGGAGCAGAAACAGCGGGAAAAGATGGCACAGGTGAAAGCTGCCATGAGTTCGGAAGAGATCGAGAACGTGAAGGAGACCTTCCAGAAGCTGACCGAATTCCAGGAGAGCGAAGACGCAAAGGAAGATCTGGAGAAAATCCCTCTGTTAAAACGGGAAGATATGAAGAAAGAGGCAAATCTGCCGGTGAACGAAGTGCGGAGCATTGGAGATACCACACTTTTGTATCATGATCTGTTTACAAACGGCATCGGCTATTTACGTCTGATCTTCAAATTGGATCAGATCCCCGGTAAATATTTCCCGTATATCGGCATTTTGAAGGGCTGCCTGGGACTGTTAAATACGGAGCATTATGCTTATGGAGATCTGTTTAACGAGATGAATCTGGTCACCGGCGGCATGGCTGCGGTAAATAATGTCTATGGCAAGCTGCAGGATACGGATCAGTTTATACTGACTCTGGAACTGAAGACGAAGGTATTTTATGACCGCCTTGCGGAAGCAATCGATCTGATGCGTGAGATCGTAATGACCAGTGATTTTACGGATGCCAAGAGACTGTATGAGATTCTGGCGGAGGGCAAGTCCCGGATGCAGGCACAGATGACCTCCGGAGGACACAGTGTGGCGGCCGGAAGAGCCTTATCCTACGGCAGTATTCCCGGAGCTGTGAGCGAAGAGATTTCCGGTATCCCGTTCTATCGTCTGATCACGGATCTGGAAGCTCATTTTGACGAGAAAAAAGAAGAATTGGTGGAAATCTTACAGACCTTAGTGAAAATGATCTTCCGTCCGGAAAACCTCATGGTGGATTTCGTAGGTGAGGAAAAAGCCGTGGCTCTTTTAGATGCTCCGGTGGAGGCTTTCAAAGCAGCACTTTATATGGAAAACGTGGAAAAAGAACATTACATTCCGGAAACCTCCCGGAAAAACGAAGGTTTCTTAACCTCCGGTCAGGTCAATTACGTATGCCGTGCCGGTAATTTCCGCAAGAGTGGACTGCAATATACGGGAGCATTAAGAGTACTCAAAGTCATGATGGGGTATGAATATCTGTGGGTTAATGTCCGTGTCAAGGGTGGTGCCTACGGCTGCATGTGCAGCTTCGGCAGATCCGGTGACAGCTACTTTGTCTCCTACAGAGATCCGAATCTGGGCAAGACCATTGAAACTTACGAGAAAGCTGCAGATGCCATTGCAGAGTTCACAGCAGATGAACGTACCATGACCCAGTATATCATCGGTGCGGTCAGTGATCTGGACGTACCCATGAATCCGGCGGCAAAGGGACTGTATTCCCTGAGTGCCTATATGACAGGACTGGATAATGCCACTTTACAGAGAGAACGCGACGAACTACTGGCGGCTACCGAAGAGGATATCCGTGCATTGTCCGCACATATCCGTGCATTTATGCAGGAGGATCTGCTCTGTGTCGTAGGCACGGCTTCTAAGATAAAGGAGGAACAGGAGAGATTCCTGAAGGTGGAAAATCTTTTTTAAAACGGCAAAAGGAAAGCTGCGATTTTGCAAAAGTGGTTCTGAATCGTAAAAAGATCAAATAAATAAAGAACTTTTGTGATATTATTTCGTTTATAGAGGTGAACAATAAAAAGTCAACAGCAGGCGGATCCGACAGGCTGTCAGGATGCCGTCCGCAGAACGGAGAGGGTTATGAAAAAACGAAATTTTGAAACAAAGATCATTACAGGGTTGCTCACTGCCGGCATGATATTATCGCTGACCGCCTGCGGCAGCTCATCGAACGGCAGTTACGGAATCAGTGATCTCATGGATGCGGATTATGCTGTTGCTTCCAAGGAGGCAGCTGCACCGGAGGCGTCCGCTTATGAAGATGGATTTGGCATGACAGAAGGGTACGATTCCGCAGGAAATGCTCAGGACACAAGTACTACAGTGCCTGAGGAGACTGCAGCCACAGCAGACCGGAAACTGATCAAGACCGTGAATATGGATGTCGAGACCAGGGAGTATGATAAGCTGTTAAGCGCGGTAGAGAATAAAGTAACAGAGCTCGGCGGCTATATCGAAAGTCTGGATGCCTATAACGGCAGTACATATTATAGTTATCGTTCTACAAGGAATGCCAATCTGACCATCCGCATCCCGAAGGACAGACTGGAGGAGTTCCAAAATACGGTCTCAGAGCTGGGCAATGTGACCAGTCGTTCGGAGAATGTACAGGATGTGACACTGACCTATGTGGATCTGCAAAGTCACAGGGATGCCCTGCAGACGGAACAGGAGAGACTGTTGCAGCTGTTGGAACAGGCGGAGAGCATCGAAGACATCATTACCATCGAACAGCGCCTGTCCGATGTGAGATACCAGCTGGAAAGTATGGAATCCCAGTTGAGAAGTTATGATAATCAGGTTGACTACAGCACCGTATACCTCTATATTGATGAAGTAGAGGTCTATACTCCGGTAGAGGAAGAGACCACATGGGAACGTATTTCTGCAGGCTTTATGGACAGCTTAAAGAGTATCGGCGAGGGTATTAAGGAAGCAGCCATCTGGTTCGTGATCCATATCCCCTATCTGGTGATCTGGGCCATCGTGATCGTGATCATTGTACTGATCCTGAAAAAGATCAAGAAGCGCACGAAGCGGATCCGGGCGGAGGAAAAGAAAAAATTCGCCGAAGAGGAAGCAAGAATGCAGAAGACTTTGCAGAACACGGCAGAGAATACAGCAGAGAATGCGGTAGCCACACAAAACAGCAATGAGTGAGAATCTATAAGATAAGCCGGACGGACCGGCGGCTGACAGAAAAGCGTCAGGGAAAAAGACAAGAACAGGAGAAATAATAATGAACGAAAATCCGGCATACAAATCCGGCTTTGCCACACTGATCGGACGTCCCAACGTAGGAAAGTCCACACTGATGAACCGACTGATCGGACAGAAGATTGCCATTACATCTAACAAACCCCAGACCACCCGTAACCGTATCCAGACGGTGCTGACACTGGACGAGGGACAGATCGTATTTCTGGACACTCCCGGTATCCATAAGGCGAAAAACAAGCTGGGCGATTACATGGTCAATGTTGCGGAGCATACATTGAACGACGTGGATGTGATCCTGTGGCTGGTGGAGCCCACGAACTTTATCGGTGCCGGAGAACGTCATATTATTGAGCAGCTGAAGAAGACCAAGACTCCCGTGATTCTGGTGATCAACAAGACGGATACCGTGAAAAAGGAAGAGATCCTGGCGTTCATCGATACCTATCGCAAAGAACTGGATTTCCAGGAGATCGTTCCGGTGTCCGCACTGAAGGGAGACAACACGGATGTGCTGATCCAGTGTATTTTAAAATATCTGCCTTACGGCCCGGCATTTTATGATGAAGATACCATCACCGACCAGCCCATGCGTCAGATCGTGGCGGAGCTGATCCGTGAAAAGGCTCTGAGACTTTTGTCCGAAGAAATTCCCCATGGTATTGCCGTGACGGTGGAAAGCATGAAGGAGAGAGGCCGGATCTGTGACATCGAGGCCACGATCATCTGTGAGAGAGATTCCCACAAGGGTATCATTATCGGCAAAGGCGGACAAATGCTGAAAAAGATCGGCTCCCAGGCCCGCCCGGAGATCGAGGATATGCTGGAAATGAAGGTCAATCTGCAGCTTTGGGTGAAGGTGAAGAAGGACTGGAGAGACAGCGACATCTTATTGAAAAACTTCGGATATAATCCGAAAGACATTGAGATGGGCGAATAGAAAAACGAAATTTGCAGACCCTATTTTTACAGAGGATAATACACTGATAGAAGAGGGGGATGCGTAAGATGCAATTCACGAATTACTGGCAGCAATTTGAACATACCGGCAGAGTGGAGGATTACCTGAAATACCTGCAGAGCGCGGGAAAGGAGGAACCTCCGGCTGGTGCGGAATGTAAAAGCCCCCTGGTGGATTGCAGAGCGGAGGGGCGTACAGACCTGTCCGCAGGGGAGGATGGATCATGCAGGAATCCCTGTATGTAACGGGAATTGTATTAAAACAGACACCTTTCGGTGAATATGACAGGC
>OLXR01000746.1_pt1 | contig 12387 bp, 9 predicted proteins | sample 1673941 | NCBI WGS metagenome assembly OLXR01 (sample SAMEA103958134, study PRJEB25191) | human gut metagenome
AAAGGTGTTGGAATGTTTTGGCCGTGTGGATGTGCTGGTAAATAATGCGTGCATCACGCGTCGCGGCATTCTTTCCGGCTGTTCCTTCGAGGAATTCAATGAAGTTTTGCGCGTGGGAGTTTCCGCGCCCTATCTGCTGAGCCTTTTATTTCGCGACCATTTTTCCCGCGGCGCTTCCATTGTGAATATTGCTTCTACCCGCGCTTCCATGTCCCAGAAGGATACGGAAAGCTATAGTGCGGCCAAGGGCGCCCTCACTTCTTTAACTCACGCTCTCGCCATGAGCCTTTCCCCTTTCGGCGTTCGTGTGAACAGTATCAGTCCAGGCTGGATTGACACGGGGGTGTTCGGCGTCCTGTCTCCGGAAGATGCTTTTCAGCATCCTTCCGGGCGCGTCGGTTCGCCGGAAGATATCGTGAAGGCCGTTTTCTTTCTATGCGGCTCCAGCTTTGTCAATGCGGAGAATCTGGTCATTGACGGCGGCATGTCCCGTATGATGGTGTACCACGGAGATGAGGGGTGGTCATTCCATCCGGAACAGCCGGACAGCGTTCCCTCCTGACGGGCTTGCGCTTCCGGCATGCTTTCCATTGCAGCTGTTTCAAACAGGTCCCGTGCCGTCCGGACGCTTGTTCCGCCTGGAACTGGAATAACAGCGGCAGGAGCGTCCGTTTGCCTCCATAAAAAGGGCCATCCCCGGAACGGAGTGGCCCTTGTTTATGTCCCGAAGGAGAATAACGTCAACGGATGGTAACGCGGGGATCGTTCGCCAGAACCTCGGCCAGTTCTTCCCAGCCGTCTTCCGTCTGGAGCTGGAACATCTGGAGGTAGACGGACGCTACGCCGGCAGGGTATTTTTCGAACAGTTCGTCCACAGCTTTGGCGAGTTTCTCCTTGTCCAGCGTTTCCGGCAGTTCATTGACAATGCCGTTGCCGTCATGGGGGATGCCCAGGGTATTCAGGAACGTAATCAGCATGTCCTGGTGTTTGCGCAACAGCCAGACCTGAAGCAGATGGTCACCGATTTCATTGCTGGGTTTCCATGACAGCATTTTCTTGATGAAGGAAAATTGTTCCTGAAGAGGTTTGCGCTGGATGAATTCGGGGCGCAGTTTTTTCAGGGCTCCAAGTTCACGCACGGCAGCGCGGTAAATGGCGCGTTCCTGGTTGCGCATCCAGTCCAAAATGTTGCTGATTGTTTCTTCGTCCGCCTGCTGGAAAATGTAATATGCCTTCATGATAAGTAGGGAAAGAAAAGCTCTTTGAGGACATGCACTCCACCATGTTTCCCCCGCCTATGCAAGCTCTTCTACTGTCACCTGCCGCTCTTGGCTTTTATTCCGCATTCAAGGCGTAAAAAAACGGTCTTATTGCAAAAAAGACTTGCTAAAAGGGGTTGCTTATGATTACTTGCTCGTGCGCTTCTCGCGATGCCACTGTAGCTCAGGGGTAGAGCAACGCATTCGTAATGCGTGGGTCGTCGGTTCAATTCCGACCAGTGGCTCCATCTTCATGGGTGGTGCTTGTCGCGGGGGAATCGCCGGATACATGCCTCGTTAGCTCAGTTGGTAGAGCAGCTGACTCTTAATCAGTTTGTCCACGGTTCGAGCCCGTGACGGGGTACCATTTCTTTTCTAGTCCGGCTTGCTGATGGCAAAGCCGGATTTTATTTATTGCAAAATAAGGGAATAGAGAGACGAATTGAGGAAATTCTTCTGAATTTGAAGAAGGTGACAACGTCAGCATGGGGAGGCTGGCGGGGCATTGCCTGCCTTAGCCTCCTGTCTCATCGATGTTTGAAATTCCCTTTCTGCCGGAAGCGCTTTTCGATTGATTCATCATGGCCATGATTGACTTTTCATCCAGCGCTGCGCCGGAAAATAATAATAGGGGATATTTTTCAAATGTTTATCGGGCGGTTAAAGTTTTTCAATATGCGCTCATATAGGTGAATCTGTTCGAATGACCCCTTCCCGGTGGTTGATGCGGTTTTGGGGCGCCGGGAATGTTCAGAAAAGGGAGTTCCGGGCATTCATGTTCTGAAGCTGGCTTTCTGGACAATTTCTCCTTTTGGTTGCGCGGCCTGTTCCAGTAGTGTACGAATGCCGCAGTGAAGGAGCGGAACGTTCAGGATTGTTTTATAGCTCAGTATTTCTCCGTGGAGAAGGGCAACGGGGGCCGTCCTGAAACCTGGGAACGATTGAAAGAGGTTTTGATGGACAATTTGCAGAAACGGCAGGCAGGCCATGAGGGCCGGCTGCCGGGGGGATTCGCTTTTTCCTTGAGGGAAGAGGATGCCTGCCGGGCTGTTACTCCTTCCGTGCTGGAAGGATTGCTGGGGCGTTTCCTGACGGACGCCCGCCGTTCCGGGACGGTGTATACCCCCGGTTTTCTTGTTCGCTGGATGGCCCGGGAAGCGGTATCTTCCTGGCTGGAATCCAGATTGCCTTCTCCCAGGAGCGGTGATGAAGAAGCCGGGTTGCTGGGAAGTATCCGTGTGCTGGATTTATCCGTCGGGGCCGGAGCATTCACCATGGGAATGCTCCGGGAGCTTGTCGCCCGCAGAAAGCTTCTGGAACCAGATTGCCCGGAGCCCGATTTAATCCGCGCCGTTTTGGAAGAGAATATTTACGGAGTGGATGTTTGCGCGGAGGCATTGGAGGTGGCCCGTTTCCGTTTTCGTTGCGCATGGTTGGCCGCCGGAGGAAAGGGGGATTTACGGGATCGCCTGTTGTGCGGGGACAGTCTGGATATGTCTGCGTCCGGCGTCTGGCGTCAGGGTCTTTCAACGGTGATGGAGGAAGGAGGCTTTGACCTGGTGATCGGCAATCCCCCTTTTGTCGGAGAAAAAGGGAACAAGGAATTATTTGACCGTTTGAAATGTTCTTCTCTTGCTTCCTATTGCTCTTCCCGCATGGATTACTGGTACGTGTTTGCCTGTGTGGGGCTGGATGCCCTGAAGCGGGGGGGCGTGATGCATCTGGTCGTTCCCAACAAGTGGATGTCTAATGCGGGAGCCGCCTCTCTCCGCCGCAAGCTGCTGGAAGATTGCGGTTTGCTGCGCCTGTCGGATTTCGGAGCCTGCCGCGTGTTTGAATCCGCCCGCGTCCATACCATGACTGTTCTGGCGGAGAAAAAGGGAGAGGGAGGCGGACGCCTGGTTCCGGAATACCGCCGTTTTGGCGGCTCCGTGAATGACGTGGAATCATTTCTGGAACATGAGCCGTACCGTCGGTTTCCCTTGCCGGAAGATGCCGGAGCGTGCGTCAGGGAAGGATTGTCCTTCTGCTCTGCAGCAGAGCGGCATCTTCTGGAAAAGATGGAGGCATGCCGGAATTTCAAGCTGGATGCCGCCAAGGAAATGACGCAGGGGATTGTGCCGAATCCTGACGTCGTTTCTTCCCGCGCTCTGGAGAATCTGGCGCCGGAAGCAGTGCGGCGGTACGGAATCCGGAGGGGGGATGGGGTATTTGTCTTGCCTCAGGGGTATTTTGGCCTGTTGCCGGAACGGGAGCGGCGTTTTCTCAAGCCTCTGTATGAACCTGTCCAGGCAGGGCGGCATGCACTGAAAGCTCCGGAGAAGGTGCTGTTATATCTGACTCCGTCCAACGGAGCGGAGCAGGCCGTTACGCTTTTGCGCCATTTGGAAAAATTCCGTCCCCTGATGGAGGCCCGGCGGGAAACACGCATGGGCCGCATGAAATATTACCATGTGCACTGGCCCCGGCAGGAACGTTTTTTCCGGCCCGGCCCCAAAATTCTGGCTGTCAGGAAGTGTGCCCGTCCAACCTTCTCCTATACGGAAAAGGAAGCTTATGTGATGATGGCATTCAACGTGATACGCTCGGAACGCGTGAGCATGAAATATCTGGCGGCCCTGTTCAATTCGCGCCTGATGCAGTTTTGGTTTCTCCGCCGGGGAAAAATGCAGGGGGATTTTTTCCAGATGGATACCGCCCCTGTCCTCCGGGCTCCCATCCGGGTCCCCGGTCTGCCCCTGCTGCGGGAAGTGGAAGGGCTGGCGGACGCTCTCGCGGTCCGCTATTGCCCGGAAGGGGATGAGCGGATGAATGAGCTGATGGAAGACATTTACGGCCTTTCCCCGCAGGAGCGGGAAATAATTATTCAGGCATGTTCCCCCATGCGGGCCGGGAGGGAAAGCTTGCCGGAGTGATGATTTGGTGCCGGTAACTGTTCGCGATGATGCCAGGCTGCTGCATCGTTGTTTCTTCATCGTACAGGAAGTGATTGAAATGGCCCGGTTCATCAGGCCGGAGATACAACAGGCCGATGTAGCCGTAACTCCAAGCCGTGCTGAAACCTGCGTCCCTGGCCTTCTGATGGAGACGTTCCGGATGGGCGCACTGGTGCGTCCATCATTGCCGTTCTTCGTAACAACCCTTTCAGAAAACAACAATGTCGAAAGGAGCATCCGGGCTTGATTTTCGGAGAGGGCTCCTTAAGATGTGCGCCCAATTTGTTTGTTTAGCCTATGATGAAGCTTGTTTTTCCAGGAATGTTCCTGTTGGCCGCTTGTTGGTATGCCGCCTTTCCGGCGGCGGAAGCTGGCGCGGGAGCAGTTCAGTCCCAGCCGGTTTCCGGGGGCTCTCTGCCGTCCCTGTGCCGTGTGCTGGATCGCGGTCCGGTACTGTACCGGAATGATTCCTCATGGATCAGGAAGGTGAAGCTGACGCTGATTGGCCAGTATCAGGCAGCAGCGGTCAGCCCCAATGGGGCCAATAAATTCTGCCCGTCTTCCGGCGGCCATAACAACGGGTGGAGGCGTGCTTACCTGGGCGGCGACATCCTGATGGGGGACGGTTCCTGGCGCCTGTCCAATCTGACGAATGTGGGGGATTTGGAAGGCCGGCACCGTGAAGTGCGGGGAGAATGGATCGGCAGTCATACGGAGTGGTCCCTGTATGAACTTTATCTGGAAAAGACCATGCCCGGCGTCAAGCTCAGGGCCGGTAAGCTGACGCCTCACCTGACGTCGGAGTATTGCCTGGCTTCCTCCCGGATTAAAACAGTGGAAAGATCCGCCCTGTGCAATGAGTTGATTCCCATTTCCAACTGGGGGCTGGAGGCCAATTTTCAGAAGGATGCCAAGAGCCTGTACCATTCCTACGGCATTTACCTGAATGCGAACGGTACGGATTTGAAGGATGAAATTCAGTTTCATTCTGCGGACAACCTGTTTATCCTGAACGCCATGAAGTGGAAGGTGGCTTCTCCCATGTGGGACAGCCAGTTTCTGGGGTACCAGTATGCCCATAATTTTACGGAATGGCGGGGAAGGAAAATTCCTTCCACGTCCGATTACTGCGGAACGGGGGCGCAGGACGTGATTTCCCTGAGCTGGGACGCCAGCCGCGGCGCTTTTTCCATCATGGGAAATTTGCTGGCGGGCGTGGGAATTGTTGGCCAGCCCGGTGCAAAGAATGTGTACGGCCTGGTTCTGCAGCCCGTTTACCGGATTTCCCCGCATTTTGAGGGCGTCTTTCAATACCAGTGTTCCTTTGGAAACCGTTCTGTGAAGCTGAATACCCGTTATGTGCCCAGCGTCACCCATTATCCCGCATGGGTGGACAGCATGCATTCCTTTTACCTGGGGCTGAATTGCTATCTGTGCCCGGAGGCCGTCAATGCGGTCAAGCTGATGCTGGCTGTAGAGTATGTCACCAGCCATGTGGATTCGGCAACGGCCAAAGCTTTCAATGGATGGTCTGTTTTCGGGGCTGTCCGCTTCAAGTTCTGAGGCTTTTGCCCCCTCCTATTGTAATTTCTTTAATAAGGTGGGCTGATAGGCCGGGAGAGCCGGGATAGGAACGTATCCGGGCGGGAGCTGATCCCAGACGGGATGCATGGGCTGGGCATCCGCCTCAAAAACGGTTCCGTTAAAGGATTTGATGATGGTGCGGATGGCTCCGGACGGAGCCGGCTGCACTACCAGGGGGCGCGGCGCCGATTCCGGAAGATTCATGTGCAGGTTGACTTCCTCTTCATTCCAGGCGGGCCAGGAATCGGAAGACGTGGGGATTTCACGAATTTCCGTATTGGCGGCGGAACGGGGCGTATGGAAAAAGGGACTGTCCGGATCCCCGTCGTTCAACCAGATTTCCTCATCCGGCGTTTCGGTTGTGATGACAATTTCTTCCTGGTTTTCCGCATGGTAAAACTCATAGCCTGACCGCTCATGGACATCCCTTTCCGTTTTGTCGTCATTCATGTGGATGCTGATGGCCGGTTTGCTTTTGGTGGCCTCGTGGGGAGTATGGGATTGGAAGAGGGCTGCCTGCCGCTTCAGGGTTTCCGGAGAGGTTCCGCGTGCGTATTTGGGGAAGAAAACGCTCTTGGTGTCTATTTTGCCAGGGTGCACTTTCACCGGTTCATCCGACAGCTCAAAAATATATTTTACGGGAAGTTCCGTTGCGGAACCCCGGCAGGAAAAACTTCCCAGGAACGCCAGGCCCAGGCATGTCAAGAGATACAGGGGCGGAACGAATTTCATCAGAGGTTGAACTGGTTTCAGTAGAGCAAAAAGAGGAAAATATTCAATGCAAAAAGAGGGAATCCGGCTCTTCGGCTTCGCTCTTCCATAGCGTGCGGGTGCGGCGTTTCCGTCATTTCTCTTCTTGGCAGCCTGATGAGGCTGTCTTATGGTAATGGCCATGATGAAAAAAGTTGTCTCTTTATGTGCGGCTTCCTCCGCCTTCTTTTTTTTGTGCGGATGTGACCGCGCCCCTTCTTCCGGGGAAAAGCGGGCTGCTTCTTCTGCGGAACGGGAAAAGCCGTCTGCGGTGCGGAAAGAGGCGGAGACATGGAGAGAGCGTCTGGACGCTGCTGTTGCCGGCTCCGTCCGCGAGAAGGAAAATGATAGCGAGCATGTGAAAGCCCTCAATGATGTGGCTGCCCTGTATGCGGAGGGATTGCAGAATGGCTGGGTTCATCCGCTGGATGTGCGGGCCTGGTGTGATTCCGTGGCGGAGGCCGGTTCCGGGTATTCCGGGGAAACGGTCATCGGCGCCATGTTCCTGTATGGGACGGGAATCAAGCGTGATGCCGTAGCGGCCAGGGAGTGGTTTGAGTACGGGCTTGCCCGCCCGGGGACCCAGCGGGGAAACGCCCTGTACATGTTGGGAATGATGTATTTCAAGGGGGATGGCGCGGATCAGGACCTGAATAAGGCGCTGGGGCTGTGGCACAAGGCGGCGGATGAGGAACATCCGGCAGCCATGGGGCTGCTGGGCCGGGCTTACATGGAGGGGAAGATGGGGGTTGAGAAGGATGCCGCTTCCGGCCTGGTGCTGCTGGAGAAGGCCGCCAACGGGGGGAATACGCCTTCGTCCGTCTATCTGGGGAACATTTATGCAAAGGGGCAGGGGGTGGAGCGGGATATGGAGCGTGCCATGAAGTGGTATGAACAGGCGGCTTCAGCCGGAGACGCCCATTCCCAGTATATTGTGGGACTGGCCTGTCTGGAAGGTTCCGGCGTGCCTGTGGATGAGGGCAAGGCGTTCAGCTGGCTCCGGCTGGCCGCCGGGCAGGACCACGTCAACGCCATGCTGATGCTTTCCGTCTGCTACAGCACAGGAAAGGGGACCCCTCAGGATGCGGATATGGCGGAAGTCTGGAAAAAGAAGGCGCTTCAACTGAATGCGGAACGCGAGGGAAGCCCTGCGCCGCAAACGCAAAAACGTTAACTTTCCCGAATTTCCCTGTTCAGAAAATCCAAAGCTTTCCTCCGTTCCAGAATAATGTTTCCCCGGGTGTCCGGAATAACCAGCAGGCCGTCCCGGTGTTCCAGTATGGCGTGAATCATGGCGAATACATGGCCCAGGGCATATTCGTCTTCCAGAATGAAGCGCAGCATTTTGGTGCGGTTCCCTATCTGCCGGAGAGCCGCGCCGTCCTTTTTGAAAGCCTGGCGCGCGTCGTCCGTTTCCATGACCCAGAATACGTCCAGCTGGGATTCTCCCTCTTCATCCAGATATTCTCCTTCCATCACATGGTCCGGAGCGTTTTCCGGTTCACCGGAAAGGTTCAGCCGGAAACAGCCGTCCAGGCGGAACATGTTCTTCTGCAATTCCTCGGCGGAGGGCAGAGGGGCATCCTGAATGAAAAGCCAGAATTCCTGTTCATCCGGGGCTGGGGAGGCGTGCGTCATGGGATGATTGTGGCATTCCCTCCTTGTTTTCCCACCCGGATTTGTGACATTGAGGCGGTACATGCGGATTTTGGGATGTTCAAGGGCTTCCTTCCCGATTAAAAACAAGGCCATGAGTATTCCCGTAATGATGACGATTGCCGGTTCCGACTGCTCTGCGGGGGCCGGGCTCCAGGCTGACCTGAAAGCAGCCCATGCCATGGGGGCGTTTGCGCTTACGGCCGTCACCTGCGTCGTGTCCGAGGCGCCGGGGACAGTGCGCGGCATTCAGGAGGTGGACCCTGCGCTGGTGGCTGATCAGGTGCGCATCAATCTGGAACATTTTCCCGTGCGCGCCGTGAAGACGGGGATGCTGTATTCCCCGGCTATCGTCCGTGCGGTGCATGGGGTGCTGGACGGGGCGGATATTCCCGTCGTTGTGGACCCGGTGGCTGTTTATGAAGAGCTTCTGCTGCCGGGTGCGGCATTGCTTACTCCCAATCTGGATGAGGCTGCCGTATTGCTCCGCTCTTCCGTTAATCCGGGGAGGGATGAACTGCCGGAAGTCGCCGCGCGCCTCGCTGTCAGGTACGGATGCCCCGTTCTTCTGAAGGGCGGGCATCTGGAAGGGGACTGCCGGGACGTGCTGTCCGGCCCGGACGGCTGCCTGCTGGGGCAATGGGAGCGCCCGCGCGTACAGGATGTGAGTACTCACGGAACGGGCTGTTCCCTGTCCGCCGCCGTCGCGGCACGGCTGGCTGCCGGGGATGGACTGGTTGCGGCGGTGGAGCGCGGCCTGGAATTCATCGCTTCCGCAATCCGGAACCATCTGCGCTGGGAACAGCCGGTCCGGGTGGATGCGCTGAAATTGTGGTAAAGCCTCCTTCATCCAAGTTGTTTTCCTCTTCCGCGCGGGTTGGGGTAACCGGGGACTGCCTCCGCCTTTCTGTGCCTTAATAACGCTTTGTGCTTGCGTAAGGGAGGTGGGGTTGGTAGTTGTATCCACGCCCATGTGCCACATGGAGCTCGTAAGAATTAGTAAATATCATAGCAATTATCACTATGGGACAGCAAATCCGCAAAGTCACCAAGCGCCGCAGACGTATTGAATACCTCAAGCGTAAGAAGGAACAGTCCAAGTTGAATTCCAATGCGCCTATCCGTCTGGCCGTTCCCGTTGCCAAGGATGCCAAGCCTGCCGCCAAGGAAGCTCCCGCCAAGAAGACTGCGGCCAAGGCCCCGGCCAAAAAGACTGAAACCAAGGCTGCCGCCGCCAAGAAAGCCCCCGCTAAAAAGCCGGCTGCCAAGAAGGCCTCTGAACCCGCCGCCGAATAATTGCCCGGGCGGAGGCTGCCCCTCCGCGCGCCAGTCAAACAGTTGTTACAAGCCGCCGTGCGATTGCATGGCGGTTTTTTGCGTGTATGGGCTTCCTGAATTTTTCAGGAGCAGGAGGAAGAGGCGCTGCTTTTCCGGTGATGCCGGGCCGTGCGTATCCTCAAGCCGGTGCGCTGGTCCGTGTTTCCCTGTTTTCGGGAAAGGTCTTTTCCGGGATTTTTATGGAAAAGCATTGACACTGTTTTTCTGATGCGTACAAAGAAAATAGCGTCGTTTATCTTTGCTTTATGCGCCACCGTACTACAGACACTCCCAAAGGGCACCGCAATTACATCATCATTGCGTGTGACGTGCTTCTTTTCCTGGCTATGCTCAAGTGGCTTCCCGTAGAGCCGGAGGTGGCCAGGGGGATTGCTGTTCTTACCTTTATCGGCATCCTGTGGCTGACGGAAGCCCTGCACGTAACCGTAACCTCCCTGCTGGTGCCGGTGCTTGCCATGTTGATGGGGATTCTCCCGGGGGCGAAGGCCCTGTCCGGTTTTGCGGATCCTACCATTTTTCTGTTTTTCGGGGGCTTTGCCCTGGCCGGGGCTCTCCACGAACAGAAAATTGATACCTGGCTGGCGGGAAAAATCCTCCGAATGGCCCGCGGGAGTCTGGGGATGGCTCTGATTCTGATTTTCCTGGCTACGGCGTTTCTTTCCATGTGGATGTCCAATACGGCCACGGCGGCGATGATGCTTCCTCTGGTGATCGGCCTTCTGGACCGCATTCCGGCGGAAAAACTTAAGACGACGGCTCCTTTTGCTATTCTGGGGGTGGCGTACAGCGCCTCCATCGGCGGTATGGGGACGCTGGTGGGGTCTCCTCCCAACGCCATTGCGGCGCATGAACTGGGCATGGGGTTTGCGGAATGGTTTCGGATTGCCATGCCCATTGTCCTGGTGTTCGGGGTGATCGTTTTCTGCCTGATGTACCTGTTCCTCCGCCCGCGTCTGGGGATGCATGTGGATATGACGCCGGCGGAAGGGGGAGAAACGGAGGGCAGGTTGAATGCCAGGCAGGTGCGTGTCCTTATTCTCTTCGTGCTGGTGGCCGGGAGCTGGATGTGCAGCAGTTTCCTTTCCTCTGCTTTGGGCGGCATTGCGTCCATGGATACGCTCATCGCGCTGAGTGCTGCGGTGCTGCTGCCGCTGTGCGGGGTTATCAACTGGAGCGGCATCGCCAAAAATACGGACTGGGGCGTCCTGCTCCTGTTCGGGGGAGGCATCACGCTCAGCAGCATCCTTGTCCAGACGGGGGCGGCGGGATTCCTGGCGGACCAGGTATCTTCTCTCGCCATGGGGCAGAGCCCCATCGTCATCCTGCTCATCATCAGCCTCTTCATCACGTCGCTGACGGAATTCTGTTCCAATACGGCCAGTGCGGCCCTGGTGGCCCCGCTGATGGTCACGGTAGCCTCCGCCATGGGCATGTCTGCTACGCCGCTGGTGCTTCTGGTAGGCATAGGCGCTTCCTGCGCCTTCATGCTCCCCGTTTCCACTCCTCCCAACGCCCTGGCCTTCGCGACGGGAAAATTCCCTCAGATGACCATGGTGAAGGTGGGGCTGCTGATTAATGTGGTGCTCGTTTTCGTGAAGGCTTTCTGGGCCTGGATATTCTGGATGTAGGGGGAATGGGAAGCTGTGCGGGAGCCGCTTTCCCGTTTCGGAAGTGTCATTCGGCCTGCTTCGCGGGGGTGGGAGTTCCCTGTTCCGTTTCCTGGAGTTTCCGCGCCGCTTTTTTGTCCAGCCCGGTAAGTTTGGCAATCAGGTAGAAGAAGGAAGGAATGAAAAATACCCCGATGAAGACGGCTGTCATCATGCCGCCGATGACCCCGACGCCTACCACCTGCCGCGCCGCTGCGCCCGCTCCCGTGGCTACGGCCAGAGGAAGGCAGCCCATGATAAAGGCGATGCTGGTCATCAGGATGGGGCGCAGGCGGATTCTGGCCGCATCCAGGGTGGCCGTGAGCAGGTCCGTGCCCTGACGGAGTTCCAGAACGGCGAATTCCACGATGAGGATGGCATTTTTGGCCGCCAGAGCAATCAGGACGATGAGGCCGATTTCCGAATAAATGTTCAGGTCCAGCCCGGTTATCCACAGGGCCAGAAATGCTCCCAGGATGGCAATGGGGGCGGTCATGAAGACGGCTACGGGCAGGGACCAGCTCTCATACAGGGATGCCAGAATCAAAAAGACAAACACGGCTGATGCCGCAAAGATCATGCCGATGGTGATACCTTTCTGCGCCTGTTTTTCCTGGTAGCTCATTCCGGAATAGTCGTATCCCATGCCGGACGGCATGGTCTGGGCAAAAACTTCTTCCAGGGCGTTCATGACCTGGCCGGAGGAATAGCCCGGAGCCGGGGTGACGTTGAGCTGGGAACTGTTGAACATATTCTGGCGGATCAGGAATTCCGGGGCCCAGCCGTGCGTAACGTTGATTACGGAATTCAGGGGAACCGGGTCTCCTTCATTGTTGCGCACATAGAACATGGAAAGCTTGTCGATGCTGTCCCGGTATGGTGCGTCCGCCTGCATGTACACCTGCCATTCCTGCCCGTAAATATTGAAATTGTTCAGGAAGGTGCTTCCCATGTATGCCTGGATGGTGGCGTAAATTTCATCCACGTCCATATTCTGGAGAGTGGCCTGCTCCGTGTTTACATTCAGGTTGTACTGAAGGTTGGAGGGAGACATGAAATTGCTGATGTCCGCTATTTCCGGCCTCTTTTCCGCTGCCTCGATGAATTTGGACGTGTTGGCGGCCAGGAATTTTTCCCCGATGCCCTGGCGGTCCTCCAGCAGGAATGTGACATCCCCGGACGTTCCTACGCCAGGCAGGGGCGGCGGCGGAACCACAT
>OLXR01000768.1_pt1 | contig 12232 bp, 6 predicted proteins | sample 1673941 | NCBI WGS metagenome assembly OLXR01 (sample SAMEA103958134, study PRJEB25191) | human gut metagenome
CATGACAGGACTTCTAGACTGTGTCAATGAAAATGCTAATGTTACCATTGTCATCTCAGACAATGAAACTACCGCTATGACAGGCGGTCAGGATTCCGCCGGCACAGGACGTATCGAAGCAATCTGCGCTGGTATCGGCGTAGCTCCTGAACACATTCGCGTAGTAGTTCCCCTTAAAAAGAATTATGAAGAAATGAAACGTATCATACGTGAAGAAATCGAATATCGTGGTGTATCTGTCATTATCCCACGCAGAGAGTGTATCCAGACATTGAATCGTAAACTAAGACAGAAAAAAGCAGATAAGGCATGAGAAAAGATATCATACTTTCGGGCGTAGGAGGACAGGGTATCCTGACTATCGCTACTATTATAGGAGAAGCTGCTACGGCAGAAGGCATCAATTTGAAGCAGGCCGAGGTACACGGTATGAGCCAACGCGGAGGAGATGTACAGTCCAATCTGCGTTTGTCCGACGAAACGATTTATTCGGATCTGATCGCTCAGGGTGAGGCGGATCTGATTATTTCCATGGAACCGATGGAGGCGTTGCGTTATCTGCCTTACTTGCAGGAAGAAGGTTGGGTGATTACTTCCGCTAATCCTTTCAAGAACATTCCCGACTATCCTGAAGAAGTGGATCTGATGAGGGCTTTGGAGAGTCTTCCGCATGTGGTGAAGTTGGAAATAGAGGATATGGCAAAAGAAAACAGTATGCCTAAATGCGCGAATGTGATTCTGCTGGGCATGGCTGCGAAGTATATTGAAATCGTATCACCGGAACAGTTGCGCGAAAGCATAGGGCGTGTGTTTGCCGCAAAAGGTGAGAAGATTGTTGAAATGAATCAGAAGGCTTTTGATATAGGCTTGAATGCGGTAAAGAACTGGTAATGCCATGAAGATATTTAGTGAAGAATTAGTGGAGAAGGCGGTGAAGGAACTGCACATCGCCAATCTTGCACAGGCTACTATCGGTGATGTGCTGTTGGTAGCCCAGTATCTGGAAAAGGAAACGGGGATTCCTTTTATCCGCATGGATCAGGGATCTCCCGGTCTTGCCGCCAATCAGATAGGGATTGAAGCGGAGAAAGCTGCTTTGGACAGGGGAGTCGGATCGCAATATCCGGCTGCCGCAGGAGTGCCCGAGTTGAAAAAGGAGGCTTCCCGTTTTGTAAAAGCTTTCTTGAATCTGGATATCTCTCCGCGCGCTTGTGTGCCTACCACCGGGTCGGTGGCGGGTTCATTCGGCTCGTTCATAGCCTGTACGCAGCGTATTCCGGGGAAAGACAAGGTATTGTTCATTGATCCCGGATTTCCTATTCAGAAATCCCAGCTTCGCATTATCGGCGTGGAGTGGGAAGAGTTTGATATCTATCATTATCGGGGACAGGCCTTGCGTGAGAAATTGGAAAGTTTCCTGAGTAAAGGCGATATAGCAGCGATTATCTATTCTAATCCGAATAATCCGGCATGGATTTGTCTGGAAGAGGAGGAATTGCAGATAATCGGTGAACTGGCAACTCGGTATGATGTGATTGTCATGGAAGATCTGGCTTATTTCTGCATGGACTTCCGTCGGGATATGGGGCATCCTTTCGAACCGCCTTATCCGCCCACTGTGGCAAGATATACGGATAATTATATTCTGATGCTTTCTTCTTCCAAGATATTCAGTTATGCCGGACAGCGTATGGCATTGGCATGTATCAGCGACAAACTGTTCGACCGCCAGTTCCCTGCCTTGGCAGAACGGTATAAAGATGCAGGGGTGTTCGGTCCTACGCTGATTGCTTCCATTCTTTATATGATTACTTCGGGATGTACGGCTTCCACTCAGTATGCATACGCTGAAATGCTCCGTCTGTCTACCGAAGGTAAAATCAATTTTGTGGAAGATACCCGCGAATATGCCCGTCGTGCGGAACGCATGAAGAAAATATTTACCGACAATGGTTTCCATATCGTATATGATTATGATGCTACCCAGGTGGTGGGAGATGGTTTCTTCTTTACCATAGGTTACGGAAATATGACAGGGGGTGAATTGCTCCGGGAGTTATTGTATTATGGGGTAAGCAGCATCTCGCTTTCTACTACCGGTAGCGAGCAGGAAGGTGTCCGCGCCTGTACGTCACGGATGCGCGATGAACTTTATCCGGTGATGGAGGAACGCATGAGAGCTTTTCATGAAGATCATTGAAAATAATGTGCTAATAGGATAATGTGCCGATTGCCATACGGTGGGTTTGTGCGCCAGTACATTGGCTGATTAGCACATTGAAAAATTATTTATTATGATTTGGAATAAAAATAAAGAGTGCATGAGTCGGGACGAGATGAGCGCTCTGCAGGGAAAACGTCTGAACAAGTTGGTGAACTTGGTTTATCATAATGTTCCTTTTTATCGTAACAAGATGCAGGAGATGGATTTGTCTCCGGATGATATCCAGACTATCGAAGATATCGTAAAACTTCCTTTTACTACCAAGCAGGATTTACGTGATAATTATCCATACGGTCTTCAGGCTGCTCCTGCTTCGGAAATTGTACGTGTGCACGCTTCTTCGGGGACAACCGGGAATCCTACCATTGTGGGATATACGCGTCGTGACTTGTCTGTATGGTCCGAAGTGATGTCACGTTGTCTTTCAGCATACGGGGTTACCCGTAATGATACCTTTTCTGTCAGTTATGGCTATGGCTTGTTTACAGGCGGGTTGGGCGCACATTATGGGGTGGAGAATCTGGGGGCGACTGTTATCCCGGCTTCTACAGGAAATACGGAAAAGCATGTCCGTCTGATTCGCGACTTGGGTATAACGGGGATTGCCTGTACTCCTTCATACGCTCTTTATCTGGCAGAAGTGGTGGAACGTATGGGATTGACCAAGAATGATATCAATCTCCGTATCGGAGCTTTCGGAGCCGAGCCATGGACGGAAAGTATGCGTAAGGAGATAGAAGAGCGGCTGGGATTGAAAGGGTATAATATTTATGGATTAAGTGAGATTATGGGACCCGGTGTTTCCTACGAATGTCAGGAGCAACATGGTTCGCATATCAATGAGGATCATTTTTATCCTGAAATCATTAATCCTGAAACGCTGGAACGTCTTCCGGATGGAGAAGTGGGAGAATTGGTGTTTACTACCTTGACAAAGGAGGGGATGCCGTTATTGCGTTATCGTACGAAGGACTTGACTTCCCTGATGGAGGGTGAATGTCCGTGTGGAAGAACCAATATCCGTATGTCGGGTATTGTAGGCCGTAGTGACGATATGCTTATTATCCGTGGCATCAATGTTTTCCCTTCTCAGGTGGAAAGTGTTATTTTGGATATGCCTCAGTTTGAACCTCAGTATATGCTGGTGGTGGATAGGAAGAATAATCTCGACTCTTTGCAAGTACAAGTGGAAGTCCGCAAAGACTTCTTCTCGGATGATATGGGAAGTATGCTTGCCATGAAGAAAGCGTTGAGCGACAAACTGAAAAGTGTCCTTTCCATCAGTGCCGAAGTGAAGCTGATGGAACCTAATAGCATTGCCCGTAGTGAAGGTAAGAGTAAACGTGTGATAGACAATCGGATTTTAAAATAAAAAAGTATGCGATATGACAATCAAGCAATTATCTGTTTTTCTGGAAAACAAAACCGGAAGAATAAATGACGTAACCAAGACATTGGCAAAGTATGATATCAATATGCATGCGTTCAGCATGGCGGAATCTACTGATTTCGGTATACTTCGCCTGATTGTTTCGGATGTGGAAAAAGCGGTGGAAGTACTTCGTGCCGAGAATTTTGCCGTGATGCTGACCGATGTGGTATGTATCAGTTGCCCGAATGTGGCAGGTTCTTTGGCTAAAGTTTTGGACTATCTGGCAGCAGAGAATATCTTTATTGAATATATGTATGCTTTTGCTCAAGGAGATACGGCACATGTGGTTATCCGTCCGTCTAATGTGGAGAGATGTGTGGAGATATTGAATAAATTCAATTGTAATGTTTTGACTAAGAACAGTCTGTAATGAATTTGACTTTGTGGGTATGAATGCATCACAAGTCTTTTTACCACAGGTTACTTGGGCTCACACGGGTGTTTAAGCTGAAAACTTTAAGATTGAACCTGTGCGAATCCGGGTAATCTGTGGCTGTTTTGATGGAACAGTCTATCAATAGCAAAACCTGTTTGTTGGAGAATGCAGAATGTTATGAGCGTTCTTTGACAATGGGACACTCGAACCGATAAAAAATACCGAAGTATTGTACATGATTACATTGGATAATTTTGAGGACTTTGTTCCCTATAAAATATGGATGCGTGGGGAAGAGTATTATGAAACAGACGCTGTTTCCGAATTGGAAGAAATCTCACCCGGTGAATGGACTGCGACTGTAGAAGGAACAGACGATTATAATGTGGAGATATCTATGGATGGAAACGAGATAGAATCCTGGTACTGTGATTGTCCGTATGATGGAGAAATCTGCAAACATGTTGTAGCGACATTGTTGGCAATTCGCGACAATAGAAAAAAGGCGGGTAATAGTATTTTCTCGAAGATGAAAATCAAAGCGGAGGAAGCCCCTGTTTTAGAGGAAATAAAAGAAGTGGGTAAGCAGCCTTGTCCGTCTTTGGTAGACATACAGCAACTGTTGTCTTTCATTGATCCGCAGGAACTCTCGAAATTTATCTGTGAGTATGCTTCAACGAATCTGGAATTTAAAACGGCACTTTCAAATCATTTCATAGCTAAGGAGTTATCTTTGTCATCAAAGGGAAAAGATTACAGAATTGAAATTCAAAAAGTTTTTAAAGGATCTGGTTACCATAAAAGGTCTCGTTATCACAATCGTTATGATAATTACGACCGTGACTGGAAAACTATTTTCAATCAGATGGACACTTTTTTGGAGAAAGCGGATTTCTTTTTGAATTTGGAAGCTATGGATAATTCTATTGCCATAGCTCTTCAAGTACTTCGTTCCATCGGTGAAAACTATGATGATGAACTTTTGTATGATGATGGTATTTCTTCTTCTGACTATTGTGAACAGGCAGGAGATTTGCTCCTGAAAGTGATTGAACATCCTAAAACCACTCAGGCACAAAAGATGGAGATACTTCAGGGCTTGCGTGAGATTGCTGAAATATCTATTTTTCGTGAATATGATCTTTATGATGTAGACGAATTGATGATGCAGATCAATCTTTCGATTCAACCGGCAGAAAAAGCGTTGGAATTGATTGATGAACTTCTTGAAGTAAGAAAGGGAACCTGTGATATCTATCAGTTAGTCATTCGTAAGGTCAATCTGTTGTTAGAACAGAATGAAGAACAAAAGGCGGATGATACGATTCGTCAATATCTTTATCTGACTGAAATACGAAGAATGGAGGTTGATAAATTGATTGCCCGTTGCCAATATGATGAAGCCATTTGTTTGCTGAATGACGGAATAGAAATAGCGGAAAGAGAAATGCATTCTGGCACTCTGGGTGAATGGCTGAAAATGAAATTGGATATTTATGAAATAACCCATAGGGTTTCTGAGGTAATTGATACATGTCGTCTGTTGTTTGTGGTGGGTAGTGATAAATTGATATATTACAGCAAACTTAAAACTCTGGTACCGAAAGAACAATGGAAAAGTTTTCTGGATAGGATGATGAAAGAAGCCGAGTTAAGTGACTATTTTTCTTTTGTCGGAAATGATAAGGCTGAAATTTATGTGAAAGAAAAGGATAATGACAGCTTGTTCTCTTTGCTGTCGTCAGTCCGATACAATCAGTTGGAAGCATTGATGAAATATGCCCATTATTTGAAGGACACTCATTCTGAGAAATTGATTGCTATATATACTTCTTTATTGAATGATTATGCTGAACGGAATCTGGGACGGGAGCATTATGAATTTATAGCACGGGTATTATCCTGCATACGTAAACTAAACGGTGGACAGGCTGTTGTGAAAAGCTTGGTGGCAGAGTTCCGGATAAAATACAAACGTCGTCCGGCAATGATGGAAGTGTTGGGGAAGTTTTAAAAATAGTTTATCAGAATCTTTTTTAAAATTAGAAAGCCGCCTCCTCCGAAGCGGCTTTCCGTTTTTCTATCAGAACAAACTCCAAGCAACTGTCAGTCCGGCCATTACAATGGCGACCATACTCATCAGTTTAATCAGAATGTTCAAACTGGGTCCGGATGTATCTTTAAACGGGTCACCTACTGTGTCACCGGTAACCGTTGCTTTGTGTACTTCGCTTCCTTTACCTCCGAAATTACCTTCTTCTATAAATTTTTTCGCATTATCCCATGCGCCTCCCGCATTGGCCATAAAAATGGCAAGAACGAAGCCCGAGGACAAACCACCTATCAGCAGACCGATAACACCGGGAACACCAAAAATCAGTCCGGTAGCGATAGGGGCAATGATAGCCAGTAGAGAGGGGAATACCATTTCACGTTGTGCTCCTTTGGTGGATATTTGTACGCAACGGGCATAGTCGGGTTCTGCCTCTCCTGTCAGAATCCCTTTTATTTCACGGAACTGGCGACGCACCTCCTCTACCATGTGAGCGGCTGCTCGGCCTACGGCGTTCATGGTCAGACCGCAGAACAGGAATGCCATCATACTGCCCAAAAACATGCCGCTTAGCACTTTGGGGTTCATCAGGGTTACATCGTAATAAAGCATATAGTCAGTGAAACTGGCGTTATGAACATTTACGGTAATGCCGTTTGGTAATTCCAGAATGGTTTGCCCCAACCGGGTTAATCCGATACGGATTTCTTCTACATAGGATGCCAGCAGGGCCAGGCCGGTCAGAGCTGCGGAGCCGATGGCAAAACCTTTGCCTGTAGCGGCAGTCGTGTTACCTAACGAGTCGAGGGCGTCAGTACGTTTGCGTACTTCTTTGCCCAGTCCGCTCATTTCAGCGTTACCGCCGGCATTGTCTGCAATCGGTCCGTAAGCATCGGTAGCCAAGGTGATTCCTAATGTCGAAAGCATACCTACGGCAGCGATACCGATGCCATACAATCCCATGGAAATATTGGCAAAATCAAATCCTGAAGCGAGCCAGTAGGACAAGATGATACCGGTTACTACTGCCAGTACAGGGATGGTGGTGGAAACCATACCTAGTCCGATACCGGAAATGATAACGGTGGCCGGACCGGTCTTTCCACTTTCGGCCAACCGTTGTGTGGGTTTATACGATTGAGAAGTATAATATTCGGTGGAACGGCCGATAACGATACCTACTATTAATCCCACTACCACAGCAAAGGAAATGTTTACCCAATTTTCCAAACCTAATGCCCAAAGGATAAGGAAAGTGGCAACGACAATCAGTACCGAACTTAAATTGGTTCCTGTGGCCAATGATCCGAGTAATTCCTTCATTCCTGCATTTTCTTTAGTACGGACGGCAAAAATACCGATGATAGAGAGAACGATACCCACTGCCGCAATCAGCATAGGTGCGATAACCGCTTTAAACTGCATCACGGTATCATCCGAGCCAATAAAAGCGGCAGCACCTAAAGCGGCGGTAGCCAGAATAGAGCCGCAATAGGATTCGTACAGATCGGCGCCCATTCCGGCTACGTCACCTACATTGTCTCCCACATTATCGGCAATGGTTGCGGGGTTGCGGGGATCATCTTCCGGAATGCCGGCTTCCACTTTACCTACCAGGTCGGCACCTACATCGGCTGCCTTGGTATAGATTCCACCTCCTACACGGGCGAAAAGTGCTTGTGTGCTGGCTCCCATACCAAAGGTAAGCATGGTGGTTGTGATGACACATAATTTAGCAGAAGGGTTCAAGGCATCTGTGGGAATGCAATAGTCCAATAATATGTACCAGAAAGAAATATCGAGTAGTCCCAAGCCGACAACGACCAACCCCATAACAGCTCCGCTACGGAAAGCTACACGCAGTCCTTTGTTCAAGGAGTGTTGGGCGGCATTGGCGGTACGTGCAGAAGCGTATGTAGCCGTTTTCATTCCCAAAAAGCCGGACAATCCGGAGAAGAAACCGCCGGTAAGAAAAGCAATGGGCACCCACGGATTTTGTAAGTTGAAGCCGTATGCCATGATAGAAAACAGAATAACTAATCCCAGAAATACCAGCCCTACCACCTTGTATTGTTGTTTCAGATAGGACATGGCGCCCTGGCGCACATAAGAAGCGATTTTCTCCATCGTCGGAGTTCCTTCGCTTTCAAGCATCATTTGTTTGTAGAAATACCATGCAAGTACCAATGCCAAGAGGGAGGCAATGGGCACAATCCAGAATAGATACGTTTCCATACGCAGTATTGATTTAAAAGTTGGTTTTGCCCAAAGATAGCAAAAAATAAATGATATTCAATAGGATAGGTCGTATTTTTATCAATTAATATTTGCGGTGCTTTTCTAATTAAGTTTAGGGGGGAATAAATATCTGTAACTTGGAACACATGTACCTGTTCCTGTGTTTCGTCAAAACACGATGAAAGGTAAACAAGACGTTAAAAAACAGTTTCACCACAGATCAAATCTGTATAATCTGTGGTGAATTTAAAACTCAGGCTTTGTATTTACCATACAGCTTATCTATCAGATCAGCGCGTCCTATTTTGCGCAATTCATTGATGATAGCACGTCGTTCTTCGGGTTTATACCAGAAAAAGAACATCCGTTGAGCCAGTTTTTCTTTTGGTGTTTTAGCGGAAAATACCGGTTGCAACGTATATGGATGATAACCTGTGTACCAGGTTTCAGTGGCTACAGTCATCGGAGTAGGAGTAAAGTCCTGTACTTGTTCCAAATGGAAATCCAATTTCTTGGTGATCACTGCCAGTTCTGCCATATCTTCTTCCGTACATCCGGGATGGCTGCTTATAAAATAAGGTATAATCTGCTGCCGCATATTCAACTCCTTATTTATTTTGTCGAAAGTCTTTTTGAAGTCATAAAATTGTGAAAACGAAGGTTTCCTCATGATTTGCAGCACTTGGTCGCTGGTATGTTCCGGAGCCACTTTCAAGCGCCCGCTGACATGATGGGCTATCAGTTCGCGGGTATATTCAGCCGTACTGCGGTTTACTGCCGGATCTTTACTTTGATATTGTAACAGGTCATAGCGTACACCGCTTCCGATAAACGACTTCTTGATCTCGGGAAGTCTATCTACCGCTTTGTAGATATCCAGTAGCGGCGTATGGTCCGCGTTCAAGTTCTTGCAAACGACGGGGGAGATACAAGACGGTTTCTTGCATTTGGCGCAAATTCGCTCATCTTTCCCCTTCATACGGTACATATTGGCGGAAGGGCCTCCCAAATCGCTTAGATATCCTTTGAAATCGGGCATTTCGGTAATCGCTTTCACTTCCTTCAAGATCGATTCCTTGCTTCGGGAGGCGATGAACTTCCCTTGATGCGCCGATATGGTACAGAACGCGCATCCTCCGAAACATCCCCGGTGGATATTTACCGAGAACTTGATCATCTCGAAAGCCGGTATCACTTTCCCTTTGTATTTGGGATGCGGCAAACGGGTATAGGGAAGGTCGTAGGAAGCATCTATCTCCGCTTCCGTCATTGGCGGGAAGGGAGGATTCACTACGATCATCTGTTTTCCTACCTTTTGCAAGATACGTGAGGCATTGTATTTGTTGGATTCCTCTTCGATATGCCGGAAATTCTTCGCTTGTTTCAATTTATCTTTTAGGCATTCCTCATGTGAGAAGAGCACGATATCGTCGTCTTTCGCATCCTCTTTGTCTGTCAGATAAACCGTTTGGCGGATGTCTTTGATCTCGTTGAAAGGAATGCCGGACTTTAGGCGGCGTACCAATTCCTTGATAGGCTTCTCGCCCATGCCGTAAATCAATAAATCGGCCGGGCTACTGGCAAGGATTCCCGGTAATAGCTTATCTTGCCAATAATCGTAATGCGTAAGCCGGCGTAATGAGGCCTCGATGCTACCCAATACGACGGGGACATCCGGATACAATTCTTTCAGTATTTTAGTATAGACGATGCTCGGATAGTCCGGACGCATTCCCGGACGTTGGTCCGGCGTATAGGCGTCGTCGCTGCGTCGTCTGCGCGCAGCGGTATAGTGGTTCACCATGGAGTCCATTGCGCCGGCGGAAACACCGAAAAACAGTCGCGGGGCTCCAAGTTTTTTAAAGTCGCGCAGGTCGTCTTGCCAGTTCGGTTGAGGCACGATTGCCACATTGTAGCCTTCGTGCTCGAGGATGCGTCCCAAGACAGCGCAGCCCATTGACGGATGGTCGATATATGCGTCGCCGGAGAATAGAATCACGTCGATGTGGTCCCATCCCAGCCGTTCAATTTCCTTTTTGGTTGTAGGCAGCCAAAGGGGTTTGTTTTGTTTATGTGGTGATTGTCCTGTCATTTCATTTCGTTTAGTTTGTCCTCCAGTCGAATCATCTCATCCCGTAATTGAGCGGCGGTGATGAAGTCCATATTCTTTGCGGCGGCAACCATATCGGCTTTCGTTTTCTCGATTGCTTTTTCGAGATTGTCTTTCGACATGTATGCAACGACCGGATCGGCGGCGATATGATGTAAGGAGTCAATGTCATAAATGCTTGATGTCGCCTTTTTAGAAATAGGCTTCTTTTGCTTGTTTTCCGACTCCTCCTTCTTGTCGACTCCGACAACGCGGATGCGCTCTTTGACAATTGCCTGAGGGGTGATTCCATGCTCTTCGTTGTATTGAAGCTGTATTGCCCTGCGGCGTTCCGTCTCGTCGATTGTCTGCTGCATGGATTCTGTAATTTTGTCGGCATACATTATAACAGTGCCGTTAAGGTTTCGTGCGGCGCGTCCTACGGTCTGTGTCAGCGAACGGTGTGAGCGAAGAAAGCCTTCTTTGTCGGCGTCGATTATTGCAACCAGCGACACTTCCGGAAGGTCCAGTCCCTCACGGAGCAGGTTTACGCCTATGAGCACATCAATTTCTCCAGCCCGCAAATTGTCGAGAATCTGAATGCGATCCATAGTGTCAACGTCTGAATGGATATACGCGCAGTTGATGTCGAGTTTGGTGAGGTAGCTGGACAGCTCTTCCGCCATGCGTTTTGTCAGAGTTGTCACCAGCACGCGCTCATTGCGCTCAATGCGCAGATGAATCTCCTCGAGAAGGTCGTCAATCTGACCCTTTGACGGACGAACAAGAATTTTTGGGTCGAGCAATCCGGTCGGGCGGATTAATTGTTCTACAATCACGCCCTCAGATTTGTTCAATTCATATTCTGCCGGAGTGGCGCTGACATATATAGTCTGATGCGTGGCTTCCTCGAATTCCTCGAATTTCAGCGGACGGTTGTCGATTGCCGCAGGCAGCCTGAAGCCGTATTCGACAAGGTTCATCTTCCTTGAAATGTCGCCTCCGTACATGGCGCGAATCTGTGGAATCGTGACGTGGCTTTCGTCGATTATTGTCAAGAAATCTTTTGGAAAATAGTCAAGCAGGCAGAATGGACGCACGCCTGGCAGACGCCCGTCGAAATATCTGGAATAGTTTTCTATGCCGGAGCAATAGCCCACTTCCCGCATCATCTCCAAGTCGTAGGTCACACGTTCGTAAAGCCGTTTGGCCTCGACCTCACGGCCTTCGTTGCGGAACATATCGACTTGTTTACCCAAATCCAACTCGATTTGGTGTATGGCTGATGCTGTGCGTTCTTTTGTGGAAACAAAGATGTTTGCCGGGAAAATCTTATATCCTTCAAGCTGTAGTTCAGTTTCCATCGTTTCCGGATTGAGCGATGATATGGATTCGATTTCATCGCCCCAGAAGATGATGCGTATTATGATTTCCTCATATGCCAGATACAGGTCGACGGTGTCTCCTTTAACACGAAACTGCCCGCGACCCAACTCCATCTCTGTCCGGGAGTAGAGCGAGTCGACAAGGTTGCGTAGAAAGACGTTGCGGGCTATTTTTTGTCCCACTTTTATTTCTACTACGTTCTTGTCAAAGTCCTCCGGATTGCCAATGCCGTACAAACACGACACGGATGAAACGATAACCACATCGCGTCTGCCCGACAATAGAGCTGTCGTTGCGGCAAGACGCAAACGGTCTATCTCGTCGTTTATCATCAAGTCCTTCTCGATATATTTGTCGGACGATGGAATGTATGCCTCGGGTTGGTAGTAGTCGTAGTAGGAAACAAAGTAGACAACAGCGTTGTCAGGGAAGAG
>OLXR01000776.1_pt1 | contig 12113 bp, 10 predicted proteins | sample 1673941 | NCBI WGS metagenome assembly OLXR01 (sample SAMEA103958134, study PRJEB25191) | human gut metagenome
CCTTGATTGCGATTCTGCGGATCTCGTCCTCGCTGTATGTAAGCGTGTCGGTAGCTGTCATAACGCCGTTTACTTCTTCGGTCTTTCTTGCACCAAAGTAAAGACCGCCGGTAAGCTCACGCATAATGAGCATATCAAAGCCCTTAGCGCTTATCTCTGTCTTTAAGGGGCAAGCTCCTGAAAGCTCCGGATAAAGCAGGCAGGGACGAAGATTTGCAAACAGTCCGAGCGCTTTTCTTATACCGAGCAGACCTGCCTCGGGACGCAGATTTGCAGGGAGCTTATACCACGGCGATGTTGTCGTATCACCGCCGATAGAACCCATAAGCACAGCGTCTGACGCTTTGCAGGCGGCTATTGTTTCATCGGTCAGCGGTACGCCGTTTGCATCAATTGAGCATCCGCCCATAAGAAGCTGTGTGTAGTTGAACTTGTGACCGAACTTTTCTGCCACCTTATCAAGCACCTTCATGCTTTCGGTAACTATCTCAGGACCTATTCCGTCGCCCTTGATAACGGCAATATTCTTTTCCATAGGTAATATCCTTTCTCTGAGCTTAAAGCTCTATTTTGTATAAAGCGGATTTTCCCTCCGCCTTTTCAAAGCCGAATCTGACAAGAAATCGTACTGCGTCCTCGCTGTCGGGGGTCACTACGGCATACTTATATCCGCAGGCACGCATCGTTCTGAGCGTGTGGTTCAGCAGTTTTCTGGCAACGCCGTAATGCCTTTCTTCCTCGCAGACATACAGCTTCTCCAGTCTGACCTCTTTGTTCAGGCTGTCGGGTATTTCTGTTGTTATGCAGACAGCAGACAGCACATCATCAGTATAAAGTCCGAAGCCGTGCATTCCGCCCGATGTATTGTTAAAACCCTGCTCTTGCAGTTTGCTGTCCGATAACGCTTTTATATCTACCCTCATAGCATAACGCTTTCTGCGGTCTTACTTCTTTAAAGAGTTCAGCAGGCCGCCCTTGTTGATTATATCCTTGATGAATTCGGGGAAAGGCTCAGCCTTGTATGTACAGCCCTTTGTCACATTTGTGATAACTCCCGTATCAAAGTCAACCTCGACCTCGTTGCCGTTCTCAATATCCTTGGCAGCCTCGTCGCATTCTAAGATCGCAAGTCCGATATTGATAGCGTTGCGGTAGAATATTCTTGCAAATGTGCTTGCGATAACGCAGGAAATTCCGCTTGCCTTGATTGCGATAGGTGCGTGTTCTCTTGAGCTTCCGCAGCCGAAATTCATATTAGCGACTATAATGTCGCCGTCCTTTACATTCTTTACAAAGTCCTTGTCTATATCCTCCATACAGTGACTTGCAAGCTCCTTGTGGTCGGCTGTATTAAGGTATCTTGCAGGAATGATAACGTCGGTATCAACGTTGTCGCCGTATTTGTGTACTGTACCGTGTGCCTTCATATATGTCTGTCCTTTCTTATATTTCAAAATCTACGCAGCTGCGTCTTGCCGTGTAAGGTCTTACCGTGCTGTCGGCTACCTTAACGTGTTCGGGGTGGGTGGAATAGCCCTTTAACGCTTCTGCACTTTCGAATGTGCTGTCAAGCATAAGGTCGCCCGTAGAAGAACCGAGAATATCGGTTATGACTTTGATTTCAAGAAGTCCGTCTATCTTGCCTGCAAGGCTTTCAAGCCCCTGCTTTATAAGACGGCATCTTTCCTTCTTTTCTTCGGCCGAAAGCTCGTCCTTCAGGTTCCAGATTATTATATGCTTTACCATATTCTCACCTTACTTTATGCCTGTTATCTTACCTGCTATAGCACTTGCCGCCGCAACTGCCGGGCTTGCAAGATAAACCTCGCTGTCAACGTGTCCCATTCTTCCTACAAAGTTTCTGTTTGTGGTGGAAATAGCACGTTCTCCTGCCGCCAGTATACCCATATGGCCGCCAAGGCACGGACCGCAGGTAGGAGTAGAAAGCACACAGCCTGCATTTACAAATATCTCTGCAAGGCCTTCCTTTATGCACTGGAGATATACCTTCTGAGTGCCGGGAATTACGATACATCTTACGCCCTTTGCAATGTGCTTGCCCTTGAGAATCTCAGCGGCGATACGCATATCGCTTATTCTGCCGTTTGTACATGAACCTATAACCGCCTGGTCAATCTTTATATCCTCTTTTATTTCATCGACTGTCTTTGTGTTTTCGGGCAGATGAGGGAATGAAACCGTCTGCTTTACGGTTGACAGGTCAATGTCGATAACTCTTGAATATACAGCGTCCTCATCAGCCTTGAATATATCAAAGTCACGGTCTGCTCTTTCCTTCATATACGCCATTGTTATCTCGTCAACTTCAAATATACCGTTCTTTGCGCCGGCTTCGATAGCCATATTGGCAATGCAAAGTCTGTCGTCTATCGAAAGGCTCTTTAAGCCCTCGCCGGTAAATTCCATAGACTGATAAAGTGCGCCGTCAACGCCTATCATACCGATTATGTGAAGAATAACATCCTTACCGCTTACATATTTATTAAGCTTTCCTGTCAGGTTGAACTTTATAGCGGAGGGAACCTTAAACCACGCCTCGCCTGTTGCCATGCCAGCCGCCATATCGGTCGAGCCTACGCCCGTTGAGAATGCGCCGAGTGCGCCGTATGTACAAGTGTGGCTGTCCGCACCTATGCACAGCTCGCCCGGACCTATAAGACCTTTTTCGGGAAGAAGTGCGTGTTCGATGCCCATTTCACCTACATCGTAATAATTTGTAATATCGTACTTTCCTGCGAATTCTCTGCACTGCTTGCACTGAGTAGCCGCCTTAATGTCCTTGTTCGGTGTGAAGTGATCCATTACAAGAGAAATCTTATCTTTGTTGAATATGCCGCCGAAGCCTGCCTTGTTGAACTCGTTTATCGCAACGGGGCTTGTAATATCGTTACCGAGTACCATATCCAGTTTTGCTCTTATAAGCTGTCCCTCTCTTACGCTTTCAAGTCCTGCGTGCTTTGCCAGTATCTTCTGGCTCATTGTCATGCCCATGTGTTTGTCCTGCCTTTCGTTATGCCCTTTACAAGGGCTCAGCTTGTAGAAAAAATCTATTTTATAAAATAGAGTAAATTCTCTAACCCTAACCCCAAGCCCCTTCCCCTCGGGAAGGGGCTATTTTACTGGGGCTACCGCCCCAAGTCCCTGTTGGGGGCTACGCCCCTCAACCCCATTATCTGCAAATATAGAAGTTTTTCGATAATCTATACCATTTACGGGGGCTGTATATTTATAACAATTTCCGTTTATTAATCACGTTCAAGTGCCGAAATACCCGTTCTTACAATCTCTTTTACTCCGTAGGGCTGGAGAAGTCCTATGAACGAATCTATCTTTTCGGGTTCGCCCGTAAGCTCAAGCATAAGCCTGCTCTCCGCTACGTTTACGACCTTTGCTCTGAAAAGATTTGCAATCTCTATCACAGGCTGACGTGACGCAGGGCCGTTGCCGACCTTCATAATGATATGCTCACGGCATACAGCGTTATGCAGTACCTTGACCTCCGATACATCGTAGAGCTTGCGGAGCTGTTTTACCAGCTGTTCCATCACGCCCTCGTCGCCGTCTGCAACTATTGTCATACGGGAAATGCCGAGGTTTTCGGTTTCCGCAACGTTAAGACTTATTATATTATATCCTCTGCGGCTGAACAGACCCGTTACTCTGCCGAGTACGCCGATGCCGTTGTTTACGCAGACGGAAATTACGTTTCTCTCTGTCATTTTTCTGCCTCCGTTCAGTCGTCGATTTCTATCTCAAGGATAGGCTCAGTTATGGATTTTCCTGCCGGTACCATAGGAAGAACGTTTATATCCTTGTCTATTCTCGCCTCGATAAGCACGGGGGCTGTCTTTGAAACCTCAAGAGCCTCACGCAGTATCTCCTCGCACTTGTCCTCGCTGTCTATAACAAACGACTTTATGCCAAACGCTTCTCCGAGCTTCATATAATCTGTAGGACGGTCAAGCGTCGTCTGTGAAAATCTCTTGCCGTAGAACAATCTCTGCCACTGACGTACCATACCGAGAACGTTATTGTTGATAACAAGCTCAACTACAGGTATATTGTGCTTTGACAGCGTTACAAGCTCGTTTAAGTTCATATGGAAGCTTCCGTCGCCTGCAATGTTTACAACCGTCTTGTCGGGGTTGCCGCACTTTGCGCCGATAGCCGCACCAAGTCCGTAGCCCATAGTGCCAAGACCGCCGCTTGTTATAAGCTGGTGAGGGTGCTTATATGCGTAATACTGAGCCGCCCACATCTGCGACTGACCTACCTCGGTTGCGATAAGCGCCTCGCCGTCTGTCAGCTTGTCAAGCGTTTCTATAAGATGCTGAGGGGTAAGAGTAAGCTCGTCTGTGCCTTTCTGCCTGCACTCGTACTGCTTCTCCCATGTCTTTATTTTGCCCATCCAGCCGCTGTGCGACTGCTGAGGAATTAGCTTTATCAGCTTTTTCATAACATCGGTGCTGTCGCCGATAACCTGATGATAAACCTTTATGTTCTTGTTTATTTCAGCAGGGTCAATGTCTATATGAAGTACCTTTGCGTCGGGGGCGAAGGTCTGCGGATTACCTATTACTCTGTCTGAGAATCTTGTGCCGATGCCGATGAACAGGTCGCAGTTCTTTATTGCCTCTGCCGCTGTCTTTGTTCCATGCATACCGAGCATACCCATATATCTGCTGTCGGTTTCGTCAAAGCTGCCCTGACCCATAAGTGAAGATGATACGGGAGCGTCAATAAGCTCGGCAAAAGCCTTTAATGTCTTTGCTCCGTCCGCCTGTATAAAGGAACGGACGTTCAGCGTTCTTTATCAGCTCCGCCGCCTTTGCTATACAGCCGTCCTGATGCATAGTAACATTTACCGTATACGGCTTTAAGGGCTTGTTTACGAACTCAGCCTTCTGCGCCGTTATATCCTTGGGAACATCGACAAGGACAGGACCCTTTCTTCCGCTTCCTGCTATGTAGAAAGCCTCACGCAGTGTATCTGCCAGCTTGTTTACATCCTTTACGATGAAGTTATGCTTTGTTATCGGCATTGTGATGCCTGTTATATCAACTTCCTGGAAGCTGTCAAGGCCTAAAAGCGAACAAGCAACGTTGCCCGTAATAGCCACCATAGGCACACTGTCCATATAAGCCGTTGCGATACCTGTTACAAGGTTTGTCGCACCCGGACCCGACGTTGCTATAACAACGCCCGTCCTGCCTGTAGAACGTGCGTAGCCGTCAGCCGCATGGCTTGCGCCCTGCTCGTGTGCCGTCAGAACGTGATGTATTTTGTCACTGTAATTGTATAAGCTGTCGTAGATGTTCAGAACTGCGCCGCCGGGATAGCCGAAAACGGTGTCAACGCCCTGCTCTATCAGACATTCGCAGATTATATCTGCACCCGTCAGATTTCTCATTTCTTTCATTCCTTTTTCTTTACACTCAGATTATTTATAATAACGGATAAAAAATCCTATCGTTTTATTTTAACACTATACAGCGTTTTTGTCAATGGCGAAACCGCATCATAAAGCAAGAAAAGGACATCTCCCGATGTCCTTTTATTATCGTCATGCTTTTTGTACCGTACTGTCTTTTATCGACAGCACGCATACAGCCGTGCAGCATATTATATTTACCGCAAGTGTAATAATGCAAAGGTAAATGCCGACTCCGAAGCTTGCTATGTTGATTTTTATACTCGATATTATAATAAGTTCAATTGCAAGTGCCGCTACCGATGCTACAACCGACAGAATCCTACATACTACCACAAGCTTTCTGCTTTGCCATCCGACAAATGCAAAATACAGTTCAAATCCTAAACAAAGTGCAATGGCTACCCAACTGCCGCCTGCGATAAATGCAAGTCCCTCTTGAACTTTAACTCCGTTCATATTGCACCACGGAAGTAGAAATCCGATTGCGTGAACAAGTAATGTTATTGCTCCGATCGTGATAAAGATGTTGGCTTTGCGTGTGTTGGTATTCATGATGCCTCCTCCATAAAATTAAACATATCAGTATTATATCACAAATCAAATCGGCGTAAACCGATACGGCGGTACGCCGTACTTTTGCATGGGATAAACCGCATCAGCGATTTATCAGTCTGAGGTTATTATATCACAATATATCGTTGCTGTCAATTATATAAAAAGGACACCTCCCGATGCCCTTTTGCAATAATCTTAATGTATCTCCACGCCGGTGAAGTAATGCTGTAAAATTTGCTTATATGTGTAGCCGTTTTCAGCAAGAGCCTTTGCGCCGTACTGCGACAATCCCACGCCGTGACCGTGACCGTAGGTCGTAAAGATGAACTTGTCGCTACTTTTGTCGTATTTCAGATCAAAAGCCGCACTTTTCAGCGAATAACCGAGCACCGTTTCTCTTATCATTCTGCCGTCTATTGTCTTGCCGTTTGCCTTTGTCATACCGCCGACAGAAATTGACGTTACCCAGCCGTGTTCCCTGTTATCAAGTCTTGAGTTTATCTTGAACCATTTTGACGGGTCACCTGTGAGCGCTATTCCGAGTGTATTCTGCACAGCGTTCTTTATATAATCCGAAGAATAGCTGTCGGTACTGCCCCAGTTAGGGTCGGTCGTCTTGTCAAGAGGACAATCAACGCTTCTGAGATAAGGATAATCAACACCCCATACATTCTCGGCGCTGTTGGTATAGCCGCACGAAGACGCAAAGAACACACTTTGTATCATCTCGCCGTTATAGTAGATCGCTTCGCCCAGCACCTCGTCAACGAGCTTGTATATCCTGTCATATACGTCTGTTTTTAGTGCTGTCGTGGGGCTGACGCCCATTTCGTTGTTCTTTTTGATATAGGTGTATTCCGCTACTGCCTGTGCTTTTACCGCTTCATCGGGGAACTCGTTCCATATCTCACCGACTACCGCCCTCGCAATTATCTCTCTTGCATCTGCCGTGTAATATGTACCGGTCACCTGATCGTATACCGATAACTGCTCCTCACCGCTGTTATCGGGTGTCGGTGTCGGCGCAGATGTTGTTTCAGCCGTTGTGGTTTCCGGTGCGACAGTTGTTGCCGCTGTGGTGGTTGTGGCAGTTGTTGTTTCGGGGATTATAACGGTATTATCCGCCGAAGGTGTGGGTGTGCGTTTTTTTACCGTAGTTGTAGATGTGGTCGTTTCCGCCTTGGTGGTTGCTGTAGTCTGTGCCTTTACATCGGCAAGTGTAGGTTTTTTGTCGTCTTGCAGCTTAATTGTTGTAGTTTCGGGAGTTTTTTCGGTTTCGGCAGATGTTGTCGCTTCAGGGATAGATACCTCTATCTCTCTTTCATTGTCTGCACTTACATGAACGACCTGAACTATTCCGAACAGGTAAATGTATACGCAGGATATAACAAGAGCGAGCAGTATCTTTCCTATTGATGCCTTCTGCATTAAATTCCTCCTTTATGTTACATTTTCCGCTATCTTTTATCAATCGGAGCTTTCCGTCTTGAACGAACCGTCCTTCTTGAAGCCTTCTATCCACGCAGGATCCCAGTACCTTCCGCTCCATTCCTTACCGTAATAGTAAAGCTCTCTTATCGTCCGGCACTGCTTCGTGTCGGGGTTACGCTTGAAGCTTTTTATCTGCTCGTCTGTGAACGAATCAGACTCGCCGTCACGAACCTTTCTCGCAACAACAACGATACGCATATCGTAAAGACCCACCTCGAACTCGCAGGTGGACAGCGTAAGAAACTTATCGCCGTATTTCATATCAACGCCTGTGAAGAATTCGCTCCTGTCAAGGCATTCGGACGTGAAATAATTGAATTCATCCCTGTTTGCAAAATTCAGTATGGCGGGATAATTGAACACGTCGCCGTATTCCTCCCTCGTATTGATAAGCATTACAGAGAATATTTTATACTTTGCCTTTTCGTACAGCGTATTGAACTCGATTACAGGATGCTCTTTCAGAAACTCAAGGCTCTTGTCAAGGTCAACTCGTCTGTACTCGGTTATTTCGGCAAAGAAGTTTTCGGTACGCAGGTTATGACCGTAAAGAATCGTATTTGCGGACGTTTCGCCCGTATTCTTGAATTCGTTCTCGTAATCTGCAAAAATAGTACCGTTCTTACTGTAATTACCGTAAAAATCCTTTTCAAGATAGTCGGTATTGTTTTCGCCCTGTACTACAGGATAGTTTACATTTATACCCTTTATGCTCAGCCAGCCTACAAAATCGTTGTTTATCGCATAAAAAGGCGCATATTCGGTGTTTATGGCTTTTTCGGGAAGCTCGGCTATTTCCTCTGCGGTCGGCTCGTGGTTTCCCAACTGTAATATGCTGCTCTGATACTCGTTTCTCTGCCTTTCAGGCTCGAACATATATTTATCAATAATTATAAGCACTGCCACACAAAGAGCGACTATCGAAACAAGGAAAACTATCTTTCGGATAATCTCGCCTACGCTGTCGCCTTTCCACGGGATAAGGCCCTTGACAATGGCTAATGCGGCATTTTCCTTTTTCTTTTTCTTATTTTTCTTCTTATCTGTGGTCGATACTACGACCGATTTATAATCAGGCATCTTCTAACCTTCCTTTTGCTGTGATAATTACCATAGGAATACTCTGTCAACTGCTCTTCTTCGGCTTATAGCCTTTTAAAAGCGCAGGATCCCAGTTCCTTCCGCCCCACGAACCGCCGTATACGCTGTACCAGTAATCATAATAAAGCGGATCGTAATTGATGATTGTCTTGGATACATCCACCGTAGGATCTTCTCCCTCACGCACTCTCCTTGCAAAAAGCACATATCTTATATCCTTGCTCTTTCCGAAAGGAAAATCGCAGGTTGACAGTGCAATCACCTCATCACCGTATTTCAGATCGACCTGCGGTGTGTATATAAAACTGCGGTCAAGGACCTTTGCATAGTAATCTATAAATTCTTTTTTATTCTTGAAAGTATATGCAGCCGTATAGTAGAATACTTCACCGTCTGCTTTTTCGACATTTACCTGCATCATCGCAAATATCTTATACAGACCCTTTTCGTATATCGTGTCAAACTGTATGACAGGATGCTCGTCATACATCTCTCTGCCGTAGTAGAGAACATCAAACTTGTTTACATCACGGAAAAAAGTTCCGTTTGACATATTGTGACCGTACAGCAGGATATTCGGTGAACGGTAATCACTGCCGATATGTGCGCAATAATCCGCCGTAACACACCCCGAAAAGCTGTATTCCTTATCGAAGTCGTGCGTCAGATAATACATATTCTTATCGTACACTTCTCCGTAATCAATCGGCTTTTTCGGGTCGAACCCTTTTACGTGCATAACAGGATAATCGACATTGGTGCCTTCTATTTTCAGCCAGCCTGCCATATCGTGATTTTTTTCATACATCTCACGGTATTCAGGTAATATTGACGGCTTTTTCTTTTCCGGAACAACCGGCTCTGCAGGTATATCGACATCAAGCGTACAGGTATAATCCAGCATATTCGGCGGCAAAGGCGGCTGTGTCAGCTTCATTATCAGCATTACGCCGACAACCGCAAGCCATACCACACAAGCACCGAGTGCCACCCACAGCACCTTGCCGCTTATGACCGGCTGTTTTGCCGTTTTTGTTTCATTCTGTTCTTCCAAAGCCACACCGCCCCGCACAACGGCAGGCGACAATATCAATAATCATATCCGTCGCCGTTGTTATAATCATATATTCCGTCACTGTCGTTTATGTCGTCAATAAACGTGTAACCGTCCCTTTCCGCATCTTCTGCTGTATAGCTGAGCAGCTTTCTTCTGTCCCAGTTGCTCTGTGACCAGTCATATCCGCCGCCTATATTATCATATACCCACTGCCAACGCTTTACATAAGTGTTCACCTTAGCCTTGCTTACATCGACATAGGTGCTTTCACCGGGACGTACCTTTCTTGCAAATATTGCAAGACGCACATTGTCCATATCCGAGCGGAACGGCCAATAGCAAGTAGAAAGTGTCAATATATCGTCGCCGTACTCTATATCTACATCGGTGAAAATATCGCTTCTGTCCATAAGATCAATTATAAAATGATTGAAGTCGTCACGGGAAGTAAAGTCGTGCTTGTTATTGTAATTATAGTACACTTCACCGTATTCTTCATAGATATTGAAAAGCCCTATGCCGAATATCTTCCACTCTGCTTCTTCATAAAGGGTATTGAACGTTATGGTCGGATGATCCTTGTAGAACTGCATTGACGGCGCATCATAGCTGTCATAAAGCGTTCTCCAGTATTCACTTAGGCAGGCAAAGAACGTGCCGACAGCCATATTATGACCGTAAAGCACCATATTGCCCGAATTTCCATCCGGAGAAACCACACAGTTGCAGTCCATCATTACAGAACCGCTCTTGCTCTTTTCTCCGTAGAAATCGTGCGTGAGATAGTAGTCATTATCTTTTCCTTTTACAACAGGATAATCAATCGCTGTACCGTCTATTTTGAGGTACCCTACCGTATCGGGATTTATTTCAAGCAGCTTCTTGAACGAGGGAAGTATTTCCTTGCTTGCACCGCCGCTGTTTCCGTCGGGAATATATATGTTTGATATTCCCTGACTTCTCCACTGGTCACGGAACATCATAAATACGTCCGAAACAAGCGGTATAGCCGTGGCAAGAAATACAATCAGTGCGATTATAAACACCAGTTTTCTGATGACCGCCGCCACACTGTCGCCTTTCCACGGGATAATTCCCTTGATAAGCCTTTTCCAAAAACCCGGCTTTTTTGCAGCCACACCGTTACGGCGTGGATACTTTTCCATGTATGTTGTCATTTATGCTCCTTATATTTAATGTGACCGGGCTTAGTGTCAGTCTGTCTTATCCGGGAAGGAATAGTTGTCACGCTTTGCGTCTTCCGCATCGTAGCTTAACAGCTTTCTTCTGTCCCATGTGCTCTGGAACCAGTCATATCCTCCGCTTACTTTGTCGTATACCCACTGCCAGCGCCTTACATAAGGATTTCCCACAGCCTTTTCCACATCAACGCTGTCGCTTTCACCTTTTCTTATCTTCCTTGCGAATATCGCAAGTCTTACCGTGTCGCCACTGCCCTCGTAAGGCCAGCAGCACGTTGAAAGCGTAAGAATATCATCGCCGTATTTTAAATCGACATCGGTGAAAATATCGCTTCTGTCCATTATATTTATGATATAATCGTTGAAATCGTCTTCGGAGGTGAAATCACGCTTTTGATTATATTCATACACTTCTCCTCTTGACTCGGCAACATTGAATATGCCGAAGCCGAAAACCTTCCACTCCGCCTGCTCGTATAGTGTATCGAATCTTATAACGGGATGCTCTTTGTAGAAAGACTTGCTCGGCTCGTCATACGAATCGTACATTGTGCGCCAGTATTCGTTCAGCGGTGCAAAGAATGTGCCTACCGCCATATTGTGACCGTACAGCACCATATTGCCCGAGTGACCGTCAGCCGTCACTTTGTTGCGGTAATCCATCATTACCGTACCGCTACGGCTTTCGTTCTTATAAAAGTCATGGGTAAGGTAATAGTCGTTATCGGTTCCCTTTACAACGGGATAATCCACAAGAGTACCGTCTATCTTTATATATCCCACTGTGTCGGGATTTATTTCAAGAAGTTTCTTGAACGAGGGAAGTATATCCTTATTATTTTCGGGAACATCCGTATTGGCATCAAGCTGATACATCTGCGAAATACCCTTGCTTACCTGCTCATCCTTGTACATAGAAAGTATATCCGCAAGAAGCGGTATAGCTGTCGCCAGAAAAACTATAAATGCCACTATAAATATAATTTTTCTTATTACAAGTCCGGTATCGTCGCCTTTCCACGGGATAATGCCTCTTACAATGCGGTAAAAGAAGTTAGGTTTCTTCTCTGTTTTTGCTGTCACATCAGCGTTTGCTTCTTCGGCTAATTCGGCGCTTTTTTCTTCAAGTGCCTCCTGACCGTCCGACATTTCGTCGGCACCTGAAAGCTCGTCTATCGTGCTTTCATCGTCGACCGGTATATGTTCGGCGGCGGTATCGGCTTCGTCCGCACTGACTGCGGCCTGTTCGTC
>OLXR01000783.1_pt1 | contig 11974 bp, 5 predicted proteins | sample 1673941 | NCBI WGS metagenome assembly OLXR01 (sample SAMEA103958134, study PRJEB25191) | human gut metagenome
TATGTTGATGAAGCGCGCCAACATCAATCATGTACGTAATTCACATTATCCGGATGATCCGTATTGGTATTTCCTGTGCAACAAATATGGTATTTATCTGGAAGATGAGGCTAATATAGAATCTCATGAATATTATTATGGTGCTGCTTCTCTCTCTCATCCGGTAGAATGGAAAAATGCACACGTAGCACGTGTGATGGAAATGGTGCGTGCCAATGTCAACAATCCGTCTATCGTTATCTGGTCGTTGGGCAATGAAGCCGGACCGGGGAAGAATTTTGTGGCTGCTTATGATGCTTTGAAGAAGTTTGATGCTTCCCGCCCTGTACAATATGAACGTAATAATGACATTGTAGATATGGGCTCCAACCAATATCCGTCTATCGGCTGGGTACGCGGAGCCGTTCAGGGGAAATATGACATCAAGTATCCGTTCCATATATCCGAATATGCTCACTCAATGGGGAATGCCTGCGGCAATCTGATTGATTACTGGGAGGCGATGGAATCGACCAATTTCTTCTGTGGCGGTGCTATCTGGGATTGGGTAGACCAGTCCATGTACAATTATGACCCGAAGACAGGTGTTCGTTATCTGGCTTATGGGGGCGACTTTGGTGATACTCCCAATGATGGACAGTTTGTAATGAACGGCATCGTGTTTGGTGACCTTGAACCGAAGCCTCAGTACTATGAAGTGAAAAAGGTATATCAGCACATCGGAGTGAAAGCGCTGGATATTGAAAAAGGAGCATTCGAAATCTTCAATAAGTACTACTTTAAGAATTTGGCAGAGGATTATTTGTTGGTGTGGTCACTCTATGAAGATGGTAAAGCGATACAGACAAGTCAGCCGATGGATATTAACGTAGCTCCACGGCAGCGCATGCAGATTACGCTTCCTTATAATTATGCCTCTCTTAAAAAAGATGCAGAGTACTTTGTAAAAGTCCAATTCATATTGAAAGGTCAAAGACCCTGGGCTGCCAAAGGCTTCCCGATGGCAGAGGAACAGATTTTGTTGAAGGAGGCTACAGACCATCCATCCGTGAGGTGGCAGCCGGTGCAGGAAAACTGGATGGATTCGTGCTGGACAAGGATACGAAGCGTATCTTTATAAAAGGGGCTGACTTTGAAGCCATATTTGACCCGCAAACCGGAAGTATCTACAGTCTGAAGTATGGCGACGAGACAGTTATTTCCGATGGCAACGGTCCGAAGCTCGATGCTCTCCGTGCTTTTACAAACAATGATAACTGGTTCTATGCTCCTTGGTTTGAATATGGTTTGCATAACCTGCAACATAAAATGATAGAGGTAACAGCTCGTGAGAAGGATAGTAAAATGGTATTGAGTTTTACCGTAGAATCGCAGGCGCCGAATGCTGCAAGCATTAAAGGGGGGACCAGTTCCGGTAAAAATAGTATTGTGGAACTGACAGACCGGAAATTTGGAGCCAATGACTTTAAGTTTATTACCAATCAGGTGTGGACGGTTTATCCGGACGGTTCTATCGAATTGCAGTCCAGTATTACTTCTACTCGTCCCAGCCTGACTTTGCCACGTCTTGGCTATGTGATGAAAGTTCCTCAGGAATATGCTAACTTTACTTATTATGGTCGTGGACCGATTGATAACTATGCCGACCGTAAGAGTGGCCAGTTTATAGAGCAACATACGAATACGGTAGCGGGTGAGTTTGTGAATTTCCCGAAGCCGCAGGATATGGGTAATCATGAAGATGTACGTTGGATTTCAATAACCAACCCCGATGGTATAGGCTTTGTTTTTGTTGCAGGAGATAAGATGTCTGCCTCAGCATTGCATGCTAGGGCACAGGATATGGTTGATCCTGCTAATCGTCGTAGATTGCTTCATAAATATGAAGTGCCGATGCGAAAAGAAACTGTTCTTTGTTTGGATGCACAGGTGCGCCCACTTGGTAATGCAAGCTGTGGACCTGGTCCGATGCAAAAGTATGAACTTCGTTCACAGCCTACTGTTTTCAGCTTTATCATGCTGCCTTTGGAGAGAAGTTATTCAAAAGAGGAACTTGTAAAGAAAGCACGGGTACAGATGCCTGTATGTATGCCTGTACTGATAGAAAGAGATAACAACGGCTACCTGAATTTGCAGACTAGTACCCCGGGAGCGACTATTCATTATAGCTTGAATGGCGGAGAAGATAAAATATATGACGGGCCATTTGAATTAATTTCTGGTGGTAACGTAGAAGCATATGCTATTTCAGAACAATTGGCGAAAAGCGTAAAGTCTTCTGCTAAGTTACCGATCTATGTAGATCGTTCTACCTGGAAGATTGTTTCAGTTAGTAGTGAGAATGGAGGTGAAGAAGCCCGGAATGCAATCGACGGAGACTTGAATACGATCTGGCACAGCCGTTGGAACGATCCGGTGGCAAAACATCCGCATGAGATAGTAGTGGATATGTCTTCTTTGCTTGAAATAGATAAGTTTATCTATCAGCCGCGTAATTCTGAAAATGGACGCATCAAGGATTATGAACTTTATTTTAGCCAGGATGGAAAGAACTGGGGGAATAAGATGAAAGGTAGCTTTGAAAATTCGGCTTCTGCACAGTTCGTTACATTGGAAAAGCCTATTGTAACCCGCTATTTCAAACTGATAGCTTTGTCTGAGATTTATGGCAGAGATTGGGCTTCGGCTGCTGAACTTAATGTAAACGCCATACGGAATTTGTCAGGTGTGTCCGGAGGCAGACAAAAAGTGGTGTATGTAGACAGTGATGCAGACGGAAGTATGAAATTGGCTGCTGATGGTGATATGAATACATATTGGCATACGGTACATAATCAGTTCTATCTGGCACCTTATCCTCATGAAATACAAATAGGCTTAACCAAAGAAACGGTAGTAAAGGGAATCAAATATACTCCCCGACAGGATGCTGCCGAAGGTCGGATAGCTAAATATGAAGTGTATGTCAGTCGTGATGGAAAAGAGTGGGGAAAGGCAGTAACCTCCGGTACGTTCGCTGATTCCAAAGAAGTGCAGACGATTGAATTTACTCCGTGCAAGGCACGCTATGTGAAACTTCAGGCTTTGTCTTCCGTCGTGAAGGATGGTAAAATGGCTGCTGTAGCAGAGTTGGAGGTACTTTTAGATGAATAGGAGCTTGTAAGGTTTTCAATAAAAAGGACTGTCCCAACTACAAGAGTGGGGCAGTTTCTCTTTGAAAATAAGCATTGATCCTATAAAAGAGTAAATATAGGAGGTGCTTTTTTGATGGTTGTGAAAATAAATAATCTACTCATCAACATTCTTTTTAAAGTTGATGAGTAGATTATTTATTTTAAACGAATTAGTTGAATTATCGTTTTTCGGACATAGATGGAGGGAGTTCTCCTTCTTTTGACCATTTTGAAGGTTTAGGTCCCATTACAAATTCTAATATACCTCCTTCACATATGTCTTTATGACGGAACCAGTTTTTGTTAAGTGGTTTGCCATTTAAGGTAGCTGATTGAATGTAGATGTTTTTATCGTTATTCTTTTTTGCTATAACCTTCAAGGTTTTACCATTTTCAAGATGTATAGTAACTGTATTAAACACAGGGCTTGAGATAAGATATGTATCCTGTCCTGCATTAGGGTAGAATCCTATAGAATGGAAAATATACCAGGCAGACATAGAACCGGAATCATCGTTACCCGGGATACCGTCACGTGTTGTTTTATATCTATTTTTTAAAATATACCGTACAATCTCGGCTGTTTTGTCTTGTCTGTTTACATAATTGTATAATGACGGAATTAAGAAACCTGGTTCATTGGCTATTTGAAATAATCCTATATGATAACGTTGATCCCATATCTTGTGAGTAAAAAAGGTATCTAGTCTCTGCGTAAAAATATCTTCTCCACCGCATTTTTGGATTAAACTTTTCATATCATGTGGTACATAGAATGACAACTCAAAAGAGAAGGTCTCATAAGTAGGCTCTCCCCAATTACCGCCTTTCAAGGTGCTGAAATGCTCTTTATCCCAGTACTTACCTTCTTCGTTTCTTGGCCATGCAAAGCCCGAAAATCCCAAACTTGTTATCTTATCATTCCATGTATTTTGCCAGTTAGATGCATTTTTATAGTATTTGTTGGCAATATCTTGTTTCCCTAAACGATCGGCTACTGTAGCAATAGCGAAATCACAATTAGAGTATTCAAAAGTACGTGTCAAGCATCTTTCATAAGCTGATGAAACATAACCTAATGAATTATAGTCTGCTAAACCTCCACGGCCTTCTTTTCTTTCATTTCCTCCAGGAGCTACTTCTGCATTCTTCAACATAGCTTGTAAGCCTGCTTCATAATCAATTCCTTGCAGATTCTTTACCATTGCATCGGCAATCAGAATATCACAATTACTTCCTCCTTGAACCCGGCCATTATCATTTCCACTACGTGCATCAGGCATGTATCCTTCATTGCGATAAATGTCAATGAGTGAACGTATCATGTTCGACTGGACGGAAGGGGTAAGCAAAGTAAATAATGGATGGGTAGCACGGAATGTATCCCAAATGGCATAGAAATCATCAAAGTTCGGTTCTGTTGATATCCATTTCGGATTTTCTCCGGTTTTGTCTACTGGCTGAAGATAACAATGATATAAAGCTGTATATAGTTTAATTTTGTCTTCTTCATTTCCTGCGACTTCAATTTTATCTAAGATATTATTCCATTCAGACACAGCTTGAGTATGTACTTTGTTGAAGTCCCAGGTTGTTATCTGCTTCAGATTTTCTTTAGCTTTGCCGCAACTGATATAGGAGATGCCGACACGTACGTTTATTTTTTGGTTTTCAGAAGTCGAATAACTCAAATAAGCACCTGTTTTTTCGCCTGAATCGAATTGTTCGTTAGTATTCGGCATTAAAGTATTTCCCTTCCATGTACCGAAGCTTTCTGCTGGTGTATCTGTTTCTGCATAGAAATAGACTGTATAGGCTTCTCCTTCATTCCAGCCTCCGCGTACACGGGTATATCCTTCTATTGTTGAGTTGGAAAGTATGCGTACTTCCGAACCTACAATCGTTTGAGTTTCGCATACTTGTAGGGCTAGGCAACTACCTAAATCAAAAAGAATTTTGGAGTCTTTGCCGGAAGGGAAAGTATATTCATGAAAACCGGTTTTGCTTAATGCTGTCAGTCGGGCTGCGGTGTGGTAGCGCGGCAACTCAACTTTGTATTCGCCTAAAACGATTTTTTCGTTGGCACGGGGGGAAGAATAGTCTTCCAGATGTATATCTCCGGTCAGAGGTAGCATCAATACATTGCCATATTTGCATCCTCCGCCTGTTCCGCTTACATGGGTATGGCTGAAACCGTGTATATTGCCGTCGGGATTCCATCCGGCATTCCAATCTTTATTGCCACAATCGGGACCTAATTTTACCATTCCAAATGGAGTACATACTCCCGGAAAGACATTGCCACCTCCGTCTACGCCAATGAAAGGATCTACATAGCGAGCGTTGCCTGTCACGATTTGGGCTCCGGCACTTGTTACTGCCATCCATGCAGCAATACAAATTAAAAATTTTGTTTTTAACATATCTTTTCGCTTTTGATTATACTCAAATTATAATAAGTCAGCCTGGTCTTTGCCAGACTCCCAAGTAGCCAAAAGGGCATATAACTCAACGAGTGCTCCTTGTTTCAGAATCTGCCATTTGTTCATCGAAACGGCTCCGCTTAAGTCCTCGTCATTGATTAAACCACTGATGTGATGTGCCTTGCCAAACCATGCGTGTAACATTGTGTTGCGCACGTCTTCCAGATATGAAGGATTCTTATCAATAGAATAGAGTTCAAAGAATCCGCGACACATGACAGTGTTGAACCAAGCATCTCCTGGTGCCAGAATATTAAAGTCACGTTGCAGAACTTCTGAATGATAGGAAGTGAACCACTTTTTGTGACAGGCTTCCGCAATTTGATGTGCTGCTGCCAAATACGACTCATTCTTGGTTATTTTATAAAGAAGACAGGCTAATTGCAATGGTTGTCCCGAATTATAAGAATATTTATTCGTCTCCATACGTCCTGGTTGGGTGGGATCTTCTGTATCAGGAGAAACATTGTCGTAATACAGATGGTCGCTAGGGTCCTGCATATAGGTTTGCAGCCAGTTGAAGCATTCAATAGCTTTATCCAGATATTTCTGCTCATGGGTTAGTTGGTATAGTTTACAACTCAGTACACCCGTTGGGGCGGTGGAACAAGTATGTTTTGACTTGCTTGGTTCATTCAGTTCTTTCCAATGAACTCCGCCGCCACAGGTATTGTCCCATCCATACTGTGACAGATAGTTCCAAACGGCTTTAGCTTGATTTAAATAGCGTATATTTTTAGATATGGCATACCATTTTGCCATATCTAGTCCTATCCATACATTATCATCATAAAAACGGTCATTTCCTGAATCTGGATATACACTATATGCAGTGCGCCCATGATCTGTTACCCAAAAATGCTGGATTCCGTTGAACATATCATCTTCTAAAGAACGATAATATTCTTCCTGTTCCGTGTCTACGGATGCTTCTCTCAAGGCAACAAATGCGGATAATCCTCCCCCTTGCCCCCATACGACTGCATCTCCGTCCCAATATCCTTGTTCTTTGGGATAATATGTTTGCCAGCATGTTCTGGGTCCTTTATGGTAATAGTATTTTATGACATATGTCATCATAGAGTGGGCGCAGTCGAACATACTTGTCTTTACGTACTCGAATGTGCTTGCGATTTGGCTTTTGCTTTCTGAACGTAGCTCATTGGCTCCTATCAAGGTGATTGCAACCTCATATGTTCCTTCCGCAGGAACTTGCAATAAATAATTTCCTCCATATTTATAGTTGTCACCATTTAGCATAATAGCAGTCCATTCTCCGGTTTCTTCAGCCCCCATATTCCGATAAGCTATTTCTATCTGTGTGTCTTTCACATAACTTGTTCTTACAAATTTCACCAGAATTTCTTTTTCCCGGTTTGTTTTGTATACTTCCAATTGTCCCACCGGATCGATCTTCTGGATATCTTTGCTTTCCACAGGGTCATCATTGCAAGATAGTGCTATACATGCCATGGTTAATAAAGATATAAAAATGATGTTTAATTTCTTCATAAACAGATTTTTTTACCATAGGATTGCCTGGTCCTGATCTGGTATTGTTATATTAATCTTACGTTCCATAGTTAATGAACCTTCCGCTCGATAAGAAGTAGGTACATTTGATGTAGTTATGTCATCATATGTATATTTGATATATAATACATAATAACGATGCATCAGGTAAGGTTGATTGGTATCCATTTCATCCCAAATCTCGTAGGTAGGATGCTCTGTGAGCTGGAAGTTTATTGAAGAATTTGCTGGCTGTATCGTCAAGCTTCCTTTCTTTTTAGTTTCAGTAACCTCTGAAGGTTCTTCAAATTTTACATTGATTTTATAAGTTTCTCTATCTATTGCATTGTCTTCTTTTGTACCTGCATAGAAGAACACTGTGTTTTCGTCTACGACATGTGCTCGACGATTGTCTACTACCAATGGATCATCGCTCGAATCGGCAAAATAGATATTCATGGCAGTTGCCGAGTAATTTCCGGAATAATCATTGAATGGCAATACATGAAGCAGGGCTTTCCGCCATCCTTTTCGTTTATTGGTAATGTAAGAGGGATCTTCCTCAATTGTCAACGGCAACACCCACTCCTTCGAAAGGTTCATTTCTGAAAATTTAAACTTGATGGGGAATAGTTCCTTCCTCGAACCTGCCGGAATATGGCAGGTGGTGGAAGGAAATTCGTAATTTTCCTGTGGTAGTAGGTTATACCATAAGTCTTTTCTGAGTTCGTGAAAATTGGCTTCATTCATGGCGTTCAATGTATCCGGGTCTACAGCGATTCGTACATCAAGATCCTTGTCCAATGGAGTAGAACCGCTGACTAGTACCGGAAGGTTGTAGATAACCTCACCATTAGGCTTGTAGCGGACGTAGATGTTTGAAACCTCTCCATCATTGATTGGAGCTTTTAGTGAAACCATGTGAACATACAGTTCGTCTTTCCATTCGTCATTGCATGCACTGAACGAAAACAATGCGATGAATAATGTGGCTATATAAATATGTCTTCTTTTCATTTTTATGTATAATTTTAGATTAATCGAAAGTTTCCCATCCCGGAGCTTGTGTCATTTTACGGTTCCGTTTTAATTCATCTTGTGGCATTGGCCAAAAGTACATCTTACGTGAGAAATTTGCTTGCAGATTTTCTACTCGTATACGTTCATAAAAACGATCTTTCTTGCTTTCAGTCATCAGTACATTGTAGCCATAGATTTGTTCGGACTCTTCTACCGGAGCAAGCTTCCAGCGACGAAGGTCGTAGTAGCGTTGATTTTCGCCCATGAATTCTACCTGACGTTCGTGTATTAGTTTCTTGCGGAACAATGTTTGGTCATTATATGTCTCCTCGTTGTAATCAGGAACTCCGGCACGCATTCTGACAGGCAAGACAGCTTTACGGATATCTTCAGTATTTCGCGAAACTGTAATTGGTTCTCCTTCCCAAGTTGTAACTTCGTAGTTACTACTTGGAGTCAGCTCGTTTAGGGCTTCCGCATACATCAGCAGGATGTCGGTATAGCGAAGTGGTATGTCTACTTTATCATAGATTCTTCCATTGTTCGTGTTGCAGTCATTGGGACTGACAAATTTCATGATACCGATTCCTGTAGGAATCCAATAGTCGGAACTATTTTTTCTTCCGTTATCGCTACCTCTGTAGTACCATACCTGTTGATTACGCCTATCTCCATCCTGGGCGCTTGCCAATGCCCAAAAAGCACCGTTGAATGCTACGCTGGCATAGAAACGCGGTTCGCGGTTCGCATATTCTTTCCATACTCTCGGACGTATCTGCGGATAAAGTCCGCGGTTGTGTTCATCTTCCGAGACGAAACGTTTGTCTACCTCACAAGTGTCTAGGAATGTATCTAGATTGAAGCTACTTCCGTCTGCCATATCATAGGCATCACATTGTTTGATAGTCAGTCCGTGGCGGTTTCTTCCTCCCGCATTTGTGGGTAAATGATCGAGAACGAGATCTCTGACTTGATCATTTAACGCATTGTTTCCTCTCGTAAATATCAATTCGGGATTCTCGGTAGCATACAAGTCTCCATTGAAAATAGAGCGATAAGAGGCGAACGGGTCAATATCAGCCCATCCTTCCGGGAAATTTTTGTTGGAGTATACCGGGTGATAGGGAGGTCTTACGGTTGCCGGATAAGCGTTATCTCCTTTAGACTGATAAGGAGCAGTGTAGAGTTTGTATACACCAGTTGTATTGGCTAAGTCAATGACATCTTTAGCCGCTGCTGCTGCTCTGGCCCATTTGCTTTCGTCATACGTCTGAGACATTAGCATGCGTCCTTGCCAATCTGTAAAATCAGAGAACTTATCGGAGTCACCGGGGCGTGGATTATTTATCGGGCTTGCAGTATATAATAGTACTTTTGCGCGTACGGCCAAGGCGGCTCCTTTCGTACAGCGGTTGACATTCTGTCTGTCTCTCTTCTCAGGCAGCGATTGGGCGGCGAGTACCATTTCCTCACTGATGTAGTTTACTACTTCATCGTAGCTGTTGCGTGGATAGGACATGTCTATATAATCTTCATCAATGCTGATTGTTTCTTCAGGAATTAGAGGAACTGGTCCGTATTTTCTTAATAACAACCAATAAAAATAGCTTCTTAAAAAGCGGGCCTGTGCTTTATAGTCTGCTATTTCTTCTTCTGACAGTTCTTCATTAATATCTACATTGTTGATTAAGATAGAAGCTTGACGGATGCCTTCGTAGCAACGGATATATGAGTTGTTTGTCCAAGTATTGTCATATTGTCCGAATTTGAAAGCATTGTAAGTTACCGCTCCGTCGCTTTCATTAAAAATCATATCATCTGCAAAATTAGTAGTGGAATAGCCGATACGTGTGATTTCCAAATTTGTTTCTAACAGACAGTTGTAGCATTTGGCTAGCCATTGTTCCGTAAAATTCTTGCTCTTGAAAATTTTCTCTTCACTTTGGCGATCTTTAAAAAAACGTTCCACGCTCAAATAGTCTGAACAGGAAGAAATTCCCAGCCCGATGACTAAAATGGTTACTACGGATAATATATGTTTTTTCATCTGTTTTAATTTAAATGTTAATTGTAAGTCCTAAGGTATATGATCTTGATAATGGATAAGCCTGACCGTTGGTGCTGCCCAGCTCCGGATCCCATAACTTAAAATTGGAGAATGTTATCAAGTTAGTTCCCATGAAGTATAAGCGAACATTGTTCAGATGGATCTTATTGATAAGGCTCTTCGGAATATTGTATCCGATTTCGAGGTTTTTCAAGCGCAGATAGGAACCGTTACGAAGCCAATATGTGGATGGGCGATAGTTGTTACTATTGCCTCCGTAGCTTAGACGTGGGTATTCTGCATTCGGATCTTCATTTTCGCCTAATATCCAGCGATTGGAGTTTGCCATATCGGTGAGAATATTTCCCCAATCACCGTCCTTGAAGGGATATACAGTAGGACCTTCGATACAAAAAGTTGATTTGCCTGCACCCTGGAAGAGGACGTTGATGTCAAATCCTTTCCATTCTGCGGAAACACCAAAACCATAAATAAGGTTCGGGCGATTGGTTGCACCGATGGGAACTTCGTCATTTTCATCTATCTTTCCGTCACCGTTGACATCCGCATACTTGATATCACCCGGCATTACGTCACCCCAGCTCTGTTTAGGACTGTCACGGATGTCATCATAATCTTTGAATAATCCCAGTGAAATAAGTCCGCGGGTTTGATTTACACGGAAACCTTGTTGACTTTTATAAGGGTAATTACTAAATTCTTCGTCATATTTCAGAATTTCACTCTTACTGTATGTAAAATTACCTCGCAATGTCAGATTGACATCTCCGATACGTTGTTTATATCCCAAGTTACCGTCGAATCCTTTGGAAACCACCGAACCTATATTGGTAGATAGTTTCATGCCTGTTCCTGTACCATACATTCCAACGGAGAGGGGGATATAGTTACGTTCTTGGTAAATACCGTCACGTTGTTCGTGAAAGTAGTCAATTGTACCGGTCAGCTTGTCATTGAACAATGAGAAGTCGACGCCTACGTCATGCTTGGTTGCTATTTCCCAAGTAACGGCATTAGTTGCGTAGTAAGTATAGGTCAATCCATCGAACTGATAGTTTTGTCCCAGGTCTGCATAGTTGTAGTTATTGCTTGCTCCGAAAGTAGACAAGTAAGGAAAGCGTCTTTCCATATTGTCATTACCTACCTTACCATAAGAGTAGCGTACTTTAAACATATTGATCCATGGTGATTTTTCTTTGATAAAAGACTCTTCTGCCATGTTCCAAGCTATAGAGTAAGCGGGGAAGAAACCGAACTGATGACCTGCTGCAAAATTCTCGGACCCATTGTAACCAAAGTTAAAGTCAACGAAGTATCGGTACTTCCAACCGTAGGTAAAACGTCCGGAAAGTCCTTGATGGCGTCTGTCAATGCCTTGCATAATGTCATCTTCCTTTTTTACAGAGGCATTGATGGTCTTATCTTGTGTATATTTCATTACAGCTCCCACCATGTGATTACCAAAGGTACGGTCGTAGTGCAGCTCTGCTTCTAAATATTCTTTTCGTTCGCCGGTTGAATTGGCTTCTTGTGACATCAATTGTTCATCTCTGATTTTTCTCATCACAAGACTACCGTCAGAAGCACGATTCTGTTCCGCTCTCCATAATTCTGGTATTTTTTTGCGGTTGATCCACTGGTAATTGTTGGTATCGAATCCATAACGTCCGATGAACTTTAGACCTTTGGTGATAAAACTGAAGTCTTGCTCGAGAGTG
>OLXR01000784.1_pt1 | contig 11967 bp, 5 predicted proteins | sample 1673941 | NCBI WGS metagenome assembly OLXR01 (sample SAMEA103958134, study PRJEB25191) | human gut metagenome
ACCTCGCCGCCAAAGCGCGGAGCGAATCCGACTGGCTCGTGGGCATCAACGGCACACAGGCGTTATCCATCGCCGCCGGACACGGCACGTATTCCGTGGGGCGGGTGCAGACACCAACGTTGGCTATGGTATGTGAACGCTACTGGGAGAACCGCCGCTTTACGTCCGAAGCATTCTGGCAGCTCCATATCGCAACGGACGGTTGCGACGGCGAAGTCGTGAAATTCTCATCCTCCGAGAAATGGAAAGAGAAAGAACCGGCGATGGAACTATATAATAAGGTAAAGGCGGCAGGTTGCGCCACTGTCACGAAAGCCGAGCGCAAGGAGAAGACGGAGGAAACTCCCTTGCTCTACGACCTGACCACGCTCCAGAAAGAAGCCAACGCCAAGCACGGCTTCACGGCGGAACAGACGCTTGAAATCGCGCAGAAACTCTACGAAAAGAAGTTGATAACCTATCCGAGAACGGGAAGCCGCTACATCCCCGAAGACGTGTTTGCCGAAATTCCCAAACTGCTCGCTTTCATCGGCACACAGCCCGAATGGAAAGACAAGGTGCGGGCAAAAGCCGCCCCGACACGCCGCAGCGTGGACGACGGCAAGGTGACAGACCACCATGCCCTGCTCGTCACGGGTGAGAAACCGCTCTTCCTCTCCAAAGAGGACAATACCATCTATCAGATGATTGCCGGGCGCATGGTCGAGGCATTCTCTGAGAAATGCGTCAAGGATGTGACCACTGTCACGGCGGAATGTGCCGGAGTGGAGTTTACCGTAAAAGGCAGCGTCGTGAAGCAAACCGGATGGCGTGCCGTCTATGGCGAGGAAAAAGAGGAAATTACCATCCCCGGCTGGCAGGAAGGCGACACGCTGACACCGAAAGGCTCGTCCATTACCGAAGGAAAGACCAAACCCAAGCCGCTGCATACCGAAGCCACCCTGCTCTCGGCAATGGAAACGGCGGGCAAGGAAATTGAGGACGACGCACTGCGGCAGGCGATGAAGGACTGTGGCATCGGTACTCCCGCCACACGCGCCTCCATCATCGAAACGCTTTTCAAGCGCGGTTACATGGAACGCTGCAAGAAGTCGCTTGTTCCCACCGAAAAAGGACTTGCCCTCAATTCCGTCGTCAAGACGATGCGCATCGCCGATGTTGCCATGACGGGCGAATGGGAAAAGGAGCTGGCGCGTATCGAGCGCGGGGAACTGTCCGACGACACCTTCCGCAAGGAGATAGAGGCGTACACACGTGAGATAACCTCCGAACTGATCTCGTGCGACAAGCTCTTCGGCAGCCGTGACTCCGGCTGCGCGTGTCCCAAGTGTGGCACGGGCAGGATGCGGTTCTACGGCAAGGTGGTACGCTGCGACAACACGGAGTGCGGACTGCCCGTGTTCCGGCTGAAAGCGGGACGCACCCTGTCCGACGATGAAATCAAAGACCTGCTCACCGAAGGGCATACCAAGCTGCTCAAAGGGTTCAAGAGCAAACAGGGCAAGAGTTTCGATGCTGTTGTCGCCTTTGACGGGGAATATAACACGACTTTTGTGTTCCCGGAGGCTAAAAAGGACAAGAAATTTTCAGGACGGAAGAAATAGTATTAACTTTGCCACTTGTTCAGAGTAATGAATTGTTCTTCGATACCGGATTACACTCATACTTTGGATTTAGTGGTGGCACTCGGAGGGATACCGAGTGCCTTTTCTTTCTCCTTTCCAGACGATTATCCACGTCATTACCAATCCACTAAATTCCAAAGTAATGAACAACAAGAAGAAAAACGAGGGTCAGACCGACTTTTCCTATTACGGTCTGTACCTGCTGGACTATCTCCGCACGAACAAGTTTGAACAGGCTGACGACACCGCTTTCATACGGGAACGGGCCGACCGTGCCGCCGAAACGTATGAGAGGGCACGGCTTGAAGGCTATCCCGCCGATGGTGCGCAGGAACTGGCGATGGACACGCTGCTGCGCGGGCTGCATTATTCCCGTTACGCCATCCTCCGCGAAGTCGTGGAAAACGAGTTTGCCGATGAAGTGCCGGAAGAGAAGCGTGAAGCCTTTGTCCTGAAACTGCTGCCGCTTGTCGGCAACGTGTTCTCCGTCTATGACCTCTCGGATGACAATTTCGCCCTGTCTTCCGATTACGACCTGCTCTACACGGAGCTGACGGGAGCAACCGTCCTTTACTTAGACGAATATGGCGTTTAACCGCAAACAGAAACTGCGGGACAACATCGAGGCGATACGGACGGCATTCATCCTTGACAGGGAAAATAGGACAGCGACAACCGAAGAGCGTGCCATACTTCAAAGGTACTGCGGTTTCGGCGGTCTGAAATGTATCCTCAACCCTGCAAAGGAACTGACGGATGCCGTCCGGTGGGCGAAATCCGACCTCGAACTGTTCGCCCCGACGGTGGAGCTGCACAGGCTTATCCGTGAGAACAGCAAGGACGAAACAGAGTACAAGCGGTTTGTGGATTCGCTGAAAGCGTCCGTGCTGACCGCTTTCTACACCCCCAAAGAGATAACCGACACCATCGCGGACGTGCTGGCAGATTACAGCGTCCGCCCCGCCCGTATGCTCGAACCGTCGGCAGGTGTCGGCGTGTTCGTGGATTCCATGCTGCGGCACAGCCCCAATGCGGATGTGATGGCTTTCGAGAAGGATCTGCTCACGGGTACAATCTTGAGGCATCTCTATCCCGACCAGAAAATGCGCACCTGCGGTTTTGAGAAAATCGAAAGACCGTTCAACAATTATTTCGACTTGGCGGTGTCCAACATTCCGTTCGGTGACATTGCCGTGTTCGACGCGGAGTTTCAGCGGAGCGACTCTTTCGGCAGACGCTCCGCCCAGAAAACCATCCACAACTATTTCTTTCTCAAAGGACTGGATGCCGTGCGTGACGGCGGTATCGTGGCGTTCATCACCTCGCAAGGGGTATTGAATAGCACCAAGACCTCCGTGCGTAACGAGCTGTTCAGTCAGGCCAATCTGGTATCCGCGATACGCCTGCCCAACAACCTGTTCACGGACAACGCGGGCACGGAGGTGGGCAGTGACCTGATTGTCCTGCAAAAGAACCTCAGCAAGAAGGAAATGTCGCAGGACGAGCGGCTGATGACCGTGATACAGACGGACACGAAAACCGCCCTGACCGACAACGCCTATTTCATCCACCACCCGGAACGCATCGTGCATACGATGGCGAAACTTGACACAGACCCCTACGGGAAGCCCGCTATGGTTTATCTGCACGAGGGCAAGGCAGCAGGCATCGCCGGGGATTTGCGCCGTATGCTCGACGAGGATTTCCATTACAGGCTTGCCATGCGCTTGTATTCGGGTTCAATCCGGCAGGCAGGAACGGAAGAAAAAGTTGCCGTTCAAAATAAAGTAGAGCGTCCTGCCATAAAATTGGAAACAGTATCCTCGGCGCAGACGGTGGAAACTCCGACAGAAAAGCCGCAACCCGCAGATGAAAAGCCGGAGATAGAACCGCGCCCGCAATATTCCGCAGGCGTGCAGCTCACCCTGCTTGACCTCTGGGGGATGACGGAAGAGGTCAGCCAACCGAAAACCTCCAAAAAGAAAAAGACGGTGAAAAAGGCAGTTACGGCAAAGTCCACTCCGCCCAAACCGAAAGTCACGGTTACACCGACAGCTCCAACTGCAAAACCCGCAATGGAGAATAAGGAGGTGAAAGCGGAGAACACCGCCAAGCCTGCCGACCCGGACGACATCTATGCCACACTGGACTGGGATACCAATCCTCCCATCAACGGTTTCTATGAAATGATGATGGGTTTGACGCCGGAGCGTAGGAAAGAACTTCGGGAACTGGCAAGGCAGCATAACGAGAAACAAGTGGCGGAAAAGACGGAAGTGAAAGCCGTGCCGGAAACTTCCCGTGAGCAGCCACGACAGGAGGAAACACAGCCGGAGGCAGTCGCCGCACCTGCCGTTACAGATACCCCATCGGAAGCGGTGGGGACTTTCCTTTTCCCCGACATCGAAGCGGAAAAGCCGAAGGAGGAAGTCGTGGACCTTTCTCCGCGTGCCTACCACCGCACGCCGGAGATGCACCTGCGCGAAGGGTCGCTGGTGGCTGACCGGGGGCGTCATAACATCGGCTACCTGAAAGACATCACGCCATACGGGGCGACATTCCAGCCGCTCGACCTGAAAGGATACCAGAAGGAAAAGGCGTTGTTGTATGTGTCGCTGCGTGACGCCTACGAGCGTCTGTACCGTTATGAATCGCTCCGGCGCGAGGCAAATGTTCCGTGGCGAGAGCATCTGAATACCTGTTACGATGAGTTTGTCATGCGCTACGGCAACCTCAACGCCAAGCAGAACGTGAAGTTAGTGATGATGGATGCGGGCGGGCGCGACATCCTTTCGCTGGAACGGATGGAAAACGGAAAGTTCGTCAAGGCGGACATCTTCGAGCATCCTGTTTCCTTCGCGGTGGAGAGCCATGCCAACGTAGGCTCTCCCGAAGAAGCCCTGTCTGCGTCGCTCAACAAATATGGTACGGTCAATCTCGACTATATGCGGGAGATAACCGACAGCACGGCGGAGGATTTGCTCACTGCCCTGCAAGGGCGCATCTACTACAATCCGCTCGTGACCGGTTACGAAATCAAAGACCGTTTCATCGCCGGAAATGTCATAGAGAAAGCGGAACGCATAGAGGCATGGATGGGTGACAATCCCGAAAATGAGCGTATGCCGGAGGTGAAGCAGGCGTTGGAGGCTCTGAAAGATGCCGAGCCGCAGCGCATCGCCTTCGAGGATCTGGACTTCAATTTCGGGGAACGCTGGATTCCGACGGGTGTCTATGCCGCCTACATGAGCCGGCTGTTCGACACGGAGGTGAAAATCGCCTATTCCGCAAGCATGGACGAGTTTTCGGTGGTGTGCGGCTACCGCACCATGAAAATCACGGACGAGTTTCTGGTGAAGGGGTATTACCGGAACTATGACGGTATGCACCTCCTAAAACACGCCCTGCACAACACCTGCCCTGACATGATGAAGTCCATCGGCAAGGACGAGCATGGCAACGACATCAAGATGCGCGACAGCGAGGGAATACAACTCGCCAACGCCAAGATTGACGAGATACGAAACGGCTTCTCCGAATGGCTCGAAGAGCAGTCGCCGCAGTTCAAGGAGCGGCTTGTGACGATGTATAACCGCAAGTTCAACTGTTTCGTGCGCCCGCGCTACGACGGCTCCCATCAGACCTTTCCCGACCTCAACCTGAAAGGGCTGGCAAGCCGGGGTATCAAGAGCGTCTATCCCTCACAGATGGATTGCGTCTGGATGTTGAAACAGAACGGCGGCGGAATTTGCGACCACGAGGTGGGAACCGGTAAGACGCTGATAATGTGCATCGCCGCGCATGAGATGAAGCGTCTGAATTTGGCACACAAGCCGATGATTATCGGGCTGAAAGCCAACGTTGCGGAGATTGCAGCCACCTATCAGGCGGCATATCCCAACGCACGTATTCTGTACGCTTCGGAGAAGGACTTTTCGACCGCCAACCGTGTGCGCTTCTTCAATAATATAAAGAACAACGACTACGATTGCGTCATCATGTCGCACGACCAGTTCGGCAAGATACCGCAGTCGCCGGAATTGCAGCAGCGCATCCTGCAAGCAGAGCTTGACACGGTGGAGGAAAACCTCGAAGTGCTACGGCAGCAGGGAAAGAACGTGTCGCGGGCGATGCTGAAAGGATTGGAGAAGCGCAAGCACAACCTTGAAGCGAAGCTGGAGAAGGTGGAACACGCCATAAAGTCACGCACGGACGACGTGGTGGATTTCAAGCAGATGGGCATCGACCACATCTTCATAGATGAGAGCCACCAGTTCAAGAATCTGACTTTCAACACGCGCCACGACCGTGTGGCGGGATTGGGAAACAGCGAGGGAAGCCAGAAGGCACTTAACATGCTCTTTGCCATACGCACCATACAGGAGCGCACAGGAAAAGACTTGGGTGCGACCTTCCTCTCCGGCACGACTATCAGCAACTCACTGACTGAATTGTACCTGCTGTTCAAGTACCTGCGCCCGAAGGAGCTGGAACGGCAGGACATAAGGTGTTTCGACGCTTGGGCGGCGATATTTGCCAAGAAGACGACGGATTTTGAATTTAACGTGACGAACAATGTGGTCCAGAAGGAGCGTTTCCGCTACTTCATCAAAGTGCCGGAGCTTGCCGCCTTCTATAATGAAATCACGGACTACCGCACGGCGGAGGATGTGGGCGTTGACCGTCCTGCCAAGAACGAGATACTGCACCATATACCGCCCACGCCGGAACAGGAGGACTTCATACAGAAACTGATGCAGTTCGCCAAGACGGGCGATGCCACCTTGTTGGGCAGGCTGCCGCTTTCGGAAACGGAAGAAAAGGCGAAGATGCTCATCGCCACGGACTATGCCCGGAAAATGGCACTCGACATGCGCATGATAGACCCGAATTACGAAGATCATCCCGACAACAAAGCGAGTCACTGTGCCAAGATGATCGCGGAGTATTATCAAAAATACGACGCCCAGAAAGGCACGCAGTTCGTTTTCTCTGATTTGGGGACATACCAGCCGGGCGACGGGTGGAACGTCTATTCGGAAATCAAGCGCAAACTGACGGAGGACTACGGTATACCGCCAAGCGAGGTGCGCTTCATTCAGGAGTGCAAGACCGACAAGGCGCGGAAGGCGGTGATAGACGCCATGAACGCCGGGACGGTGCGTGTGCTGTTCGGCTCTACCTCTATGCTCGGAACGGGTGTGAACGCCCAGAAACGGTGTGTGGCTATCCATCATCTCGATACGCCGTGGCGACCGTCCGACTTGCAACAGCGTGACGGACGCGGAGTTAGGGCAGGTAATGAGATTGCCAAACATTTCGCCGGGAACAACGTGGATGTAATCATCTACGCGGTGGAGAAGTCACTGGACAGCTACAAGTTCAACCTCCTGCACTGCAAGCAGACTTTCATAAGCCAGCTCAAAAGCGGTGCGATGGGTGCGCGTACCATCGACGAGGGGGCAATGGACGAAAAATCGGGCATGAATTTCTCGGAATACATGGCGTTGCTCTCCGGCAATACCGACCTGTTGGACAAGGCGAAACTGGAAAAGCGGATCGCATCGCTCGAAGGGGAACGCAAGTCGTTCAACAAGGGCAAGCGTGATTCGGAGTTCAAGCTGGAGTCAAAGACCGGCGAGTTGCGCAACAACACGGCTTTCATAGATGCCATGACGGAGGACTGGAACCGCTTCCTGTCGGTGGTGCAGACCGACAAGGAGGGCAACCGCCTTAATATAATAAAGGTGGACGGAGTGGATTCCGCCGATGAGAAGGTCATCGGAAAGCGTTTGCAGGAGATAGCCAAGAATGCCACGACCGGAGGGTTGTACACGCAGGTCGGTGAACTTTACGGTTTTCCGATAAAGGTGGTGAGCGAAAGGATACTCAAAGAGGGATTGGAGTTCACCGACAACCGCTTCGTGGTCGAGGGGAACTACAAGTACACCTACAACAACGGGCATCTGGCGATGGCTGACCCGTTGGCCGCCGCCCGCAACTTCCTCAACGCGATGGAGAGGATACCCTCCATCATCGACCAGTACAAGGCGAAGAACGAGGTGCTGGAGATGGAGATACCGCAGTTACAGGAGATAGCGGGTAAGGTGTGGAAGAAGGAGGACGAGCTGAAGCAGTTGAAGTCCGAACTTGCCGCCCTTGACCGAAAAATTCAGCTGGAGCTTGCGCCACCCACGCCCGAAGTCGCAGAAAAGGAGAATGAAGGGCAACAGCTCAAGCCGGAAGCGGAAGATGTGAGGAACAGGCAGGCGCAATATCCCGAAAATGCACCGCCGCAGATACGCAGTCCGGCGGATAGTATCGTTGCCAACCATGTCATAATCGGGCGTCCGGGACTGTATGCCAAGGAGGAAACCCGGTCCAAAGGATTGAAAATATAACCTAAGGAATTTTATCTGAAGTATTAATAAGGGCTATCCCAAAAGGTCTAAAAGTAAATTTTATCCTTTCTGCAAGTATCTATAGGATGGCAACTGCATTTTTTTCTTTTTGGGCAGCCCTTATTAAAATTTATTCTTATTTTAGGTTATATACATTCATGTCCATTTATGTAAAAAATTCCTGCTGACCTTGTTTATGTCTTGTCAGTCACCATTTGCAAAACCATATTTGACCCTCAAAGAGGCTGAATTTGATAAGTAACTTGCTACATACTCATAATAAGGAGCTAAATAGAACACGAATGGGAAATACACAAATGCTAAACTAAAGAAGATATTGGCCAAAATAAACGCTATACCGAGAGAGAAACTTGATTTTTCAACTTCCTAAAACGGTGTTGTTCAAACATTTCTACTTATTTGTACTTGCCAGTTGAACCTACGCTTCCCTAATAAAATGTCTATGGTAAAAAGTTAAAAAATCCTCCCACTTTTGTTAGATATATTTTTTTGTGTAATTTTGTAATCGTTATGCGGCAGTAATAATATACATATTAATACGAGTTAGTAATCCTGTAGTTCTCATATGCTACGAGGAGGTATTAAAAGGTGCGTTTCGACAATGCATCTACTGTAGTATATTATTGCTTAATCCAAATGAATATTATAAATTTAGGAATTCTTGCTCACATTGATGCAGGAAAAACTTCCGTAACCGAGAATCTGCTGTTTGCCAGTGGAGCAACGGAAAAGTGCGGCCGTGTGGATAATGGTGACACCATAACGGACTCTATGGATATAGAGAAACGTAGAGGAATTACTGTCCGGGCTTCTACGACATCTATTATCTGGAATGGAGTGAAATGCAATATCATTGACACTCCGGGACACATGGATTTTATTGCGGAAGTGGAGCGGACATTCAAAATGCTTGATGGAGCAGTCCTCATCTTATCCGCAAAGGAAGGCATACAAGCGCAGACAAAGTTGCTGTTCAGTACTTTACAAAAGCTGCAAATCCCGACAATTATATTTATCAATAAGATTGACCGTGCCGGTGTGAATTTGGAGCGTTTGTATATGGATATAAAAACAAATCTGTCGCAAGATGTCCTGTTTATGCAAACTGTTGTCGATGGATCGGTTTATCCGGTTTGCTCCCAAACATATATAAAGGAAGAATACAAAGAATTTGTATGCAACCATGACGACGATATATTAGAACGATATTTGGCGGATAGCGAAATTTCACCGGCTGATTATTGGAATACGATAATCGCTCTTGTGGCAAAAGCCAAAGTCTATCCGGTGCTACATGGATCAGCAATGTTCAATATCGGTATCAATGAGTTGTTGGACGCCATTTCTTCTTTTATACTTCCTCCGGCATCAGTCTCAAACAGACTTTCAGCTTATCTCTATAAGATAGAGCATGACCCCAAAGGGCATAAAAGAAGTTTTCTTAAAATAATTGACGGAAGTCTGAGACTTCGAGACGTTGTAAGAATCAACGATTCGGAAAAATTCATCAAGATTAAAAATCTAAAGACTATTTATCAGGGCAGAGAGATAAATGTTGATGAAGTGGGTGCCAATGATATCGCGATTGTAGAAGATATAGAAGATTTTCGAATCGGAGATTATTTAGGTGCTAAACCTTGTTTGATTCAAGGATTATCTCATCAGCATCCCGCTCTCAAATCCTCCGTCCGGCCAAATAAGCCCGAAGAGAGAAGCAAGGTGATATCCGCTCTGAATACATTGTGGATTGAAGACCCGTCTTTGTCCTTTTCCATAAACTCATATAGTGATGAATTGGAAATCTCGTTATATGGTTTGACCCAAAAGGAAATCATACAGACATTGCTGGAAGAACGATTTTCCGTAAAGGTCCATTTTGATGAGATCAAGACTATCTACAAAGAACGACCTATAAAAAAGGTCAATAAGATTATTCAGATCGAAGTACCACCCAACCCTTACTGGGCCACAATAGGGCTGACTCTTGAACCCTTACCGTTAGGGGCAGGGTTGCAAATCGAAAGTGACATCTCCTATGGTTATCTGAACCATTCTTTTCAAAATGCCGTTTTTGAAGGGATTCGTATGTCTTGCCAATCTGGTTTACATGGATGGGAAGTGACAGATCTGAAAGTAACTTTTACTCAAGCCGAGTATTATAGCCCGGTAAGTACACCTGCTGATTTCAGACAGCTGACCCCTTATGTCTTCAGGCTGGCTTTGCAACAGTCAGGTGTGGACATTCTCGAACCGATGCTCTGTTTTGAGTTGCAGATACCCCAAGTAGCGAGTTCCAAAGCTATTACAGATTTGCAAAAACTGATGTCTGAGATTGAAGACATCAGTTGTAATAATGAGTGGTGTCATATTAAAGGGAAAGTTCCATTAAATACAAGTAAAGACTATGCCTCAGAAGTAAGTTCGTACACTAAGGGCTTAGGCATTTTTATGGTTAAGCCATGTGGGTATCAAATAACAAAAGACGGTTATTCTGATAATATCCGCATGAACGAAAAAGATAAACTTTTATTCATGTTCCAAAAATCAATGTCATTAAAATAATGGAGCGGTCAGGAAATTTCTATAAGGCAATACGGTTGGGATATATACTTATCTCCATTCTTATCGGATGTATGGCATATAATAGCCTCTATGAATGGCAGGAGATAGAAGCATTAGAACTTGGCAATAAAAAAATAGACGAGCTCCGAAAAGAAATAAACAAGGCAGTGAACACTAAAGTTACACCACACTGATTTATCATAACTTTTAGTTATAAGGACGATAAACATCGTCCTTTTTTTGTTTCGATACAAAGATAACATATTATATTTACTATCGAAAATATTTGTCTTTTTATTTGCATATCTCGTTTATTTTCACTATATTGTAGCAACATAAAAGATAAGCGTTATGAAAAAGAGAAGGAAAAGCATCATGGAATTTAGAGCTTCCTTTCCAAACGAAGAAAGCGCAATCAAATTCTACGAGAAAATAAGGTGGAAAGATGGAGTGGTTTCACCTTTTGACGCGACATCTAAAGTATACAAATGTGCCAACGGTAAATATAAGTGCAAGAATACTGGGAAATACTTCACTTATAGAACTAAAACATTCTTTGCCAACTCAAAATTAGGAATGAGAGATTGGTTATACGCAATTATTATGATTGCCAATCACAAGAACGCTATATCTTCATATCAATTAGCAGATGATTTGGATATTCCACAGAAAACAGCGTGGTATATGCTTCACAGAATAAGAACTGCAATGGCTAAAGAAAACAATCAGAAGCTATCTGGCGAAGTTGAGATAGACGAAACATTTGTAGGTGGAAAGAATATTAATCGCCATAAAGATAAGAAAGTAGAGAAATGTCAAGGACGTAGCTACAAGGATAAAGTTCCTGTATTTGGGGCTATAGAAAGAGGTGGGAAAATTTTTGCAAGGGTTGTCCCTAACACCCAAGCTAAAACACTTGTTCCGATTGTGAAAAAGAATGTTGAAGTAGGAAGTTCGGTTTATACCGATGGATGGAGCTACAAAGGATTAGAGAAGAAATACACGCAGATGTCTGTAGACCACGGCAAACATTTCTATGGGATGCTCCTAGTAACCGAAGATGGAGAAGTAATCGAAGTTACAACAAATAGAATTGAAAACGCTTGGTCTGTATTCAAAAGAACAATGAAGGGAACATACATTCACGTTAGTAAGAAGTATCTACAAAGATACGTTGACGAATTTGTTTTCAGATTTAACACCCGAAAAATTAGCAAATATGAGAGAATTGAATTACTTTTGCAATATGCAGCAGCTTAAATATTATGGCAAATAACAAAGACATAAAGAAGAACAAGCCCAAGAAGGAGAAGAAAAAAAGGAAGCCTATCTACGAGATACAGGGCTTCGTCCTCACC